>WBZP01000419.1_pt1 | contig 58234 bp, 50 predicted proteins | sample 5204301 | NCBI WGS metagenome assembly WBZP01 (sample SAMN12412401, study PRJNA552823) | activated sludge metagenome | isolation source: activated sludge from nitrification reactor of wastewater treatment plant... | place: USA: Pennsylvania | collected 2017
GCGGCTCACCTACGACATGACCGATCCGGCGATCATCGGCCGGGCCGGGTTCGGGGTGATCGACCACGTCGGCCGGGCGGTGTGCCACGATGGTTCTGGCGAGCACGAGGGCTGGGGGCTGTTCGAGCACGGCGCGCTGGGCCGGCACGACCCCTCGGGATTCACGGACTGGCTCACCGTCGCCGACTGAATCGCGTTCTCGCTCAATATTTCTAGGAGTCGCCGGACTCGGTGTCCGAGTGGTTGTCCGTGTTGTGGTCGGGGGCATCGCCGGCGTTGTCCGCAGGCGCGCTGGTGTCCGCTGCGTCACCAGCGTCGGCTGCGGCGGTGGCGTCCGTCGTGTCGGTGGCGTCCGTCGCGTCGGTGACGTCGGTTTCGTCCACGGTCGTGGCGTCCTCGGTCGAATCCTCTGACGCGTCGGTCGTCACGTCATCGGCCACGTCGTCCGTCGTCGCGTCATCCGTCGTCACGTCATCCGTCGTGACATCGGCCGCGTCCGGCGTCGGGACCACCGACGACGTGACCGAAGCCCCGCCCGCGGCCTTCGCGTCTGCGACGTCGCTCTGAATTGGCGCAACCACGGCGTCGCCATCCGCGACCAGGGCGTCGGCGTCACCGCTGCTCGCCGTCACGGTCACTGCGTCGACGTTGGCAGCGACCGTGGACCCCGGCGTGAACAGACCCACCAGATAGTCGATCTGCGCGCTGCCCCAGTCGATCCACGCCTGGATGGCCTCGCCGCCGCGGGTCCCGATCGATGCGAGGGTGTTGTCGAACGCGTTGACCGTTGCGGCGATCAGGCCGCCGCCGTCGATGGCGTCGGAAACGAACTGATTTCCCGCGTTGATCATGTCGTGGGCGAACCCGACGACGGCGTCGACGCCCTTGGCGATCAGCTCCCAGCTCTGATTCAGCTGGAAGTTGATCAGCGGGACGAAGGGCACCCACGAGATGGCGTCGAGGATATTGCTGGAGAAGCCGACCAGGCCGTCGACGCCGCCCTTGATCGGCTCCCAGATGTCCCAGATCCCGTTGGACACGTCGGCCAGGATGTCGGACGCGCCGACCACCAGGTCTCCGAAAATTCCCTCCTGGACATCGGCGACCGGCGGATCCGGCGGGTACAACCCCGGCGGAAGTGGGATCCAGTTATTGATCTCGTCGAGGCCCAGCGTCCACAGCGCCAGGCCGAAGTCCACGACCCAGTCAGCGATGTTCTTCAGCGCACTGCCCTGCCCGCGCAGCCAGTCCGTGGTGTTGAAAACGGCACTGTTGACCAGGTTTTCGCCGAAGTTGTACAGCACCGTGATCTGATCGTCGACGATCCACCCGACCCACGGGATGAACCACGCGGCAACGGCGACCCAGTCGAACACATAGCGGACCCAGGGTTCGACCGCGCTGTAGATGGCGTCCACGGCGTCCGCGATGGCGATCAGCGGCGGTGAGGGCGCAATCGTCGGTGTGTCGACGACTTCCAGCAGCTGCTCCGGCGACACGGCCGACAACACCGACGGCGGCGGCAACAGCCGCTGTGAGGCGGCCAGCAGGTCGACGGGCGTGTGCGTCACGGACGCCGAAAGCGGGTGAGCCGCCGAGCTGTGGGGTATCGGGGTGACCGTCGAGGTGAAGGTGATGGCACTGGCGCTGGCAAGGACGACGCCCGTGGTCAGCGCCGAACGGAGTGAGATCGGCATGTCAGACCCTCCTGTTGACACACAGCGGGCCGGAAGTGAATTCACAGCCCTCCCCGGCAGTCTCTCACGGTGCCCCGGTCGATTTCGGTGCAATTTCCGTCGGTGAGCGACGGCTGATGCACCGAAATCGCTAGAGTGCCGGGAATGCGTGCGGTTCAGATCACCAGGCTCGACGGCCCGGAGGCCGTCACCGTCGACGACGTCGACGAACCCAGCGGCGACGGCATCACCATCGACGTACATGCGGCGGGCGTCGCGTTCCCCGATGCCCTGCTGTCCCGCGGCCTCTACCAGTACAAGCCGGACCTGCCGTTCTCCCCCGGCGGCGAGGTCGCCGGGGTGGTCCGCAGCGCTCCCGAGGGTGCCCATGTGCGCCCCGGCGACCGGGTGCTGGGCCTGACGATGATCACCGGCGGCATGGCCGAGGTGGTGGTTCTGCCCCCCGACCGCGTCTTCCCGTTGCCGAACAACGTGTCGTTCGAAGCGGGCGCCGGCGTGCTGTTCAACGACCTGACGGTGCTGTTCGCCCTGCGCACCCGCGGCCGGCTGATGCCGGGCGAGACGGTGCTGGTGCACGGCGCCGCCGGCGGCATCGGCACCTCCACACTGCGAATGGCCGGCCCGCTGGGCGCCGCCCGCACCATCGCGGTGGTCTCCACCGAGGACAAGGTGGACATCGCCACGGCCGCCGGCGCCGACGACGTGGTGCTGGCCGACGGCTTCAAGGACGCGGTGATGGAGCTGACCGGCGGCCGCGGCGTGGACATCGTGCTGGACCCGGTGGGGGGCGACCGGGTGACCGATTCGCTGCGCTCCCTGGCCCCGGCCGGCCGGCTGCTGGTGGTCGGTTTCACCGGCGGGGACATTCCGACCATCAAGACGAATCGGTTGCTGCTCAACAACGTTGACGTCGTCGGGGTGGGCTGGGGCGCCTGGACCATGAAACATCCGGGTTATCTGGCCGAGCAGTGGGACGAGTTGTCGGCATTGCTGGAGGCCGGAACGGTGCCGGCCCCGCAACCGCACGTGTTCCCGCTGGAGCGGGCCGGCGAGGCCATCGCATCGCTGGAGAACCGCAGCGCCAGGGGCAAAGTCGTGCTGCGGGTCGTCGAGTCGACGAACCACTGAGGTACGAAGAGGTGAGGAGCGAGACGTATGGGCCAGGGCGGATGACCATGACCGAGGCCGACGTCGTCGTGGTGGGCGCGGGCTTCGCCGGGCTGGCGGCCGCGCGCGAGCTGACCGAACGCGGGTACGACGTCGTCCTGCTCGAGGGACGCGATCGGGTGGGTGGACGGTCCTACACCGGCACGGTGGCGGGTCTGCCGCTGGACCTCGGCGGCACCTTCGTCGGCCCCACCCAGGACGCGGTGTTGGCGCTGGCCGCCGAACTCGGTTGTCCCACAACGCCGACGTTCCATCACGGCCGGAATCTGATCAACTGGCGCGGCAAGGTGCGCTCCTACTCCGGCACCATCCCGTCGCTGTCGCTGCCCAGCCTGCTCAACATCGGCCGGATCCGCTGGCAGTTCGCCCGGGTGGCCCGCGGCATCTCGGTCACCGAGCCGTGGACCTCAACGCGCGCAAAGGAATTGGATGCGATTACGCTGGAGGACTGGCTGCGCTCCAAGCGCGCGTCGTCGTCCACCCTGGATCTGATGGCGATCATGGCGCGGGTCACCTGGGGGGCCGAGCCCAGCCAGGTGTCGATGCTGCACGCGCTGCGTTACGTCAAGGCCGCCGGCGGGCTGGACCGGATGCTGGATGTCACCGGCGGCGCGCAACAGGACCGGTTCGCCGCGGGCACCCAGCAGATCGCGGTGAAGATGGCCGAGCAGCTGAAAGTTGTGCTGGGAGCGACGGTCAGCGCCATCGACCACGACGACACCGGCGTGCGGGTCACCAGTACGGCGGGCACGATTGCGGCGCGCGCGGTGATCGTCGCGATCCCGCCCCAGCACCGGGCCGGTATCACCTTCGGTCCCGGTCTACCGACCGAGCACCAGCAGCTGATCAAGCAGTGGCCGCAGGGCTCGCTCAGCAAGGCCTACGCCGTGTACGACACCCCGTTCTGGCGTGCGGCCGGCTGCTCCGGCGAGGCGCTGTCGGACACCGGGCCGGTTTTCATCACATTCGACGTCAGCCCGGACGACGGCCGCGGTGTGCTGCTGGGGTTCGTCGACGCCCGCGAGTTCGACGGCCTGCCCGAGACCGAGCGCCGCCAGCGGGCCCTGGCCGGGTTCGCCGCCCTGTTCGGCGACGCCGCCCTGAACCCCGTCGACTATCTGGATTTCCGTTGGGGCACCGAGCCATTCGCACCGGGCGGCCCGACCGCCGCCGTGCCACCGGGATCCTGGACCGCCGTCGGCGCCTGGGTGCGGCGCCCCGTCGGCCGGATCTTCTGGGCCGGTACCGAAACCGCAGACGAGTGGACCGGTTTCCTCGACGGCGCAGTGCGCTCGGGCCTGCGGGCCGCCGGCGAGGCGGCGGAACAGCTCGTTACGAGCTGAGGCTGGCGCGATCCACGGCCGCCTGAGCGAGCCGCCGCAGCTGGGCGTTGACCTCGGCCGGGCGCTCCAGGATGGCGCAGTGCCCACCGGGCACCTCGACCAGATCGAGCAGATTCGGCACCATTGCGGCGATCCGGCGGGACGCGGCGATCGGCAACAGCCGGTCGTGCGAGCTACCGATCACCACGGTCGGCGCCGTCAGGCCGTCCAGGCTCAGATGCCGGCGATCCAGCGCGTCCATCAGCATCTTGGCCGCCCCGCCCCGGCCGACGCGGGGCGTGTGGTGGAACAGGTCGTAGACGAAGTCCGCCACCTCCGGATCGGCGTCCCGGCCGACCGCCAGCGCGGCGACGAAGCGCTTGCTGGGGCCCGCGGCCGCCGACACCGTCGGGATTCCGCCGAACCGGCGCACGATGCGGCTGCCGACGGCGTTGCGCCCGACGCTCAGCGGGCCCGGCATGGTCAGGAACTTGACCTGCCGGATGATGTCGCCGGTGGTCGTGTTGATCATCGCGACCCCGTCGACCCGCTGGTCGACCTTGTCACGGAAGCGGTCCGACCACGCCCCGATGGCGATGCCGCCCATCGAGTGCCCGGCGATCACCGCGCGCTCCCCCGGGGCCACCGTGGCATCCAGGACGGCGTCGACGTCGGCCGCCAGCAGGTCGAGGGTGTACCGGCCGCGCGGCGGGACGCTGCTGCGGCCATGACCCCGGTGGTCGAAGGCGATCACCCGGTACTCGCGGGACAGGTCGGCGATCTGCTCGCGCCACACCTGGAGGGCGCAGGTGATGCCGTGCGCCAGGACGATGGGATATCCGTCGGCCGGTCCGAACACCTCGGTGTGCAGCCGGGTTCCGTCGGCGCCGCGGACATTCACCACGCGGCCCTGCGGAAGCGGTGTGGGAACCATGATCAGCAACCTCCTCGGCGGCGGCCACGTCGCCGCCCAGTCGAGAATAGCGTCGATTGGCGGTATCCCAGCAACGCCGCGGAGGCGATACTGAAATCGTGACCGAACGCAATGTGCTGGGCGGACCGCTGCAACCGTGCGGAACCGAGCCGCTGACCGGGTTCTACCGCGACGGATGCTGCTCGACCGGGCCGGAGGACGCCGGCCGGCACACCATCTGCGCCGTCGTGACCGCGGAGTTCCTCGAACATCAGCGCTCGATCGGCAACGACCTGTCGACGCCGATGCCGATGTACCGGTTTCCCGGCCTGCAACCCGGCGACCGATGGTGTGTGACGGCGGTCAACTGGCTGCGCGCACATGGCGACGGTCACGCGGCGCCCGTTGTGCTGGCTTGCACACACGAGCGGACTCTGGACGTGGTCCCGCTGGAGGTTCTGACCGGCTACGCGGTAGATGTGCCCGACGACCCGGGCGGGCTCAGCTGACGGCGACGAACGGGCTGATCGCGTCGCGGGCGAACTGCGCGAAGTTGACGTCCGGGCTGCCGTCGGGATAGCTGACGGTCGCCAGGACGTTGGCGCCGGCGTCGGCGAAATTGCCGTCGGCACGGTCCTGGTGGGTGGTTGAGGTCACCAGGATGATGCCCGACGTCCCGGCCTGCTGGGCCAGCGGCACCGCAAACCGCGCATTCTGCACGGTGCTGTTCGCCTTGTCCTCGACGAGGATCCGGTTGTCCGGAAAGCCAAGCAGCACAAGCATATTGCGCATCTGCCCGGCTTCGGTCCGGCCGTTGCGAGGGTTGCCGCCGGTGACGATGACGGGCGATTGCGGGAAGAACTGCGCGACGGCCAGGCCGGTCAGCACCCGTCGGCGCAGGATCGTGCGCATGGTGCCGTTGTCGTTGAGGCCGTAGCCCAGGATGACGATGGCGGGCTTGGAGAAGTCCTTGGCCGCGGCAGGCGGTTCGGCGTGGGCGCTCGGCGCGACGGGGGGCAGGACGACGGCGACGATCAGCGCCATGACCACTGACGAAACTCTCCCGCGACCCGACATGCCTGCTTATCGGCATGCCGTGGGGCCTCGTTACCGCCGGAGCCGGTGTCGGCAAACTCACACGTCACGGCTTTGATTTACGTGCCGGTAACAATGCACCATCGAAGGTGGCCCGGCGCTGGGTGATCCCCGACGCGTCGGGCCGTCAAATTGAGAGAAGTGTCCCGAAATCCGGGACCGGAGGAGTTGAGAAGAATGTCCATCGCGCAGTTTCGCGAAGACCTGAAGCGCGCCCGCAATCGGCGGCGCCTCTACGCGCGGATCAACGCCATGCCCAGCGATTCGACGGTTCGCAACGAACTGTTGGCGATCGCCCGGCGCAGCGAGGAAGTAGCTCGCTGACGCGGCGATCCAGCCGTCCGGAGCCGGTACCCCCTGGTGGGTGCCGGCTCTTTCGTTTCAACTCGGGGCCAGCGTGCACCCATATGCAGAATCCGACCGCGCAAACACATATGGCTGCACCCTCACGCCGGTCGAAGCCTCAGCTGACCGCTGCGCGACCGGCCTCCAGCCGGGCGACCGGCAGCCGGAACGGTGAACAGGACACGTAGTCCAGCCCGGTGCTGTGGAAGAAGTGGATGGATTCGGGATCACCGCCGTGCTCACCGCAGACACCCAGCTTCAGGCCCGGCTTGGCGCGACGGCCCTCCTCGGCGCCGATCTGCACCAGCCGGCCCACCCCGTCGGCGTCGATGGTCTCGAACGGCGAGATGGTGAACACACCCTTCTCCAGATAGGCGGCGAACAACGACGATTCGACGTCGTCGCGGGAGAAGCCCCACGTCGTCTGCGTCAGGTCGTTGGTGCCGAACGAGAAGAAGTCCGCGGCCTCGGCGATACGGTGCGCGGTGAGCGCCGCGCGCGGCAGCTCGATCATGGTGCCGATCGGAATCTGCAGCGTCACGCCCTTCTCGGCGGCGACCTCGGCCAGGATCCGTTCGGCCTCGTCGCGCACCAGATGCAGTTCCATCACCGAACCCACCAGGGGGACCATGATCTCGACGCGCGGGTCCTTGCCCGCGAGGATCTGATCGCTGGCGGCCTCACCGATGGCGCGGACCTGCAGCGCGAACAGGCCGGGTGTCACCAGCCCGAGGCGCACCCCGCGCAGCCCCAGCATCGGATTGGACTCGTGCAGGTTCTCCACTGCGGCAAGCACTTTGCGGTCGGCGTCGAGCTCCGGGCCCGAATCGCCCCGGGCCTCGGCCACCGCCACCCGCACGGCCAGCTCGGTGCGGTCGGGCAGGAACTCGTGCAGCGGCGGATCCAGCAGCCGGATGTTCACCGGCAGCCCGTCCATCACCTCCAGCAGTTCGCTGAAGTCCTTGCGCTGCAATTCCAATAGCGCGTCGAGCGCGTCGTCGCGCACCTCGGGCGTGCCGGCCAGGATCACCCGCTCGATCAGCACCCGGCGATCACCGAGGAACATGTGCTCGGTACGGCACAGGCCGATCCCCTGCGCGCCGAACACCCGCGCCCGCGCCGCATCCTCGGCGGTGTCCGCGTTCGCGCGGATCAGCAGATGGCGGCGGGCATCGGCATGCGTCAGCAGCCGGTTGACGGCGTCGACCAGGGCCGCCGTCTCCTCGTCGGCGCCGTCGAGCGCGGCCGACGGACCGGACTCGATGTAGGCCTGCACCGGGGAGGGCACGACGGGCATCGCACCCAGGAAGATCTCGCCGGTGGACCCGTCGATGCTGATCTCGTCGCCCTCGGAGATCACCACGGTGCCCACCCGGACGGTGCGGCCAACCGCGTCCACGTCCAGCGCTTCGGCCCCGCAGACGCAGGTGGTGCCCATTCCGCGGGCCACCACGGCGGCGTGGGAGGTCTTTCCGCCGCGCGCGGTCAGGATTCCGGCGGCGGCGATCATGCCCTCGAGGTCGTCGGGGTTGGTTTCCTTGCGCACCAGCACGACCTGTTCGCCGCGGTCGGCCCACGCCTTGGCAGTGGCCGAGTCGAACACCGCGCGCCCCACCGCCGCCCCCGGCGAGGCGGCCATGCCCTTGGTCAGGATCTCGCGGGGAGCGGACCGGTCGAACTGCGGGAACATCAGCAACGCCAGCTGCGAGCCGGAGACCCGCGCCAGCGCCTCGTCCATGGTGATCATGCCCTCGTCGACCAGCTGCGCCGCGATCCGGAACGCCGCCGCGGCGGTCCGCTTGCCGACCCGGGTCTGCAGCATCCACAGCTTGCCGCGCTCGATGGTGAACTCGATGTCGCACAGATCGCGGTAGTGCGTCTCGAGTCGGCGCATGACTTTCATCAGCTGGTCGTGCGACTTGGGATCCAGCTCGCCCAGATCGTCGAGCGACAGCGTGTTGCGGATGCCGGCGACGACGTCCTCGCCCTGGGCGTTCGAGAGATAGTCGCCGTAGGCACCGGTCCGGCCGGTCGCGGGGTCGCGGGTGAATGCGACGCCGGTGCCGCTGGTCTCGCCGAGATTGCCGAACACCATGGTGCAGACGTTCACCGCGGTGCCCAGATCCTGCGGGATGCGCTCGCGGCGGCGGTAGAGCCGGGCCCGCTCGGTGTTCCAGGAGTTGAACACCGCGTTGATCGACATGTCGAGCTGTTCGCGGGGATGCTGCGGGAACTCGTCGCCGGAGTGCTCGCGCACGGCGTCCTTGAAGGTGACGACCAGGGCCTTGAGGTCGTCGACGTCCAGATCGACATCACTGGACACGCCCTTGGTGGACTTCGCCTTATCCAGCGCGTCGGAGAACACCTCGCCCGGCATCTCGAGGACGGTCTTGCCGAACATCTGGATCAGCCGGCGATAGGAGTCCCAGGCGAACCGCTCGTCGCCGGATTCCTCGGCCAGCCCTTTGACGCTGGCGTCGTTGAGCCCGATGTTGAGGACGGTCTCCATCATTCCGGGCATCGAGAACTTGGCCCCGGAGCGGACGCTGACCAGAAGCGGGTCGTGCCGGTCCCCCAACCGGCGCCCGACGGTGTCCTCGAGGTGGCGCAGCGCCATGGTGACCTGCACGCGCAGCTCGCCGGGTTCGCTGCCGTGGGCCAGGTATTCGCGGCAGGCCGTGGTCGAGATGGTGAACCCGGGCGGCACCGGCAGGCCGAGCTTGGTCATCTCGGCCAGGTTGGCCCCCTTGCCACCCAGCAGATCCTTCTGATCCTTATTGCCCTCGGTGAAGTCGAACACGTACTTGGTCATCGGGTGCCCCCTCCTGGTCTGGCTGCCGACACTACGCCCGGCCACCTCGTCATCCGGTCGATCGGGAAGATGGGCCGAAGCGTCGGGTAGCCGGATACCCGTGCGGCCGGTCGCCGGGGGTTCTAGCCTCGCATTCGACCGACATTCTTCGCGGAGGGGACCGCCAGATGGCCGCACCAGCACTCACCGTCAACGTGGCGCCGTTCGTTTCCGGCGCGGTGCGTTACCAGCCGCTGACTCCCACGGACAACGGGCAGAGCGAGCGGTACGCGCTGTGCCTGGACGTGCGAATCACCAACGACGGCACCACGCCCGTCACGGTGCGCACGCTGAAAGTCAGCTTCCCCACCGCGGTGGGGGTGCCGGGCAAGACCATCGAGCTGTTGACGCCGGCCACCGCGTCGATGCCCGCGCAGTCCGGGTTGACCATCCCGGCGGCCCAGACGGGCGCTCCCAAGGATTTCACCCAGGCCGACACGTTGGTGCTGAATTCGACTCCGCCCGAACGCATCACGTTCTCGGTCACCGCCGACGGCTTCTCCGAGCCGGCCACGTTCAGCCGCCGGTTCGCCCGGGCGAAGCAGAGCTTCCGCTGGTTCGGCCGGCCGCACGAACTGGCGCGCGGAGAGTACTGGCTCGGTGAGGGTGGCACGCACTGCTGTGGGCCGCAGTTGTTCGCCTACGACCTGGGCTGCATCGGCTACGACAGGGCGGCCGAATCGTGGAGCGAGCTCAAACCCGGTGCCCCCGAGGGACAGAACGAGTCCTACCGCATCTGGGGCAAGTCCGTCTGCGCCGCGGCGGACGGGGTGGTCCAGGAGAGGGTCGACGGGATCGTCACCAACACGGTGGGTAAGACGAACCCGAACGCCGACTCCAGCGGCAACCACTTCCTGATCCAGCACGGCGACGCGCTGGTCTTCTACTCCCACATGCAGAGCAATTCGCTGGCCGGCTTCCAGGTGGGCGATACCGTCCACCAGGGGGATTTCCTTGGCCGGGTGGGCAACTCGGGCAACTCGTTCGCCCCACACCTGCATGTGCACACCATCGACCAGAGCACCGGGCTGCTGCGGCCGTTCACCTTCCACAACACGGTGATGGCGAAGTCGCACCCGAAACTCCCGGGCCAGGCGCACTGGCAGGCCGCCGACGGCCGGGCCATCCCGTTCCAGCGCTCGCTGATCTATCCGAGCCCGGTGCCGCCCGCCGACGGCGCCGAATGGTCGGCGTGGCGGTCACTGGGCGGTACGGCGACGTCTGCGCCGGCGGTGGCCAGCTGGACCGACGACCGGCTCGACCTGTTCGTCCGCGGGACCGATAATGCGTTGTACCACAAGTGGTTCGACGGCGATTCCTGGCACGGCTGGCAGGGGCTCGGCGGCACCCTGATCTCGGCCCCGGCGGCCGTGTCGTGGGACGACGACCGCATCGACGTGTTCGTGGTGGGTACCGACAACGGGCTCTACCACAAATGGTGGAACGGCAGCTCCTGGCACGACTGGGAGGGTCTGGGCGGGACGTTGAAGTTCGCGCCGGCAGTCTGCTCGCGGCGGCCCCACCACCTCGACGTATTCGCTACGTGGTCGGACGGTTCACTGCGGCACCGGATCTGGACCGGCAGCAAGTGGACCCAGTGGGAGAACCTCGGCGGCGAACTGACCGACTCGCCGGCGGCGGTGTCGTGGGACGAGCACCGGATCGACGTCTTCGCCCGCGGCACCGACGGGATGCTCTACCAGAAGTGGTGGGACGGAACGTCCTGGCAGGGCTGGACCGGCCACGGCGCCATCAGCCGATTCGCACCGGCGGTGAGCAGCCGCAAGCCCAACCACCTCGATGTGTACTGCGTGGCCGAGGACAACAGCCTGTGGCACCGCCTGTGGACCGGGTCCAATTGGTCGAACTGGGAGACCCTCGGCGGCGTCCTGACCGAGGGCCCCGCTGCGGTGTCCTGGGACGACGACCGCATCGACGTGTTCGGCCGCGGCACCGACAACGCGATCTATCACACGTTCTGGGAGGACTGAGTCAGTCGTCCTGGTCCGCCAGGACCGACTCCCGGTACCCGGGCTCGGCCGCGTCGATGGCGGCCAGCGCCTCGGCGGTCAGCTGATCGCGAATCCCGCTCTGCGCGTGGGCAAATGGAATGTAGGCGCGCAACAGGTCGGGCACGGCGAGGGCGGCCTGCGTCGAGCCGTGATACTCGGTGAAGCCGAACGGCCAGTCGAGGTTCATGTGCAGCCGTGCCTCGCTCCAGCGCAGCGCATCGCAGTTGTTCTCGTCGATGCATGCGCTCAGCAGCGTGCGGTGATCGGGATCGGCGAACGGCTGGCCCATGAGTGAGGCGAAGAATTTGTCGAGCAGCGCCTGCGTCTCGGGCCAACTCGATTGCGCGGGTTCGTACTCCGCACCACCCTCGGGCATCAGACTGGCCAGCCAGAGCACCAGCGGGCGGCAGGCCGGCCAGGTGTCGGTGTCCTCGATGTGGAAGTGATCGTCGAAATCGATGCCGTGCTCGATCCACGTCCGCGCATCGGCGAGGCTCATCTCGACGAACGTGGTGTCGGGGTCGTCGTTGCTCCGCGTGGCGAGATCGACGAGTTCGTCGATCGTGGTGGGCACGAAGAACGCATCGGTGATGAACGAGTAGTAATTGTGGTCGACGAACACCGCGCACGTGAGCGGCTGCCCGTCCGACAGCCGTGACCCGATGAGCAGTTCGTCGCCGTCGCCGAGCACATGTGTCATCCGGACCACCCGCTCGATGGTCAGGTCCGACAGCCCGCTCAGCCAGGCCGGCAGGTCGTCGCCGCGGGCGGCCACCTCCCGGCGGCACTGCCCGCGCAGCGTGTCCTCGTAGATCAGAATTTCGGCCAGCACCGCGAGAAGCGCCGTGGTCTCCGGGATCGGCACTCCGATGAAGCTCTCGACGAGGCCGTCGAGGCCCGGCCGCTCGTCATCGTCGCGGTCGTCGCGGTAGGCCACCTCGATCACCATCGCGGCCAGCCCGAGCAACTCCATGGGGTCTCCGCTGTCGATGGCGTCGCGCACCTCGCCGACCAGCGGCGTCTCCTCCGGCGTCTCGTCCCGCTGCCGGCTGCGCCGCGCGTCGCGGCGGGCCTGCTTGGCCTTGCGGCGCTTGCGTGAGTCGGTCACGGTGGCGACCCTACCCCGGCGGATCAGCGCAGCAGGTGATCCTCGGCGACAACCTCGCGGGTGCGCCGCCAGTACTCGGTGTTGCCGAACGGGCACAACACATACACCCCGCCGTCGGCGGCCTTGTACCAGGAGTGCGCGATCGACGGATGCCCCCACATCAGCGTCGAGACCTCGTGCTGCAGTTCGTCGTTGTACCGCTCGTAGGCGGGGGTGGTCGGCTCGATCTCCCGGCAGCCGGTATTCGCCAGCGCCACCAGCGCTTCTCCGATGTAGCGCATCTGGCACTCCAGGGTGAAGATCACGCTGCCGGCGTGCGCCAGGCCGGTGCCGGGGCCCTGCATCATGAAGAAGTTGGGGAACCCGGGAACCGATACACCGTTGTAGGCCTTGGGTTTTCCATCCCACAGATCCGATATCGACACGCCGCCGCGGCCGACAACCTCCATGGGGCAGAGCACCTCCGAGGCCCGGAATCCGGTGGCCAGCACGATGACGTCCACGTCGTATCTGCCTGCCGCCGTAATGATCCCGTGTTCGTCGACCGCGACGATGTGATCGTTGACCAGTTCGACGTGTTCGCGTTTCAGGCAGCGCAACCAGCTGCCGTTGTCCTGCAGCATCCGCTTGGCCATCGGTGGATACGTCGGGGTCACCTTGGCGGCCAGTTCGGGGTCGTCGCCGACCTGGTCCTGGATCCACTTGACGAAGATCTCGCGCCGCGCCGCGCTGGCGGCGTTGGCGGTGTGCGGGAAGTCCGGCCAATCCGGTTCGGCCCGAACCAGTTCCAGCAGCTTATCGCTGGACTGCCACATCAGCATGAACCGGTACCAGCGGGCGTACCCGGGTAGATGCCGCATCGCCCACTTTTCGCCGTTGGTCACGTCGTCGTGGTAGCGCGGGTTGGGTGCCATCCACTGCGGGGTGCGCTGGAAGACGGTCAGGGCGGCGACGTCGTCGACGATGGCCGGCCCGATCTGGAAGCCGCTGGCCCCGGCGCCGACGAGGGCGACCCGCTTGCCGCGCAGATCCACCGAGTGGTCCCACTGCGCGGCGTGGAACACCGGCCCCGTGAACCGGTCCAGACCCTCGATGTCGGGGATCATGGGGCGGCTGAGCACGCCGACGCCCGAGATCACCGCGGTGGCCTCGCGGGTCTGCGTCCCGTCCGGGCCGTCGAGTGTGAGCGACCAACGCGAAGAGTCCTCGTCCCAGACCGCCCGGGTGACCTCGGTGTTCCAGGTGACGTGCTCGCCGATTCCGTTGTCTGACATGGTCTTTCGGAAGTACGCCTGCAGTTCGGGCTGACGGGTGTAGTACTGGCTGAAGTCGTTGTTGCGCTCGAAGGAGTACGAGTAGAAGTGGCTGGCGACGTCCACCCGGCAACCCGGATAGGTGTTCTCGTACCAGGCGCCGCCGACGCCGGCGTTCTTCTCCACGATCACGAACGGGATGCCGGCTTCGCGTAGCCGGATGCCGGCCAGCAGCCCCGAGGCGCCCAGGCCGATGATCAGCACCGAAAAGTCTTCCGGCAGAGTGGCTCCGGCGGGTAGCTGGATGGCGCGCGGGTTCTCCCCCGCCAGGTCCATCTCCTCGGTGAACAGCGCGACCGTGTCGTTGGGCACGGGTTCGCAGGCGATCCAGTTCATCACCTCGTGGATCACGTCGGTCGCCAGTGCCGTCGGCGGTGGGCACCCGGCGTCGCGCCACGCGCAGATCGCTTTCAGCGCGTCGCGGCGCAACTGGTCCTGTTCGTCGGCGTCGAGTGACCCCTGGAACTCGTTCTGGACGAACTGCCGTGGACGGATCGGCCCGCGGACGTACGCCGGGTCGCCGGTGATCTGTACGACCGAGGCCGTCAGCGCCGATACCGACAGCCGCGACAGTGCCGCCGCGATGAGGTCGTCATCGTCGACGATGGGCTCGGTGGCCAGCAGATCCATGCGCACTCCATTCGGTTCGGCACTTTCTAGTGTCATACTTGGCACTCATGAGTGTCAAGAGCTAGGCTCACCGGGTGGCCGCCCCCAATCCCCTCGCGCAGGCCAAGCGCCAGGCCGTCATCGACCACATCCTCGCGGCCACCCGCACACTGGTGCTGCAGCACGGTCTCGACGCCACCATGGATCAGCTGGCAGAGGCCGGCGGGGTCAGCCGGCGCACCCTGTTCCGGCATTTCGAGACCCGGGAGAAGCTGCTGGCCGCCGCCTTCGAGGCCGGCATCACCGGCTATCGCAGCCAACTGCCGTCCCTCGACGGTGACGTGCTCGCCTGGCTGCGCGCGACGTGCGAATCGGCGCACCGGATGAACTCGACCATCGGGCCCGGCTTCTTCGAATTGGCTTCGCGCACCGATCTTCCCGCCGACCTCGAGGCGGCCGAGGCACGTCGGCGCCAGGAGTTCCGGGGGGCGATGGCCGACATCACCGAGACCCTGTGGCACGCGCTGGACGGCGCGGGCGATCCACCGGAGTCGCTGCGGACGACGATCACCGCGCACCTGAGCCCGCACTTCACCGCCGCGTTGACCATCGATGCGGCCCAGGGTTGGGAGGCGGCCGCCGACCTGGCTCACCGGGCAATCACGGCCGCACTGCCACCCGACATGGTGAGGTAAGCGGATGACCACCAGCGAGAAGCCCCGCGAGCGCCGCGGGGTCATGCAATCCCTGACCGGGCTGTCGGTCCGCTACGTCGAACGCCTGATGCCCGATCCGTATCTGTTCGCGGTGATCCTGACGCTGATCGTGGCCGCACTGGTCGCGGTGTTCGTCCGGGGCGCCGCGCCGGCCGGGATGCTCGAGGCCTGGTACGGCGGCGTGTGGGGCCAGCAGAACATCTTCACATTCGCGTTCCAGATGGTGCTGATCCTGGTCACCGGTTACACGCTGGCAGAAGCGCCCGCGTTGAAGCGGGCCATTGTCGCCATTGCCGGCAGACCGAGGAACCAGGTGCAGGGTGCGTTGCTCTGCTTCGCCGTGAGTGCCGTTCTCTCGCTGCTGAACTGGGGACTCGGCCTGGTGGCCGGTGCCCTGGTGGCCCGGCAGGTGGCCAAGCGGTTCAACGATGCGCACTTCGGCTATCTGATCGCGGCGGCGTTCATGGGTTTCATCGTCTGGACGCAGGGCCTGTCGTCGTCGATCGCGCTGGCCAATACTGACGAGAGCAGTCCGATCAACGTGATCCACAAGATCACTGGGATGACGGTCCCGTTGAGCCAGACCATCTTCCAGCCCTACAGCTGGCTCTCGGCGATCGTGGTGCTGGCGGTGCTCGCGCTGGCGATCTGGCGGATGGAGCCGGCCGACGCCCTGGCGCCCGATCCGGCGGTGTTCGAGGACGAGGACGTCGTTGCTCCAGAGACGCAGGGCAGCAAGTCATTTGCCGAATGGCTGGAGAACCTGTGGATCCTCAACGTGCTGGTGTTCGCCGCCGGCATGGCCTATTTCTGTATCAGCGGGTTCGCGCTGAACATCTCGTCGATGATCATGCTGTTCACCATCACGGCGGCCCTGCTGCACCGCACGCCGATCCGGTTCATCCGGGCGTTCACCGGCGCGGCGAAGGTGTCCGGCCCCCTGCTGCTGCAGTACCCGCTCTACGGCGGACTGGTCGGGCTGCTGGGATATGTGGCGGTCGAAGGGGGCAAGCCGCTGCAGACATTGCTGGCGCAGGCGGTGGTGAGCGGCGCGACGGAGTACACGCTGCCCTTCCTGACCTTCGCCGGCTCGCTGATCATCAGCCTTTTCGTGCCGTCGGGCGGTGGGCACTGGGCGGTGCAGGGGCCGATCGCGGTCGACTCGGCGCTGGCCGTCGGTCAGCATTCACCGGCCTACCTCGGGCTGATCTCGATGGCGGTGGCTGTCGGCGAGGGCGTGGCGAACATGATCCAGCCGTTCTGGCTGCTGCCGCTGCTGGCGATCGCGAAACTCAATGTGCGCCAGGTGATGGGCTTCACGATCGTCGCGTTCTTCATCGGCTTCGTCGTCCTGGGGGCGATGACGCTGATCGCGCCGCACGTGATCTGACGGCCCGCAGCGTTCAACGAGCCGCGGGCTCAGAGCCGGTACATCTCCCGCGCCATCGTCGACCGCTCGACGACGGCGTTGCGCTGGTCCGGGTAGAACCGCCGGGCGCGGGCCGGGCGGGCGCCCTCCGCGGGGGCCTGCATGAACCACCCCCATACCCGTCGCCACCACTGGTTCTGCTCCCCAGTCGCGGGACGGCCAATCACTCCGGGATACGGGCCGAAAACGTGTGTGCTCATAAACCTGAAGCTAGTACTTCCTATTTTTGAAGTAAAGACTACAGATTGTGTATGCTAGGTCACATGGTGAAGAGGTCCTACGACCAGTACTGTGGGTTGGCGGCTGCGCTCGACCTGCTGGGTGAGCGCTGGACGGTCCTGATCATTCGAGATTTGCTGATGGGCCCCAAGCGGTTCACCGATCTGCAGGACCGGCTCTCCGGCATCGGCACCGGCCTGCTGAGCCAGCGGCTGCGCGAACTCGAGGACGCCTGCATCATCGAGAAAACCACCCTCCCTCCCCCGGCCGCGTCCACCGTCTATCAGCTCACCCCCGACGGCGACGCGTTGCGCCCGGCGCTACTGAACCTGGCCCGCTGGGGCATGCGGCGCCTCGGCGATCCGAAACCGGGCCAGCGCCTCGATGCCGAAACGCTCGCCCTGGGACTGTCGACGCGGTTCAACCGGAAGGCCGCCGCCGACGTCGAAGGGGTCTACACGCTCTTGCTCGACGGGCAGCCGTTGGAGGTCCGAATCACCAACGGCCAAATCAAGATTCAGCCCGGCAACCCGGAGAAATCCCGCGCGGTCGTCAGCACCGACACGATGACCCTGCTGTCGCTCAACAGCGGCCGAACGTTGTTGGCCGACGCCATGGCCAGCAAGTCGATCACCGCCGAGGGTGACCGCGACACCCTCGAGACGCTGGCGCGGGCCTTCGCGCTCTAGCTCAGAGGGTTTCGCGCACGTACTCGAGAACCTCATGGGTGGCGGCGAATCCGCCGAGATGGCTCTCCTCGGGCCGCAGGACGAGTTCGGCGTCGCGCAGGTGCGCGACCGCCGCGTGCGCATTGGACAGGGACACGATGTGGTCGGCATCGCCGTGCCACCACCGCACCGGGGCGGCGACATCCCCTAGCCGAAAACCCCAGTCACGCCCGAACAGTCGCGCGTCGTCGACGATGCCCCGTAAGCCACCCTTTGCGGCCAGCACGAGGTCGTCGACGAACATGCCCTCCATCTCCGGATCGTGCAGGACCCGGCGGTCGCTCGCCGGCGAGATGCCCGCGTAGGCCCGACACGCGAAATGGGCGAACGGCAGCAGCGGGGTCACCACCCCCGAGAGCACGCCCGCCAACGGTTGACGCAGCGTTGCCAGGACCGGGCCGAAGCGCCGGGCGAGGTCGACGACGCCGGAGGCGGTGGCGTCGGGTCCGACCGACGGCGTGACGCCACCGAGAACGGCGATGGTCGCGACGCGGTCCGCGAGCGGCGGCAGCGCCCCGCAGGCAAGCGCGTACGGGCCACCGCCCGAGAGTCCGACGACGGCGAGGCGGTTCGCGCCGACCGCGTCGGCGGCATGCGCCACGTCGTCGACCCAGTCCCCCACCGCGTGGTAGCGGTGCGCATCGGAGACCCCGACACCGGGGCGCTCCACGACAACCACCCGCAGGCCCAGCTTTTCGGCGGTGCGACGACCGACGAGCGGGAACTGCCGTCGGCCGCCCGGGGTGCCGTGGAACCACAGCACCACGTCGCCGGTGGGATCGCCGAACTCGGCGAAGCCCAGGTGACGGCCCCGCGGAAGGTGGAAGCGTCCCTCGGCACGGGGCTTCTCGGTGGGCGGCACCAGAAACGGGTGTCGCATCGGGTTGGGTGGCATTGTGCTGGGAATCGTAGGCCCGGAATGCCACGGTTGGGGCGGCTTCCGGCGAGCTATTACTGCCTCAGTGCGTCGGGTGGCCGCCGGCAGGGGTCGGGCGCGAGCCGGTGAACAACGCGCCGATCACGGTGACCACGCTGATCATCGCGGCGACCATGAAGGCCGCGTGCACGCCCGGTAGATCCGCCGCTCCGCCCGACTGCGACGCCTTGGCCATCACCGTCACGAACAATGCGGTGCCCGCGGCTCCCCCGACCTGTTGCAGCGTGGTCAGGATGGCACTGCCGTGCGAGTACAGCCGATCCGGCAACACACCCAGGGCGTCGGTCATCAACGGGGTGAACATCATCGACAGGCCGACCATCATGATGGTCTGCAGCACAACGAGTTCGGCGAGGGGTGAGGTTGCGGTCAGCCGAGTGAAACCCCACAGGGATGCGCACAGCAACACCGATCCCGGAACGACGAGGATGCGGGCTCCGCGGCGGTCGTAGATTCGTCCCACCATCGGGCCGGCCAATCCCATCAGCAGCCCACCCGGCAAGCTGGTGAGTCCCGCGGTCAGTGCGCTGCGGCCCAACACATCCTGCACGTACAGCGGGCCCATGATGATGGCGCCGAACAACCCCATGAAGCCGAGCACCACCAGCGCGAGCGAAATCGAGTAGCGCCGGTAGGTGAACGGCCGCAGGTCCAGAAAGGCCCTGTCGTGTCGCTGCAAGTGGATCTGCCGCGCCACGAAGATCACCATTGCCACTGCGCCGACCACCATCGGCACCCACGCGGGCAGGCCCTGTCTTTTCGGTTCTCCGAGCAATGTCAGGCCGAATACCAAACCGGCGAACGCAATCGCCGACAGGGGTACCGAGATGGGGTCGATCGGGTTCGGCTGCTCCCGCTCGTCCTCGACCCGCAGCCACCGCGCACCGGCCGCCAACGCGGCCAGCGCGATGGGCAGCACGATGCCGAACATCCACCGCCAGTCCAGCGATCCCAGGATCAGCCCGGAAAGTGTGGGTCCGATGGCCGGGGCGACGGCGATGACGATCGTGATGGTGCCCATTGTCTGCCCGCGCCGATCGGGCGGGATCAACGACATCACCGTCGTCATCAACAACGGCATCATGATGGCGGTGCCGCACGCCTGGATGATGCGGGCCGCCAGCAGCACCGGGAATCCCGGGGCGAGCGCGGCCACCAGCGTGCCGGTGCAGAACAACGCCATCGACGACAGATAGCTGCCGCGAACCGAGAACCGTTGCAGCAGTGAGCCCGTCATCGGGATCACCACCGCCATGGTCAGCAGGAAGCCACTGGTGAGCCACTGCGCGGTGCGTGCGGTGACGTCCAGGTCGGTGATCAGGACCGGCAGCGCGACGCTCATGATCGTCTCGTTGAGGATCATCACGAAGGCCGAACACACCAGCAGCGCGATGATCACGTTCGCGCTCTGCTTTGTTCGGGTGGTCGTCTGGGTGGTCACGGCTTCGCTTTCCAGCTCTCGAGCGCGCGGTCGTAGACGACGCGGGTACCCAGCAGGATGTCCTGCGCGGAGCGGCGCTGCCGGTCGATCGCCGCCCAGGCCAGCCCGATGGGAAAGACCACACACGCCAGCGCCCGCAGCACCGCGACAACGGATTTCAGCCGGCCCTCCCCGCGGTCGACCACCCGGATACCCATGATCACGGCGCCGACGGTGCGTCCCGACACCGCCCAGCAGCCCGCCAGATACACCGTCGCGGTCAGGAAGAACCCGATGGTGGAGAACACCACCGACGGTGCGGGAAAGCTGAACGCGCGTGGGGAGAATCCGAGCCGCACGAGGACCCACCCGACGTAGATCGCGGCCAGTGCCACCGACACAACCAGGAGGTCGATCACGCCCGCGGAGCCACGACTGACGATTCCGGCGTTACGCGTCACCGCTAGCCCCGGTCGGGCGTGCGGCCCAGCATCCGGTCGACGAGCCCGGACACCATGTCGTCGGCGCGCTCACCCTGGGTGCGGACATCGGTCATCACCTCGGCGGTCACCGACGTCGTCGACTCCCGGATGATCTTCGGTAGATCGACCCCGTCGATGACCTGGTCGGCCAGCCCGATCAGGTCGATGCGCGCGATGATCGCGTCGATGTCGATGTCGCGGACGACGGCGTCGATGTCCACCCGCTCGCGGACCAGGGTGGTCAGGTCGAGTTGGGCCAGCACGTCGTCGACGATCTGCACGGCGACCGCGGCGATCAGGGCCCGCACAGGTGAAATCACGTCCTCGCCCCGGCGGGTCAGCGCCATCATTCCCTGGTCGATGCGGTCGCCGACCACCGGAATCCGAATGGCGGTTCGGTAGGCCGAGGCCGCGCCGTCGGCGACGATCTTGCCGGCGCCCGCGGCGGCCAGCAGCACCGGATTCTTCAACAGAGTTGGCACCAGCGAATCGTAGGCCAGGTTCGGCGGGCGGAGCGATCAGGCCGGGTCGACGAAAACGGGCGGTTCGCCGGACATGCCGGCCACCACAGCGGCAATCTGATTGGGCTTACCGATCAGACCCTCCTGCAGTTCGGATTCGCGCTTCAGGGCGCCGGCGGCGTCGGCACTGACCCAGGTCTCGTCGTACAACCGCTTGGCGGCACGAACCGCATCCGGTGACTTCTGCACGATTTCCCCGGCCAGGGCCAGCGCGGCGGCCAGCGGGTCGTCGCTGGTGCGGGTCACCAGCCCGAGACCCAAAGCGTCACTGCCCGAGACGATTCGGCCAGTGAACGTCAGTTCCTTGGCGACGTCGATGCGGACCAGCCGCGGCAGCGACTGCGTGATGCCCATGTCGGGAACCAGGCCCCACTTGACCTCCATGATGGACAGTTTCGCGTCGGGTGTGGCGATCCGGATGTCGGCGCCCAGCGCGATCTGCAGGCCGCCGCCGAAGCAGTTGCCGTGGATGGCGGCGATGACGGGCGCCGGCACCAGCGACCAGTCGAAGGCGACGCGTTGCGCGACGTTGGCCAGCCGGTCGGCGTCGCGCTGCAGCAGGGTTCCGGTTCCGCCCTGACCCGACATGAAGCTGGCGATGTCCAGGCCAGAGCAGAAACTCTTGCCGTCCCCGTGCAGGATGACGGCACGCACCGTGGGGTTGTCGGCGAGCTGGGCGGCGGCGTTGATCAGCCCCTCGAACATGCCTTGGTCGAGGGCATTGTGTTTGTCGGCCCGCACCATGGTCACCGTCGCGATGCCGTTGTCGCTGATCTGTACGCGGACCCTGTCTTCGCTCATGAGGGGAACCTACCCGGCCTCGGCGACCCGATTACGCCTGCCCCGAACGGGTATCAGGGGAATCATGCTTGCCATGGACTTCCTGAATCGGGCGCGCGACGAGCTGGTTGCGCTCTATCGGCGCACCGGCGCCGACGTGCCGTTCGGCGATCCGTTGCCATCGCACGGAACCGAGATGGAAGGGTGGTTCTGGCGGCTGACCGATCCCGCCACCGGGCGCGTAGTGGTAGCACTGTGCAGTTGCAACCGCCACGCCGGTGGCGACTGGTCGACGGTGGCCATCGCATTGGAACCCAGCGGTGTGGTGCGGTCAGCCGCTTTCGACACCGCTGTGGCGGACCGGCGCCAGTTCGCGATCCACGCCGAGGACGGCTCCGGCTTTCTCGACGCCGACCGGTCGCGGCTGCAGCTGACGATCGATGACTGCGCCGTCGATCTGCGCGTCGACAACACCGAGCCGTGGCCCAAAGTGTTCGGCGGTGGCGGGATGTTCTCCTCGGTGCCCTTCCTCAACCAGTACTGGCATCCCTATTGTCTGGGCGGTCGGGTGTCCGGATCGGTGAAGGGCGCCGGGGTGGACTGGCAGTTCGACGATGCGCGGCTGTACTGCGAACGCAATTGGGGCGCCGGATTTCCCCAACGGTGGTGGTGGGGCGAGGCCCATGACTTCGACCAGGGCGATGCGTGCGTGGCGTTCTCCGGGGGACTCCTGGAACTCGGGCCGATTCACCGCGAGGTGACCGGCGTGGTCGTTCGCCTCGGGTCGCGGGTGCTGCGAATCACGCCACCTGCCCCGGTGTCATCTCGTTTTGACCGGGACGACTGGCACTGGCAGATCAGTGCGCGCACAGCGCGATTCGTCGTCGAACTGGACGGAAGCGGAGCCAGCCGGGCACCACACGTCCTCCCGGTGCCGGTACCGGCCGAGCGCCGCAACATCGACACCGACTACGAGTTCCTGGCGGGAACGTTGCGCTGCACGGTGCGCGAATGGGGACGCGTCATCTTCGACGGCACCTCGCATCTGGCCGCGTTGGAGGTCGGTGACCGGCCGCAGTGAATTGTCTCCCTAAATGAGCGCGCCGCTCGGGGCCGGAGCTGATCCAGGGAGCGTTGGGCCGTAATCCGGGCTGTCCCAGCCATATCCAGGCTGCTGCGGGCCCGGCAATTGGCCATATCCAGTCTGCGGCCCATAGGACGGCAACTCGGCACCATACCGAGGCGTCGCAGGGGTCATCTCCGACCACAGCTTCGCCGCAACGAACGCCGCCGCCTGGTCGGTGTACACCGGGACGTAGCCCTCGGTGTGCCCGCTCCAGTCGTTGCCCGAGCCTGCGTGACAGATCGGATCGCTGGGATTGCACAGGTCGAGCGCTTTGGCGCTGAGCGGTGATTTCTGGGTCGGCGGCGCGCCTCCGGTGCGGTCTGCGACATTGCCGAAAGTTACAACTGCCGCAACGTTATTCATGTACTGGGCCGGTAGTGGATCGCCCCAGTTGACACCGTTGAAGCCGGCCACGATGTTGACGACGCTGGCACCTTGCGAGTAGCCGCCCAGCACGATCTTGGTGTCGGGGCACGAGCCCGCCATCGATTTGATGTGGGCGATCGCGTCCTTGGCGCCGTCGCCGCTGTGCCGTTGCGTAATGGTGGCCTTGTAGTTCACGGCGTACGCCCGGATGGTCATACCTGCGGTCTGCTGCCGGAGCGAGTCGACCAGGGCGTCACCAACGCGGCCCATGCCGGCCGGTTCGTCGGTGCCGCGAGCGAACACCACCTCGGCGTCCGGGCAGTCGTCGGCCGCCGCCGACGGGGCCAGGACAGGGGTCAGCGGGATCGCGGCGACGACCAACGCCCATGCGCCCAACCTGGCCAAACGGCTCAGAGGCCACCTGGCCGTGGCTGCTTGGCTAACTTCGCGCGGGACAAACATTTCAGTAGTGTACACAGATGCGGTAATTGACACATCCGTCACGACATGCTCATATGCTGATGAGGCCCGCCCTGGGGGCAGCTTTCGCAGTTCCTTCGGGCATCTGCTGGCAAATTTAGGACGCAACCCGGATGCTTGCCGCGTTCACGGTGACGGGGCGCGCGGGCGAGCCCCGCGGTACTAGCGTCGTAGCAGCGGAGTGTCCGCTCATCGAGGAGGTTTCGACATGCGGGTTCTGGTCACCGGCGGTACCGGGTTCGTCGGCGGATGGAGCGCAAAAGCCATTGCCGATGCCGGGCATTCGGTCCGATTCCTGGTGCGCAACCCGGCCCGGCTGGAAACCAGCATCGCGCAACTCGGCGTCGACACCACCGACTACGCCGTCGGCGACATCACCGACCGCGACTCGACCATGCGGGCTCTCGACGGGTGCGACGCCGTCGTGCACAGCGCCGCCTTGGTCGCCACCGACCCCAGCAAGACCGCGCAGATGCTGGCCACCAACATGGACGGCGCCCGCAACGTGCTCGGCGGGGCCGCCGAACTAGGGCTGGACCCCATCGTGCACGTCTCGAGCTTCACCGCACTGTTTCACCCCGGGCTGCAGACGCTGAGTGCGGATCTGCCGGTGGTCGGCGGGACCGACGGCTACGGACAGTCCAAGGCGCAGGTCGAGATCTATGCCCGCGGGATGCAGGACGGCGGAGCGCCGGTGAACATCACCTATCCGGGCATGGTGCTCGGCCCACCGGTCGGCGACCAATTCGGCGAGGCCGGTGAGGGCGTGGCTGCGGCACTCCAACTCGGCGGCATCCCGGGCCGCAGCGCCGCCTGGCTGATCGTCGACGTCCGCGACCTGGCCGCGCTGCACGTCGCGCTGCTCGAACCCGGACGTGGGCCGCGCCGCTACATGGCCGGCGGGCATCGGGTTCCCGTGGGCGAGTTGGCAAGTCTGCTCGGCGATGTGGGTGACAAGCGGATAGTGACGGTGCCCGTGCCCGACACCGTCCTGCGGGTGGCCGGGCAGGTGCTCGATCGGCTCGGCCCGATCTTGCCGTTCGAGACACCGTTCACCGAAGCGGGCATGCAGTACTACACCCAAATGCCGTCCTCCGATGATTCACCCAGCGAGGACGAACTCGGCATCACCTACCGCGATCCGCGGAATACGCTGGCCGACACCGTTGCTGGGTTCCGGGCGCTGAAGGACTGAACGCGGCGAGCAGTACGGCTCGCCGAACCCCTTCTGACTGCGCCTGGACATCCTGCCCAAGGACGGGCGCGACTATATGCTTCCCGCCAATAACACGATATGAATGGCGTCATCGAATCCGCGGAATGTCGCCAAAGGCGTTCGGCCAGTGGGTCGGAGCCTGGGCGTTGTCGCTCGCCAGCGGGAATGCGCAGAACCCCTCGGTCGATCAGGTCACCGAGCAACGGAATCGGACGCAGTGCGGTAGGCCGACGCCGCGCCGTCAGCGAGCACCTTGCCGCTGCCCGCAGCGATCAGCAGGACCGGATTCGTCAAGAGCGCACATGGAGTCGGCACCCGAGAATCGCAGGTCAGGGATTGCCGGTGCCGTAAGAGCGATCACGGTGCCGGAGATGGGCCGCCCACGCTGCGGCGATGCAGCGCGGATCAGCCGGCGAACGACCTCCAACCAGCGAGCGAAACCGCCAGAATTTGGGGCGAAATTCCGTGCTACGCTCAACACGCGCAGATTTTCGTTGGCGCACTTGAAAAATGAGAGAAGTTCAGTAAATGGCACAGGGCACTGTGAAATGGTTCAACGGCGAAAAGGGCTTCGGCTTCATTGCTCCCGACGGTGGGGCGGAAGACGTTTTCGTGCACTACACCGAGATCAGCGGTAGCGGATTCCGCAACCTCGACGAGAATGCTCGCGTTCAGTTCGAGGTCGAACAGGGCGCGAAAGGCCCTCAGGCCGTGCGTGTTTCGACGATCTGACAAACGGCACATCTGAAAGCTGGTGCGACATCCGTCGCACCAGCTTTTATCGTTCTGGCGAACGTCACACCGGGGTTCTCTCGGATTCGAGTCAACTCCCCGTCCTGGGTGTAGTCTCGAAGAAGTTGGAAATCCAGCCAATCCGGGATGTGTCAGCCCTACGACGCTGACCGCGCCGAGCATCCGCTCACGCCGGATATGCAGGCGCCAACCCCAGTTGGGACAGTCTTGACTACTTCGCCTGCCTTCGCTTCGTTCTTACCCATTGTGCATCAACGGCCTTCTTCCCGGCCGACGGCGTCGATCCTCAGCACGTACCCACCGACGCAATGCGGCTTCGCAACCTTCACCGCCAGTCTGGCCTGCGCGCTGGAGGACGAGGGCGTACCCGTGAGCATCGTGCGGATTGCCGACGGATCGCCGTCTGCGAGCCCGCGCGTGGTCGGCGAGCTGGATAGCGGTAGCGCGAAATCCGTTGCCGCCGCGTCCGAATTGCTGAACCGCTCCGATATCGCCATCATCCAGCACGAATACGGACTCTTCGGCGGCATGGACGGCGAGGAGATTCTCGACGTCATCGATGGCCTGCGCATCCCGCTGATCGTCGTCGTCCACACCGTCCAACGGATGCCGTCGACCCACCAGCGTTCGGTCCTCGAGGCCGTCGCGGCCCGGGCGGACCACCTGATCGTGACCTCGCGGGCCGCGGCGGACCAACTGCGCGGCAGCTACGGTGTCAGCCCGCGCCAGATCACCGTCATCCCCCAGGGGCTCACCATCCCGACGGGCAAGGCAGTGGTGCGCGGCGGCCGGCCCACCCTGCTCACCTGTGGTCTGCTGCGCCCCGGCAAGGGGATCGAGCGGGTAATTGAAGCCATGGGATCGCTACACACCCTGCCGGGTCAGCCCCGCTACGTGATCGCGGGTCCCACCGATCCCAAGGAATTGGCCGCTCACGGCGAGGCGTACCGGGAGCGCTTGAAAGACCACGTATGCCGCATGGGTCTGCAAGGGGCGGTGGTGTTCGACGATCGCCCTCGCGGCCGCGCGGCGGTGACCGGGCTGCTGCAGACCGCGGCGGTCGTCGTCCTGCCGTACGACTCCACCGATCAGGTCAGCTCCGGCATGCTGGTCGACGCGATCGCCGCCGGCCGCCCGACGGTGGCCACCGCGTTCCCGCACGCCGTGGAAGTGATGGCCCACGGGACCGGCACGGTGGTCGATCATGACGACCCGGAGCAGCTGGTCTCGGCGCTGTTCCAGGTGCTGACCCAGCCGCGGCTGGCCGGCACGATGGCGGCCGAAGCGCGCCGGCTGGCGCAGGATCTGAGCTGGCCGGCAATCGGGGCCAGGTATCACACAGTGGTCGGCAGTGTGCTCGTCCAACGGAGCCGCCGCGGGTGAGTGTTCGCGGGATCTGAAAGACCTTCAATTCCAGGGCATTCCGGTTTCATTGTCAGCAATGGGGCGTACCATCGCACCAGGGGGCCGGAAGGGGCCCGAACAATCGCCAGCGTAGCATCTTCCGATCGGCCTCTGCCGGAAATCTTTCGCGAGATATGTTGACATACATCGTATTTCGATGCGATCTGGCGCCCGTCAATCGTTCACATTCGATCCGGGGACACAATAGGATGGCAAATGGTACAACATCAGGGTTCTGACCTCCGCCGGACAATGCTCCGCTACTGCGTTGAGAGTCGGTCATGACCGTCAGCATCGGGCGCGGCGATGGCGGGGTGGACGAATACATGCGGTTCGGCGATGCCTACATCAAGAACGGCGACGGCACGCTGGACGTCGTGCGAACCGGAACGAGCCACGTGGTCAGTTATCACGCTGACGAGTGGACCACCGTGGAGGGTGACGAAAAGCGATCGAGAGTGCGTTTTCCGAGGTGGACCCGGCGTCACTAACCGGCCTACACCTGGCAGACTCCGCACTGATTTCGAGCCGAAGTTCAAGGTGTGCGATGTCGTTATCGAAGACATCGCAACGCATGCTGCATCGTTCTGATGGACATCGAGAACACTCGAACGAAATCCGTTGGCCCACAAGGATGCAAAATTCATCATTGGGCGAGTGACCTCGGAACCCGCCAAGGCTCACGCGCCAACCGTCGAAAACGATCTGTCGTGGTTGGCTCCGGCCATTCATTCATGTTGTACAGCACACGCCCGATGCGGCCGAGGCCGACCGACAGCATTGTCAGCAGATCCGGCAGTTCCACAGTCAGGTCCCGAGAGTACGGCCACCAGGCGCATCGACGAAACTCTGCGACGCCCCTTTGGGTTTCAACCGCAATCCCGGCGTGTGGGTAGGGCCGCTGGAATCCGGATCGTTCTTTGCGGGAATTCTCTGGCGTCATCAGACGTCCATCCTTGGCCCAACGATGCAGCCAGGTGTTCTGAATCAATGACAACCGGCTCGAAGAGGTCACGTTTGCGAGTTACCACCGACATCTCGAGCATACGCCGGTCCCACGAACCTGCCGTCGAACGCGACTACTCGCACCAACTACGCGTGACCGCCAACTATGTTGTGGACAGTGCAATCGCTAGAGACTCATGAGCGTATGAAGTTGCACTGCAATGAATCTCATGCGTTTCGCTGGGAGAATCGCCCGGGAAACACCGGGAGGTTCCTGCAGATCTGGGGCGATTCGCCGAGGTATATCCTGAGGCGGTCGGTGCTCGATGATGTTCTCAATCTGTGCGCGACCGCCCCTTTGAGCGGGTGAGGGTGTAGTGTCGGGGGTGTTGGTATCCCCAACCGGTCCGGAATGGCTCAGCTTCTGACGCTCCTGCCCGAGCATCCGCTCACGCCGGACACTTTGTTCTACCGAATCATTGGGATAATTTTGAATGCTCTGTCAGTGATTCAGCCGTTGATCGCTCCCTTTGGGATACAACACTTTTCGTACATGCCGAGTTTCGGCATACTCAGCACCTATGCGCCCACACCGTGCGGCCTGGCAACCTTCAGCGCAGCCTTGGCCAAGAGGCTGGCAGCCCGAGCGGCCGACGTCAAGGTGGTCCGGATCGCCGATGGCGAGGTCTCCGAGGAGCCCAACGTGTCCGGCGAGCTCATCAACGGCTCGGCGTCGTCCATCGAGGCAACCGTCGAACTCCTCAATCAGAGCGATGTCGCCATCATTCAGCATGAATATGGCATCTACGGCGGTTCCGACGGGGACGAGATCGTCCAGATCATGGCTGGATTGTGCGTGGCGTCCATCCTTGTCGTTCACACTGTGCTCAAAGATCCGACACCACACCAACGTTGGGTGCTCGAAACAGTGATGGCCTCGGCCGATCAGGTGGTCGTGATGTCGGAGGTAGCCCACCGACGACTGTGCGCCAGCTTCGCCGTGGACCACCACAAGGTCGCCACCATCCCGCATGGCGCGGCACTGCCCAGCACCGACAACGTGCGGCGCCCAGACCGGCCGACCCTCTTGACATGGGGTCTACTGGGACCGGGTAAGGGCATCGAGCGCGTCATAGACGCCATGGCCTCGCTCGAGAACCTCCCGAACCCGCCGAGGTACGTCATCGCCGGCCGCACTCACCCCAAAGTGCTCGCCATCGAGGGGGAACGATATCGCGACGCACTCGCCGCCCAGTCGAAACGCCTGGGCATCGCCGATTCTGTGTCCTTCGACGCCGCTTACCGCACCCCCGAGCAGCTCACCGCGCTGATCCAGGCAGCCACCGCAGTCGTTCTACCCTACGACTCGAAAGACCAGGTGACCTCCGGCGTGCTGGTCGACTCCCTCGCCAGTGGGCGCCCGATCGTGGCTACCGCTTTCCCCCACGCGATCGAGCTCCTCGGCAGTGGTGCGGGCACCGTCGTCGCGCACGACGATCCCGACGCACTCGTCGCGGCCCTGCGCCTGCTGTTGACCGATCCGCACATCGCCGACTCCATGGCCACCCACGCCCGCGGACTCGCCCCGACGGTCGCCTGGCCGGTCGTGGCCAATGCTTATGTCGATGTGGCGCAACGGCTACTCACCGCTCAATCGGCATCCTTGTGATCGGTGTGGCGCCTACCCCGGTGTTCGCGCACCTGTTGCGGATGACGAACCATTGCGCGACATTCGAGCACGCCCGTATGACCGAGCCCCGCCGTGAGCACGGGTACTGCACCGACGACATGGCCAGGGTGCTCGTGGTGACCACCCGCGAGCCCGACCCGCCGGGCCCTGTGAAGGGCCTCGCCGGTAAGGCCCTTCAGTTTCTGAACGACGCCCAGTCCCACAGTGGCTGTTGTCGCAACCGGATGAACTACGCCGGACACTGGACCGACCAGCCCACCACGGACGACCATTGGGGCCGCTGCATCTGGGGCCTTGGCACCGCAGCCGCACACAGCGATGTGAGCCTGGTGCGTAGGCTGGCCGTGATTCAGTTCGAGCGTGCCGCCAAGGCCAGGTCGCCATGGCCGCGGGCCATGGCGTTCGCCGCTGTCGGAGCCGCTGAACTCCTGAGTGTCGAGCCCGAACATCCCGCCGCCCTGCGACTACTCGCCGACTACGCCGCCACCGTCGCGAGACCCACCGCAAAGTCCGACTGGCCATGGCCGGAGCCGAGGCTGACCTACGCGAATGCGGTTCTGCCCGAGGCGATGATCGCCACCGGCGTCGCGCTGGACGACACCGACCTGAAACAGCATGGCCTCGATCTGCTCGAGTGGCTGCTCAGCTACGAGACGATCGACGGCCATCTGTCACCCACTCCCGCGGGCGGCCGGGGACCGCACGACAGCCGACCTGGCTTCGACCAGCAGCCGATCGAGGTGGCCTCCCTCGCCGACGCCTGCGGGCGCGCGGCATTCGCCGATCCGCAACCGCTATGGCCGGAAGGGATCCGGATGTGCGCTGCCTGGTTCCAGGGCGTCAACGACAGCGGGTTGCCGATGTGGGATCCGAAGACCGGTGGCGGCTTCGATGGGTTGCTCGTCGACGGCGTCAACCTCAACCAGGGCGCTGAATCCACCCTCGCGGCGATCTCCACCCTGCAACACGCGCAGCGCTTTTCGCTGCGCCCACAACGGCTTTGACACGATCCGGGCTCATCACTCGCGACTCTCGGTGGATCGCTGCCGATCCGGCTCGGGTGATCACCCGCCTCTTCGTGCCCGGCCAGGAGGGCTTCGAACTCCAGGAGTCCCGAGCCGGAGTGGTGCTCGAGCGCATCCTCGCCCTGAGCGACGACGACGTTCGATCGTCCTTGGAGGATGTCATCGTCCGCTTCGACGGGCGCCACCGTGACCTCATGGGAACTTTCCGTCGGCACGCCCGCGAGCTGGCCGACCGCCTCGATCCCGGTGCTCATCTTTCCGACGCGCGAATACTGTTGCTGGGGCGACATTTACCAGCGAGTACGCCATCGAGGGGGCGGCGCTGTGCAACCCCAGCATGGTGGCCCACCCCGATCAGAGCGGCACGCCGACAGGCAGCCTGCGATTCGTGATGAGCGTGCGAGGGATCGGGGAAGGACACCGCTCGTCGATCGGGTTCCGCACCGGTGTCGTCGACGCTGCTGGCCTGATCACCATCGATGAGCCGACGCGCTTCGTCACCACCGGACGCGTATCGGGTGCGCCGTTCGACGCCGCGGTGTTCCGCAGCGAACTGAGCCGCATCGGCAATGTCGGCGAGGCCGCGAACTACGTGTTCGATGCCCTCGGCGACCGCTTCACACGATCCGACCTCGACGCACGACTCGAGCATCTCAGGGCCCACTCGAGCACACGCGGGCACGGTGAGCGCGCAGCGGCGTTGATCCGCACCATTGCGGCGCGCTCATATGCCGTCGAATTTCTCGGCGCCGTAACGACTTCTGAGCGCGTTCTCTGGCCGTCGATGGAGGCCGAGCATGCAGGCATGGAGGATGCCCGGTTCGTCCGCTTCGTCGACGACGACGGTTCGGTCACCTACTACGCCACCTATACCGCCTACAGCGGCTCCCACATCAGCCAGCAACTGCTCGAGACCACGGACTTCCAGTCCTTCACGTCGGGGCCGCTCGTCGGAAAGGCCGCTGCCAATAAAGGTTTGGCCTTGTTCCCCCGGCGAATACGCGGTCGCTACGCCGCCATGTCTCGATCGGACCGCGAGACCAACACCGTCGCGTTCGCCGACCATCTGTCGGTCTGGACGAATGCATCGCCCTGCCAGCAGCCGGCCGAACCATGGGAAGTGCTGCAGCTCGGAAACTGTGGCCCTCCAATCGAAACCGACGCAGGGTGGCTGGTCCTCACCCACGGCGTCGGACCGATGCGCACATACTCCATCGGCGCGATTCTGCTCGATCTCGACGATCCGACCCGGGTGCTCGGCCGGCTCCGAGATCCACTGCTCAGCCCCTCGGCCAGTGAACAGAACGGCTACGTACCCAACGTCGTCTACTCCTGCGGTGCGCTCGCTCACGCCGACACTCTGGTAATCCCCTACGGCATCGGCGATCGCGCCATCGGCATCGCTACCGCGCCACTTCCGCAGCTGTTGGCCACACTCATCGAACAGCCAGATCTCCCGGGATGACCATGGGCTCGGCAGAACCTCCCCCACCTGCGGCACAGATTGTCGAAGCCCATGTGTTCGGACTGTCTGAACCGTCCCGGGGTCCATCAGAGTCTCCGGACATCCCCGGTCCGCTGCACGAACCTGCGACCTCTGGGTCATGAGCTAGTCGCTCACCGCCGCCGTTTACGCCTACCTCGCCAAGCAGCGGCCGCAGCGCTGATTGCCCGAATAGAAGGCGACGAATCTACGGGTCTGATCGTGGAGGTACCGCACGTCTTCCGCATCGGGGTAGTATTCGAACGTTCCGAAAGCTATTTCGGATAGTGTGGATAGGATCTGACATGAATGCCGAAGCTGCCGAGGCAGTCACCTTCATCCCTGAGGACCCCGATCAATTGGCGACGGTGGTCGGGTTCCTGGCCAGCCATGAACGCGTCCGGGGGACGGTGGCATCACCCAGTTACGCACTGGTGGGGGTCGATGAGCACGACCGCATCGAGCTGCCGCGTTCAGTCCACCAAGCCTTGACCAAGGTGGTCGCGGCGTTGCATGCCGGCAAAGCGGTCACCATCGCGCCGCAGACGATGAAGTTGACCACCCAGCAGGCCGCCGATCTGCTAGGGGTCAGCCGCCCCACGGTGGTCCGCCTGATCACCGACGGTACGTTGCCTGCCGAGCGGATCGGGAATCGTCATCGACTGCTGCTCGATAACGTTCTCGCCTATCGCGAGCAGCGGCGCAATCGCCAGTACGAAGCGCTAGCGGCCGCAACGGTCGACATCGACGCTGGCGACGATCCCGATGTCGTTCGGCAGCGCCTGCGTGAAGCGCGCCGAGTCGTCGCGGAGCGGCGCCGCGCTCAGGCCGGCGCGCGCTGACACAAATCCGAGTATGTTTGCCGCGCTGCTCGACACCTCGGTGCTGTGGCCCAGCCTGCAGCGCGACTTCCTGCTGTCGTTGGCGATCGAGGGCTTGTATCGTCCGCTATGGTCAACGGCGATTCTCGACGAATTGTGTTACCACGAAGCGCAAAAACTCATACGTCGTGGCCACGACCCAGTCATGGCAGAGCAGAACGCCCACCGCCTCGTCGATCAGATGCGTTTGGCGTTCGACGATGCCGTCGTGGCGAACTGGAAAGCCTGAAAGGCACGTTCGGACTGCCCGACGTCGACGACGAACATGTGGTCGCGGCGGCATTCGTTGGAGGGGCGGACGTGATCGTGACGAGCAATGCGTGAGACTTTCCACCGCAACAGATCCCCACGTCGCTCAGCGTGATATCGCCCGCACAATTCGCTGCCGACACAGTCTCGGTGTCTCCCGACGTCGCCCATCAGGCAGTGATTGCCATGTCCTCCAGATTCGTTCGGCCGCCGGCCACGGTGGACGAGATATTGGACCAACTCGTTGCGCGTTACGCCATGGCAGAAGCCGTCGAACTCATCCGCGGCGCCAGATAACGGATCTCGAGGAGTACTGGTCGTTAGCGGTATCGAGAAGTTCCCGGGTGAGTTGGATACGCTGCGTGCCGACAATGCGCGTCTGCGTCGGCTCCTCCGATTGAGCGAGGAGCAGGCCCCGGCGGCGGCCAGTGATCAGGCGACGCTGACTGGGGCGCCGGCCTCGCCGGCGACCAAGGGCTCGACCTCAGCCGATAAGGTGCGGTTCTTCTTCGATCTATTCCGTTGTCGCACCGATGTTTACGCGGTGCGCTGGGAGAACCGGCGAGACGGCAGATCGGGCTGGATGCCCGCAATCAAAGGCTATTGGCGGAAGGGGATGAATCGGGCCGATGCCCCCTACCTGCCACTGACGCATGAGGTCATCGATGCCCACCTGCGTGGCGAGGCGCATATCGGCCTCTACCCACTCGGCGACGACGACACCTGCTGGTGGGTCGCAGCGGACTTCGACAAAGAAGCCGCGATGCTCGACGCGCTCGAGAAAATTCGGTACACGAATCCGTACACAAAGCCCAAAAAAACGGCCCCCGGACCGAAGTCCGAGGGCCGTTTCACCTAGTAGCGGGGACAGGATTCGAACCTGCGACCTCTGGGTTATGAGCCCAGCGAGCTACCGAGCTGCTCCACCCCGCGATGGTGAACGCTAGGTTACCGGGCCCGCCACGGGGCCTCCAAATCGCGTGGTCAGAGGCCTTCCAACCCTGTCGAACGTGCACGGAAGTACACATTTCACGACGTGGCGGCGTACCAACACGCACGTTCGCGGAGAAACGCCCCTACCCGGCGTTGTCGTACTTCGTCATCGCGTCGCTCAGCTTCTGCAGCGCCGCCCCGTAGTCCGAGAAGTTCCCGCTCTGCTGGGCCTGCTTGACGGCATCCATGGCGGTCTTGATCTCCTGCAGCGCAGCCGCTTTGGCGTTCGAGATCGTCACACTGCCCGGCGGAACCGCAGCCACCGGCGTGGGCACCTCGGGAACGGCGGCCTGCGCCGGCGGGGATTTCACCGGCGGCGGGGTGCTCTGCCCCGGGGCGGGCGCCGGACCCGTGGCGGTGGCTCCCGCGCCGGCCCCGAAGATGCCGTCCAGGGCGTCGCGCACGGTAGGCCCGTAGCCCACCTTGTCGCCGTACATCATCGCCACCCGGATCAACCGGGGGTACGACGAGGCGGCGTCGCTGCTGCCCGGCGAGGCGTACACCGGAGCGACGTAGAGCAGGCCGCCCTCCCCCACCGGCAGCGTCAGCAGGTTGCCCCACCGGATGCGGTTCTGGTTGTCCCGGCCGATCACACCGAGGTCCTGGCTGACCGCCGTGTCGGTGCTGATCGCGTTGAACGCCAGCTTGGGCCCGTTGACCTGACCCGGAATGGTCAGCACGGTGATCTTGCCGTACGTCGCCGGATCGGAGCTGGCGCTGATGTAGGCCGCCAGGAAGTCGCGGCGGAACCGGTTCATCGCACTGGTCAACTGGAACGAGGCCGAAGAGTCATTGGCCGCAAGGTCTTTGGCCACGATGTAGTACGGCGGCTGGTAGCTCGAGGCGGTCGGGTTGGGATCCAGCGGCACGTCCCAGAAGTCCGATGTCGAGAAGAACGTCACCGGATCGTCGACGTGGTACTTGGCCAGCAGCGCGCGCTGCACCTTGAACAGATCCTCCGGATACCGCAGGTGCGCAGCCAGTTCCGGGCTGATGTCGCTGCGCGGCTTGACGGTGCCGGGGAACACCTTCTCCCAGGCCTGCAGCACCGGGTCGGTCTCGTCCTGGGCGTACAGCGTCACGGTGCCGTCGTAGGCGTCGACGGTGGCCTTGACGGAGTTGCGGATGTAGGACACCTGCTTGTCGGGCATCAACCGGTTCATCGCGACCTCGGTCGAGTCCGCGGTGGCCGACGACAGCGAGGTCAACTCCGAGTACGGGTAGTTGTCCAGGGTGGTGTAGCCGTCGACGATCCACACCATCCGCTTGTTGACGATCGCCGGGTACACGCTGGAGTCGGTGGTCAGCCACGGGGCCACCGCCTTGACCCGGTCGGCCGGATCGCGGTTGAACAGGATCTTGCTGTTGGGCCCGATCACGTTGGAGAACAAGAAGTTCCGCTCACCGAACTTGGCCATGAACACGCTGCGCGCCACCCAGTTGCCCAGCTTCACGCCACCGGAGCCGGTGTAGGTGTAGTTCTTGGTCTCGGTGTTGGTCTCGTAGTCGTACTCGCGGTCGGCGCCGTTGCTGCCGACGATCGCGTAGTCGTTGGCCGCCGCGGCGATGATCGGGCCGAAGTAGACCCGCGGCTGATCCAGCGGCGCCGGACCCGGCGACACCACGGTGCCGTTGGCGCCGACCACCGACGACAGGAACTCCGGATACCCGCCATTCTGGTTGGGGTCGTTGGCAATTCCGCGCACGGTGTTGGCCGGCGAGGCGATGAAGCCGTTGCCGTGGGTGTACACGGTGTGCCGGTTGATCCAGTCCCGCTGGTTGTCGATCAACCGGTCCGGGTTGAGTTCGCGTGCGGCGACGACGAAGTCGCGCAGGTTGTCATCGGGCCCGTTGTAGCGGTCGATGGACAGCTGATCGGGGAAGCTGTAGAAGTTCTTGCCCTGCTGGAACTGGGTGAACGCCGGGCCGACGATGGTCGGATCGAGCAGCCGGATGTTGGAGATGGTGGCGCGGTCGTTGGCCACCTCCTGCGCCGACGTCGGCGTGTTACCACCCCAGTCCCGGTAGGACACCGACTGGTCGGTCAGCCCGTAGGCCTGCCGGGTGGCCAGGATGCTGCGTTTGATGTACTCCGATTCCTTCTGCGCCGCATTGGGTTTGACGCTGAACTGCTCGACGATCATCGGCCAGGCCGCACCGACGATCAACGAGCTGAGCACCAGCAGCACCAGGCCGATCACCGGGATGCGCAGATCGCGCAGCACCAGCGCCGAGAACACCGCCACCGCGCAGATCAGGGCGATGGCCATCAGGATCAGCTTGGCCGGCAGCACGGCATTGATGTCGGTGTAACCGGCACCGGTGAACGGCTTGCCGGCCCGGGTGTGCGAGAGCAGTTCGTAGCGGTCCAGCCAGTAGGCGAACACCTTCATCAGGACCAGCACCCCGATGAGCACCACCAATTGGATGCGGGCCGGCTTGCTCAGCGCGCCCTGGCGCCCGGTCAGCCGGATGCCGCCGAAGACGTAGTGCGCCACCACGTTTGCCAGGAAGGCCAGGAACACCGAGACGAACAGGATGGTCACCACGAGCCGGAAGAACGGCAGCTCGAACGCGTAGAACCCGAGGTCCTTGCCGAACTGCGGATCGGTGACGCCGAAGGAACCGCCGTGCAGGAACAGCTGCACCCGCACCCAGTAACTCTGGGCCACCAGACCCGCCAGCGCGCCGATCACCAGCGGCACACCCCAGGAGATCAGCCGCAGCCGCGCCAGCACCGCGGTGCGATACCGGGCGACGGGATCATTGGGCCCGGTGGTGGGGACGAACACCGGCCTGGCGCGGTAGGCGAAGGCGAGCCCGGCGAACACGATGGCCGCGACCACCAGCGCGACGACCAGGAAGATGACCAGCCGGGTGAGCACCACGGTGGTGAACACCGAGCGGAATCCCAACTCGCCGAACCACAACCAGTTGACGTAGGTGTCGATCAGCTTGGGCCCGAACAGCAGCACCGCCACGACGGCCACCGCGGTGGTGATGAGGACCCGGCTGCGCCGGGTCAGCTTGGGCATCCGGGCGGCAGGGCGCATCCCCACGGGTTAACTCCTGATCATCACTGGTCGACGGTCACTCAACTGTACGCACGCGTCGCTCAGCAGTGCGGCGCGTCGCCTCCGCTGGACAGGGCGTGCAGGGCGTCGACGGCGGTGGTCAGGGTGTCGACCTTCACCAGCCGCATGCCGTCCTGATCGCCGGTGCGGGCCTCGTCGCAGTTGTCGGCGGGCACCAGGAACACCGTCGCGCCGGCGTCGCGGGCGGCGCTCATCTTGTGGGTGATCCCGCCGATCGGGCCGACCGCGCCGTCCGGCGAGATGGTTCCGGTGCCGGCCACGAACTTGCCGTCGTTCAGGTCGCCGGTGGTCAGTTTGTCCACCACGGCCAGGCTGAACATCAGCCCGGCCGACGGGCCACCGATGTTGGCCAGGTTGAAGTCGACGCTGAACGGCGCCCACGGCGCGTTGAGCACCGCGACGCCCAGGTAGCCGTAGTCCCGGTCGGGATTCGAGCCCAGCGTCACGGTGACCGTGCCGGCCGGCGCGTTCTTGCGGCGATAGTCGAGCACCACCTGCTGGCCGGGTTTGGTGGCCTTCAGCAGCGCGGTGAACTCGTCCAGATTGGCGGTCGGCTTGCCGTCGACGGCGTCGATCGCGTCCCCGACCTGCAGCTTGCCCTTCGCCGGCCCGTTGTCGTTGACCTGCGCGACCGTCACCGCCGGCGCGTACTTCAGGTAGCCCAGTGCGGCGTAGGCGGCACTGTCCTCGGAGTCCTTGAACTCCGCGTCGTTGGCCTTGTCGACGTCCTCGCGGCTCTTGTCCGGCGGGTACACCAGATCACGGGGCACCAGCTGCTCATCCCCCGATGCCCACATCGCCAGGGCCTGACCCAGGGTCAGCTGGTCCCGCTGGGACACCGTGGTCATGTTGAGGTTGCCCGACGTGGGCTTGACGTCGGTGCCCTTGATATCGACCACCTGTTTGCCGTCGTACTCGGCCAGCGTGTTGAACGTGGGCCCGGGGCCCAGCGAAACGAACGGCACCGTGACCGCGGCCAGCAGGAACCCGAACACCACGATCGGCACCAGGGCCACCGCCACCGTCGCACTGCGCCTGTTCACGCCCGCAACATTAGCCGGGCGACTTCACTGAGAGCGTGACGCGGGATGGCACGCGCTGCCGCGGCGGTCGGTACCGTTGAGGTCATGCCTGACCTGCCTTTCGGCTTCTCCTCCGGGGAAGACCCCGACCGTGACAAACGGGAGGGCGCCGAGACCGGCGGCCCATCAGCCTCTGACCCGTTCGGCTTCGGCTCCGGCGACATGGCCGACCTCGGCCAGATCTTCACCCGGCTGGGCCAGATGTTCTCCGGCGCCGGCAGCGCGATGGCCCACGGCGGCGCATCCGCCGGGCCGGTGAACTACGACCTGGCGCGCCAACTGGCCTCCAGCGCGATCGGGTTCACCGCGCCCATCCCGGAGGCCACCGTCACCGCCATCGCCGACGCCGTGCACCTGGCCGAACTCTGGCTGGATCCCGCCACCACCCTGCCGGCCGGCACCGCCAAGGCCGTCGCGTGGACCCCCAACGACTGGATCGACAACACGCTGGACACCTGGAAGCGGTTGTGCGACCCAGTGGCACAACAGATTTCGACGGTGTGGGCCTCCGCTCTGCCCGAGGAGGCCAAGGGCATGGCCGGGCCGCTGCTGTCGATGATCACCCAAATGGGCGGCATGGCGTTCGGCTCGCAGCTCGGGCAGGCCCTGGGCAAGCTGTCGCGCGAGGTGCTGACCTCCACCGAGGTCGGCCTGCCGCTGGGACCCAAGGGCGTCGCCGCGCTGCTGCCCACCGCCGTCGAGGAGTTCTCGGCCGGGCTCGAGCAGCCCCGCAGCGAGATCATGACCTTCCTGGCCGCCCGCGAGGCCGCCCATCACCGGCTGTTCAGCGGCGTGCCGTGGCTCTCGTCGCAGCTGATGGGCGCCGTCGAGGCCTACGCCCGCGGCATCTCGATCGACATGAGCGGCATCGAGGAACTCGCCCAGGGCTTCAACCCGGCGGCCATGGCCGACCCGAGCGCCATGGAGAACCTGCTCAACCAGGGCATCTTCGAGCCGAAGGCCTCCCCCGAACAGGAAGCCGCCCTCGAGCGGCTCGAGACGCTGCTGGCGCTCATCGAGGGCTGGGTCGAGACCGTGGTGACCGCGGCACTCGGCGACCGGCTGCCCGGTGCCACCGCGCTGGCCGAGACGCTGCGTCGGCGTCGCGCCACCGGCGGCCCTGCGGAGAAGACGTTCGGCACGCTCGTCGGCCTGGAACTGCGGCCGCGCAAGCTGCGCGAGGCCGCTCAGTTGTGGCAGCGCCTGACCGACGCCGCCGGCGTCGAAGGCCGCGACGCCGTCTGGGCCCACCCCGATCTGTTGCCGGGCGCCGCCGATCTCGATGAGCCCGCGGCGTTCATCGACCGGGTGATCGGCGGGGGCACCTCAGATCTGGATAGTGCGATTGCGGATCTGGAGCGCTCGCTGCGTGAGGACCCCCAGGACCCCGAAGCCCCTGTGGATAGCTGAGCCCGCACCCCGGCGGCGTTCTGCCACAGTCCCGTCCCATGACGGGCCGCTACACGCTTGATCCAGCGATGCCGGTGCTGCTGCGCCCGGACGGCGCCGTGCAGGTCGGCTGGGATCCGCGCCGGGCCGTGCTGGTGCAGCCGCCACCCGGGCTGACCGCGCCCGCGCTGGCCACCGTCCTGCGCACGATGCATGCCGGCGCCGCCGTCGACGATCTACTCAGCGAGGCCGGCCGGCATGGCCTCACCCGTCGGGAAGAATTCACCGACCTGGTCGACGCGCTGGTGGCGGCGGGCGTGGCCCGCGCCACGCCCGTGTCGTCACGCAGCCGCGCCGCCGCCATCCGGGTCCACGGCCGCGGCCCGTTGGCCGAGGCGCTGACCGAGTCGCTGCAGCGGTCCGGCGCCCGCGTCGCCCACACCAGCCAGTCGCACGTCGTCATCAAGGCCGCGAACACCGACCTGATGGTGCTGACCGACCAGCTGGTCGCCGACCCGCGGGTGCTGCGCGAACTGCACGAGGCGAAGGTGGCGCACCTGCCGGTCCGGATCCGCGACGGCGTCGGCTTGGTGGGACCGATGGTGCTTCCCGGCGCGACGGCCTGCCTGACCTGCGTCGACCTACACCGCAGCGACCACGACGAGGCCTGGCCTGCCGTCGCCGCCCAGCTGCGCGACACCGTCGGGACCGCCGACCGGGCCACCGTGCTGGCCACCGCCGCACTCGCGCTGGGCCAGATCGAGGAGGTCATCCGGGCCATCCGCGGCCAGCCGGACCGGCCCGCCCCGGCAACACTGTCGGCGACGCTGGAGTTCGACGTGGTGGCCGGGTCGATCACCAGCCGGCACTGGCCCCGGCATCCCCGCTGCCGGTGCTGACAACACTTGTTTTCAGTCCGCTGGTTCCATTCACACCTCCGTCATGGATGATGGTCTGGTGTCAGAGATCAAACGCGGTGGCGTGGCCCGTAACGCGAAGCTGGCAGGACTGGCGGGCGGCATGGCCGGACGTGCGGCGCTGGGCTTCGGCAAGCGCCTGACCGGCGCCTCCAAGGACGAGGTCAACGCCGAACTCGTGGAGAAGGCCGCCAACCAGTTGTTCACCGTCCTCGGGGAACTCAAGGGCGGCGCCATGAAGGTCGGCCAGGCGCTGTCGGTGATGGAAGCCGCGGTGCCCGAGCAGTTCGGCAAGCCGTACCGCGAGGCCCTCACCAAGCTGCAGAAGGACGCCCCGCCGCTGCCGGCGGACAAGGTGCACCGCGTGCTGGACGGCCAGCTGGGCACCAAGTGGCGCGAGCGCTTCCAGTCCTTCGACGACAAGCCCGTCGCCTCGGCCAGCATCGGCCAGGTGCACCGCGCGGTGTGGTCCGACGGCCGCGACGTCGCCGTCAAGATCCAGTACCCCGGGGCCGACGAGGCCCTGCGCGCCGACCTGAAGACCATGAAGCGTCTCGTCGGCATCTTCAAGCAGCTCTCCCCCGGCGCCGACATCCAGGGCGTGGTCGACGAACTGATCGACCGCACCGAGATGGAGCTGGACTACCGGCTCGAGGCCGAGAACCAGCGGGCGTTCGCCAAGGCCTACGACGGCAACCCGGATTTCGTCGTACCGCACGTGGTGGCCAGCGCGCCGAAAGTCGTTGTGGCCGAATGGATCGAAGGCATCCCGCTGTCGCACATCATCAAGAGCGGCACCCAGGACCAGCGTGACCTGATGGGCTACCGGCTGTTCCAGCTCACCGACGACGCCCCCCGCCGCCTGGAGATGATGCACGGCGACGCGCACCCCGGGAACTTCATGCTGATCGGCGACAAGATGGGCGTCATCGACTTCGGCGCGGTGGCCCCGCTGCCCGGCGGCATGCCCCGCGAACTGGGCCGCATCCTGCGCTACGCGGTGGACAAGAACTACGACAAGCTGCTGCCGACCATGGAGCAGATCGGTTTCATCCAGAAGGGCGAGCGGGTGTCCACCGACGACGTGGACGACATGCTCAAGCAATACGTCGAGCCGCTGTCGGTCCCGGTGTTCCACTACAACCGCAAGTGGCTGCAGCGGATGGCCACCATCGACATGGACAAGGCCGCCGGCCAGATCAAGGCGGCCCGGCAGATGAACATCCCGCCGAAGCTGGCCATCCCGATGCGGGTGATCGCCTCGGTGGTGGCCATCTCGTGTCAGCTGGACGCCCATGTGCCGGTCCGCCAGATCGCCGACGACCTGGTCCCCGGCTTCAGCGACCCGGACGCATAACCCCCTTACATCTGTTCAGCCTCCACTGCGAGATCCACTCGCAATTCGTCGCAGGGAGCGCTGAGCAGATGCAAAAGGAGGGGCCTCAGGCGGCAATCGCGTCCTTGCGCGGACGGCCGCGCGGCCGCTTGCGCGCGACCACCGAGCCGCGCTCGACGATCTCGCCGCCCCACACGCCCCACGGCTCGGCGCGGTCGAGCGCCGCGGTCAGGCACTGGGCCCGGATCGGACAGTCGGCGCACAGCACCTTGGCCCGCTCCAGATCGCCGGGATCGTCGGCGAACCACAGGTCGGGATCTCCGACATGGCACGGCAGCACCGGCCGTTTCAGGGCGGACATGTCCAACACCTGCTTCCTGGTCTCGTGGCGGTCTGTTTCCTCGAGATCCGGGCCGGCTGCGGTGTTTCGGCGCTGAAACACTGAGGCCACGGATCCGGTTGACTCGGGTCCGTGGCCTTGGCTTTTCGTGCCGGGCTGTGTTCGGGCTAGGTGATGAAGCCCCGATCCACGGACGGGTCATTGGCGGCGGTCCGACGCTTACGCGGAGCGGGAACCGCCTTGGCGGCATGGGCATGGGCGGCCGGGATGAACCCAGCGTTGTCTGCCGGTACCCCGTGCATGGGCATGTTGTTCATCGCGGTCCTCCCTCCAGGCTCGTCACGTGGATGTGCTTCCCGCACGTTACTTGGTGCACGCGGAGCCCCACAACTTATTTTTGACCTGCGGTTTTCACTTGCGGGCGCGGACCAGGTCCAGAACGTCGGGGCCGAACTGCTCGAGCTTGCGCGACCCGATCCCCGGAATGGCCACCAGCGCGGCGTCATCGGTGGGCAGCGACTCGGCGATGGCGATCAGCGTGTTGTCGCTGAACACCACATACGCCGGGACCTTGAGCTCCTTGCACGTCCGCGAGCGCCAGTCCTTGAGCTGGGCCAGCAGTTCGTCGTCGACGTCGGCCGCGCACGTCTCGCAGCGGCGCAGCATCACCGCCGTCGGCGTGGTCAGCCGTTCGTTGCAGATCCGGCATCGCGCGTTGCCCGGCTTGGGCCGGCGGCTGCGCGAGCCGCTCTCGACGGCCGGCGCGTGCGGGTTCAGCCCGGACAGGAACCTCGACGGCTTGCGGCCCTGCCGGCCGCCCGGCGCCCGCGCCAGCGCCCAGCTGAGCGCCAAATGCACTCTGGCCCTGGTGATTCCGACGTAGAGCAGCCGGCGCTCCTCCTCGACGGCCTCGCTGTCGGGACCGTGCGCCAGCGCGTGGCTGATGGGCAGGGTGCCGTCGGTCAGGCCGACGAGGAACACCGCGTCCCACTCCAGACCCTTGGCCGCATGCAACGACGCCAGCGTGACGCCCTGCACCACCGGTGGATGCCGGGCATCGGCGCGCAGCCGCAGTTCGGCGACCAGGCCGGCCAGGTCGATCTCCGGACGCAGGGCCACTTCCTCGTCGACCAGATCGGCCAGCGCGTCGAGCGCCTCCCAGCGTTCCCGGGCCCGGGTGCCCGTCGGCGGCTGCGCGGTCAGGCCCAACGGTTCGAGCAACTCGCGCACCGCGGCGGGCAGCTCCGCGCCGGGAGCCGGCTCGGGTGCGCGCTGCAACGCCAGCAGCGCCTGCCGGATCTCCTGGCGGCTGAAGAATCCCTCGCCGCCGCGGACCTGGAACGCCACCCCGGCCTCGGTGAGCGCCTCCTCGTACACCTCGGACTGCGCGTTGATCCGGTACAGCACGGCGATCTCGGCGGCCGGCGTCCCGGAGTCGACGAGCTTGCGGATCGAGCGGGCCACCGCGGCGGCCTCGGCCACCTCGTCGGTGTGCTCGCTGAACACCGGCTCCGGGCCGGGATCCCGCTGGCCGACCAGATGCAGCCGGCTGCCGGCCACCCGACCGCGGGCATTCGCGATGACCCGGTTGGCCAGCGACACCACCTCCGGGGTGGACCGGTAGTCACGTTCCAGTCGCACCACGGTGGCATCCGGGAAGCGTCGGGAGAAGTCCAGCAGGAACTGCGGGGTGGCGCCGGTGAACGAATAGATGGTCTGGTTGGCGTCGCCGACGACGGTCAGGTCGTCCCGGGGACCCAGCCAGGCCTGGAGCACCCGCTGCTGCAGTGGGGTGACGTCCTGGTACTCGTCGACGACGAAGCAGCGGTACCGGTCGCGGAACTCCTCGGCCACCGCGGCGTCGTTCTCGATGGCCGCGGCCGTGTGCAGCAGCAGGTCATCGAAGTCGAGGAGATGGGTTTCGTTGCGCGCCTTCAGGTTTTCGTATCCGGCGTACACGGTGGCCACCTTCTCGGCGTCCATCGGAACGTCGCGCGTCGATTTCGCGACCGCCTGCGCGTACTGCTCCGGGGTGATCAGCGACGCCTTGGCCCACTCGATCTCGCCGGCCAGATCGCGCACGTCGTCGGTGGACGTCTGGATCCGGGCCCGGGCGGCGGCCTGCGCGACGACCGCGAACTTGCTGTCGAGCAGTTCCCAGCTGCCGCCGATCACCCGCGGCCAGAAGTACCGCAACTGGCGGCGGGCGGCGGCGTGGAACGTCAGCGCCTGCACCGCGCCCACCCCGGTGCCCGTCTGCGCCTCGGCGTCCAGGGTGCGCAGCCGGCCCCGCAACTCCCCGGCGGCGCGCTGGGTGAACGTGACGGCCAGCACCTGACCCGCTGCGACGTGCCCGAGGCCGACCAGGTGCGCGATGCGGTGGGTGATGGTGCGGGTCTTGCCCGTTCCCGCGCCGGCCAGGACGCACACCGGCCCCCGGGCGGCCAGCACGGCGGCGCGCTGCTCCTCATCGAGACTTACCCCGAGACCCGTCAGGAGCGCCTGTTCGCCTGCCATGGGGAACATCATGGCAGGGCCGGGTGACATGATGACGCCATGACGGTGACCATGTACAGCACGACCTGGTGCGGCTACTGCCGCCGCCTCGAAACCGCGTTCCGCGCCCAGGGTGTCGAATACACCACGGTCGACATCGAAGAGGATCCGGCGGCCGCGAAGTTCGTCGCCTCGGTCAACGGCGGCAACCAGACCGTGCCGACGCTGAAGTTCGCCGACGGGTCGACACTGACCAACCCGAACGTCAAAGAGGTGCAGGCCAAGCTGGCCTCGCTGGGCTGATTTCTGCGCCGAGCGTCCGCATTTGTACAGCCGCACCGGCGTGTCGGTGTACAGACACGGCCGCTCGCGGAGAAAGTGGCTAGTCCGGGTCGGCCCAGGATTCGATGATCTCCCGGGCAATGGACACCGAACCCGGAAGCAGCAGTTCGGAATCGGACGTCTCCGCGTTGGTCCAGTCCCCCGCCGCCAGCGCGGCGCGCACCTGGTCGCGGGTGAACCAGCGCGCCTCCACGATCTCGCCGTCGTTGAACGAGAACTCCTGATCCGGGTCGGCCAGCGCGTGGAAGCCGACCATCAGCGAACGCGGGAACGGCCACGGCTGGCTGCCGAGGTAGCGCACGTCGCGCACGGAAAGCCCGATCTCCTCGGCGATCTCGCGTGCGACGCAGGTCTCGAAGGACTCGCCGGCCTCCACGAAACCGGCCAGTAGCGAGAACATCCGCGGCGGCCAGACCGCCTGGCGGGCCAGTGCCACCCGGTCGGCGCCGTCGTGCACCAGGCAGATGACGGCCGGGTCGATGCGGGGGAACTCCTCGTGCCCGCTGACCGGGTCGACGCGCGACCAGCCGGCCTTGACCGCCTTGGTGGGCGCGCCGTTGACGGCGCTGAACCGCGCGTTGTCGTGCCAGTTCAGCAGGGCCGTTGCGGTGGCCACCAGGGTGGCGCTCAGATCGTCGAAATCCGTTCCGCCCCGGCGCAGGTCGAGCACCTGGGAGTCGGTCGCGTCGGGTGGGAGCAGCGGCGCGCGGACGGCCCAGACGTGCCGGCCGCCGGCGACGGTACCCAGGAACACGGCGTTGGCCGGTGGCCGCTCACCGAGGTCGGCGGTGGTGTTGAAGACCACCTGGCCGTCGGCGATCAGCACCTGTCCGCGGGGGTCGACGCGCAGCACCGCGGCGTCGGCCCAGCCGGCGATCGCCGCGTCGATGTCGGTGCGCAGGTGATCGGACCGGTCGGCACCGACCCGGGACAGCAACGGGACGTTGCGCAGCTGGAAGCCCGCGGAAGACTCCGCCATCACTCGTCCTCGTCGTCGGCGCTGCGGATGTAGAGCAGCCGGTCCCCGGGCTCCATGGCGTCGACCTTCGGGTCGTCGATGCGCAGCAGGTCCCCGTCGCGGATGACGCCGAGCACCGTCATCGGCAGGTGCCGCGGCGAACCGCCGACCTGTTTGAGGTCGACCTCCTTCTCGGCGATCGCCAGCCCCGCGTCGGGGGTCAGCATGTCCTCCATCAGCTCCACGACCGCGGGCGCCTTCTTGGCGATGCCGAGCAGCCGACCCGCCGTCTCCGAGGACACCACCACCGAATCGGCACCGGACTGCTGCAACAGATGCGCGTTCTCGGCCTCGCGCACCGAGGCGATGATCTTGGCGTCCGGGGCCAGTTCGCGCGCGGACAGCGTCACCATGACCGCCGTGGGGTCACTGTTGGTGGCCACGATGATGGTCTCGGCGCGCTGCGCGCCGGCCAGCCGCAGCACATCCGACCGGTTGGCGTCGCCGCGGACGGTCACCAGGCCGGCGGCGCTGGCGGTGTCCAGGGACGCCTGGTCGGTGTCGACGACGACGATCTCGCCCGGCGGCACCCCGTCACCGACCATGGCGGCGACGGCCGTCTTGCCCTTGGTGCCGTAGCCGATGACGACGGTGTGGTTGCGCACGGAGTTCCTCCATCGCTGAATCTTGAGGGCCTGGCGCGACGCGGCGGTGAGCGTCTCGACGGTGGTGCCGATGAGGACGATCAGGAAGGCCACCCGCAGCGGGGTGATCACCAGGACGTTGACCAGGCGCGCCGACGGGCTGAGCGGGGTGATGTCGCCGTAGCCGGTGGTCGACAGCGACACCGTGGCGTAGTACAGGCAGTCCAGGAACGACATCTGGTTTTCCTGCACATCGCGGTAGCCGTCGCGGTCGAGGTAGACGATCAACACGGCGGCGAACAGGGCCAGCAGTGCGTAGAGGACGCGGCGGATGATCCGGTTGGTCGGGCTGACGAACTTCTCGGGGATCCGCAGGTAGTCGACCAGCGCGGCATCGGGCTTGGCCGTCAGCTCCTGGTCGAGGACCCGCATTCGGTTCCGCAGCAGCCGGGACTCAGCCACCCCGGACCTCCAAACGGCGTTCCTCGCTCACGTCTGACCGGCGCACGCCATCATGTAACCATGAAGCCGAGACGAGCACGCCCATGAGCCACCCTTCTCCCGCCGACACGCAAAAGCTGGCCCTGGGCATGGCCGGAATGCTCACCACGGTGGGCATCCTGCACTTCGCCGCTCCGAAACCGTTCGACACCATCGTCCCGGCCGAACTACCCGGTAGCGCACGGTTCTACACGCATGCCTCGGGCGTGGCCGAGCTCGGGACCGCGGCGCTGCTGGCCGTGCCGCAGACCCGGCGCCTGGGCGCCACCGTCGCCATGGCCCTGTTCCTGGCGGTGTTCCCGGCCAACGTGAACATGGTGCGGTTGTGGTGGGGCAAGCCGTGGCCGATGCGGCTGGCCGCGATCGCCCGTCTGCCGCTGCAGATCCCGATGATCGTGCTGGCCAACCGGGTGCGCCGCGCGTCCTGACCGCTCACGCCGCGGACTGGGCGAGCAGGGCGGTCAGCTGTTCGGCGCTCGAGAGCTCGTCGGGCGCCACCGTCCTGCCGGAGCGCACGTAGTGGAATGCCGTGCGCACCTGCTCGACCCCGCAGCCCTGCAGTGCCGCCCATGCCAGCCGGTAGACGCCCAGTTGGACCGCGGCCTGTCGCCGTGACTCGGCATCGGCGGGCTCGGCGCCGGTCTTCCAGTCCACCACCGTGAATCCGCCGTCCGGGTCGGCGAACACCGCGTCGATGCGGCCCCGCACGACATGTCCACCGAGCGTCATCTCGAACGGCACCTCGACGTCGACGGGGGTGCGCGCCGCCCACGGCGACACCGCGAACGCATCCTGCAGTTCGGCCAGCCGCTCGGTCTGCGTCCGGCGCAGCTCACCGTCCACCGCACCGGGCAGATCGTCGAGGTCGAACAGCCGCTCGGAGCCGTAGAACCGCTGCACCCAGTCGTGAAAGGCCGTGCCCAGCAACGCTTCCACATCGGGCCGGGCCGGTAGCCGCCGGTGCATCCGGCGCACCGCCGCAGCGCGGTCGCGGCCCAGGTCCACCAGGCCGCTGACCGACAGCTGGACGGGCAGCGCGACCGGAGGCGGCACCGCGGCGGCGGCCCGCTCGGCCAGCAGCGCGTCGACGTCGGCGGCCCAGCCGTGCCGATCGCCGCCCGCCATGGGGTCGAGCCCACCGGCCAGCGCGGCCCGGGCCGCGGCCACCATCGCCGCGCCGCTTGCCTGGGCCGCGTCGGCCGGGCGTTGCGGCCATTGCGCTTCGATGATGTTGTCCCGCAACGGGTTCAGCTCACCATCGGCCGGATCGGGTGCCCACTGGTCGATCTCGCCCGCGGCCTCGGCACCGTCGAGGATGTCGCGGACCTCGAGCAGGAATTCCGATGGCCCGCGCGGCGCGAGGCCGGTGGCACCCCAGTGGTGCCCGGACAGCAACAGCGTGTCCTCGGCGCGGGTGACGGCGACGTACAGCAGGCGGCGTTCCTCATCGAGGCGCCGCCGGGCCAGCTGATCACGATGCCGGGTGATGCTGTCCGACAACTGCTTTCGGTCGGTGACGGCCGACAGGTCGAGCACCGGCACGCCGTGCCGGCCGCCGCCCTCGTCGCCGGCCCGGTCGCCGCGCAGCAGCGGAGGCAGCTCGCCGGCGTCGGACAGCCAGGTGCGCGCCGTCGCGGTGGACGGGAACACCCGGCCCGACAGATGAGGCACCGCCACGATCTGCCATTCCAATCCCTTGGCGGCGTGCACGGTGAGCACCTGCACGCGGTGGTCGGCGGCACCGGCAACATCTTCCGAGCGGACGGCGTCCGCAGGGGCCAGCCCGTCCTCCACCGACTCGGCGGCCTCCAGGTAGGCCAGCAGCGCGGTGACGTCCCGGCTCCTCGGCGCCCCGGCGGCCCACGCGTCGACGATGTCGGCGAATGCGTCGAGCTGCTCGGTGCCGCGCCCGGCGGCCCGCACCTCCAGGTCCACCCCGATCGACCGGCGGACCTCGGCGACCACGTCGGCCACCGGATGGTCCAGATGGCCGCGCAGCGCGGTCAGCTCGTCGGCCAGGGCGCGGATGCGGGCGTGCCCTGGCTCCGAATAGGCCTGCGCCGGACCGGGATCGCACACCGCGTCGGCCAGGCAGGGGTGATCGGCATCGGGCGCGGCGGCCGCCACCACCTCCGCGACGGTGCCCGCCGCCGCGGCCGAACCGTCGGCCAGGGTGCGGGCGCGGCGCCACAGCGCGGCGAGGTCGCGCGCGCCGAGCCGCCAGCGTGCTCCGGTGAGTACCCGCACGGCGGCGGGGCCCGCGGTGGGTTCGGCCACCATCCGCAGCATTGCCACCACATCGGCGACCTCGTCGACACCCAGCAGGCCCGCCAGGCCGACGACCTCGACCGGCAGGCCGTGCGCCCGCAGCGCCTCGGCCATGGGTGCGGCATCGGCGTTGCGCCGCACCAGCACCGCCGCCGTCGGCGGGCCGCCCTGCTCGCCGGCCAGCGCGCGGTACCGCCCGGCCAGTTGGCCGGCGACCCAATCACGTTCGGCCACAACGTCGGACAGCAGCGCGCAGCGGACGGTTCCGGGATCGGCACCCGGCCGTGGACGCAGGGACCCGACGGCCACCGACCGGCGCCGGGCACCGGCGGACAGCTCGTTGGCCACGTGCAGCGTGCTCGGCGGATTACGCCAGCTGGTCCGCAGCTCGAGGGTGGGCGCCGGGCTGCCGTCGGCGAGCGGGAAGTCGGTCTGGAACCGCGGCAGGTTGGTGGCCGAGGCGCCCCGCCAGCCGTAGATGGACTGGATCGGATCGCCCACCGCGGTCAGTGCCAACCCGTCGTCGGCTCCCCCGCCGAACAACGCCGACAACGCGATGCGCTGCGCGTGGCCGGTGTCCTGGTACTCGTCGAGCAGGACCACCCGGTAGCGCTCCCGCAGCGCAGCGCCGACCTGTGGAAAGTGTTGGGCCAGTTGGGCTGCCGTGGACATCTGCATCCCGAAGTCCATCGCCTTCTCGGCGTGCAGCCGCGCGTGCAGCGCGTCGACCAACGGGACGAGTTCGGCTCGCTCGGTCTGGATGGCCAGCAGCTTCAGCAGGTACTGGTTCGGGCCGCGGTCGCGCTGATTGGGCCCCGGTGGCAGCGTGTGCACCAGCCGCTCGAGTTCACCGTGGGTGTCGCGCAGCTGCGTGGTGGTGACCAGGTGCTCGGCGAGCTGCCCCGAGAGCTGTAGCACCAGCTCGGTGACCGCCGCCGGGGACCGGCCCGTCTCCAGCTCGCCCGGATACCCGCAGACCACCTCGAATGCCAACTGCCACAACTCGGTTGGGCTCAGCAGCCGGGTGTCCGGCTCGACGGGCAGCAGCAGGCCGTGCTCGCGCAGCAGGGTGCCCGCGAACGCGTGATACGTGCTGACCGTCGGCGTTTCGTCGACGGCGCCCCCGGCTCCGAGCAGGCCGGTGCCGGCCAGCCGGGCCAGCCGGGACCGCACCCGGCGCAGCAGCTGCCCAGCGGCCTTGCGGGTGAACGTCAACCCCAGCACCTGCCCGGGGTGGGCGTGGCCGTTGGCCACCAGCCACACCACCCGCGCGGCCATGGTCTCGGTCTTGCCGGCGCCCGCGCCGGCGATGACGACCAGCGGGCCGGGCGGTGCGGCGATGACCGCAGCCTGCTCGTCGGTGGGCCGGTGCACACCGAGTGCATCGGCCAGTTCGATCGGGCTGTATCGCGTCATGTGGTCTCCGTGGTCGGGTGCTGGGCGGGGCAGGATCGCCGGACCGGGCAGTGCGAGCAGCCGTCGTTGACCCGGGCGGTGAAGTCCGGTCCGGCGGTGGCGGCCGCGGCCCGGCGGACCTGGTCGAGGCGTTCCTCGGCCGTGTCGGCGGTCAGCGGGTCCTGTTCGCGTTCGGTGGCCCCGCCGTTCGCCAGCGCCGGCTTGCCCAGGTAGACCAGGCGCCCGCCGCCGGGCACCGCTTCTTCGCCGGTCAGGCCGTGGGCGATGGCCAGCTGATACAGGCCCAGCTGGGCGTGCCGTTGCGCATCGTCCTTGGTGACCGGGCTCTTGCCGGTCTTGACGTCGACGACCACCAGCCGGCCCTCGGCATCACGCTCGAGCCGGTCGACGCGGCCCGTCACCCGCACCGCCGGTCCCCCGGCCCCGTCGGCGGGCAGGATCCCCTCGACGGCGACCTCGATGCCGGCCTCGGTCAGCGCACCGCGGGTGTCCTCCCGCCAGGTCAGGAAGGTGGCCAGCATGGCGCGGTGGCGGTCCAACTCGTTGCGGGCGAACCATTCCGCGCCGAACGGCAGCTGCGGCCAGACGGCGTCGAGCTGTGCGACCAGCTGCTCGTAGCCGGCGCCGCGCTGGGCGATCAGGGCATGGATGAGCGACCCCGCCGTGGAGCGTTCGTCGCCGGCGGTGCGCCCGCCGTGGCGTTCGAGCAGCCAGCGCAGCGGGCAGTCCTGCAGGTTCTGCAGGGTCGACGGTGAGATGGCGACGGTGTGGTCGGGCCCGCTCCACAGCGGTTCGGCGGTGCTGATCGCGGTGGCCGATTGCCACTCCGACGGATCAGCCCCACGCACCCCGGCATCGGCCAGCCGAGCCAATTGCAGTGCGGCACAGGACCGGTCCTCATCGCTGACACTGCCCTGCGGTGCACAGACCACGGCACGCAACCGGCCGACGACGGCCGGCACGGACAGCACGGTCGGCGCGGCGACCGGCACCGGCGCCGGGGTGGCCGCACCGGTGGCATGCGCGGCGATGTCGTGGAAGAACGGCGACGGCAGGATCAGGTCGGCCGCATCCCCATCCCCGGCGTCGACCGCGGTGACCACCAGCCGGCGGCGGGCTCGGCCCATCGCGGCGATCAGCAGCCGGCGTTCGTCGGCCAGCACCGGGGCCCGGACGCTGGCGTCGTCGGGAACGTCGTCGAGGACGTCGAGCAAACGCGCCGTGCCCAGAACGCCGCCCCGTGGAATCGCGTTGGGCCACAATCCTTCCTGCAGTCCGGCGATCACGACGGTGTCCCATTCACCCCCGATGGCCTGGTGCGGGCTCAGCAGCGGCACGGCATCGGGGGTGTGCACCGGTTCGGCCGCGCGCACCGGCAGGCGCAACCCGTCGATGTGGTCGAGCAGCGCGGCGATCCCCGCGCCGGGGTTGGCGGTGACGAACTGTTCGGCGGCGTCGAACAGCGCGGTGACGGCGTCGAGGGTCTGGGCGGCCCGCAGGCCGGACTGCCCCCCATGCTCCGAGGAAGTGACCAGGCGCTGCGGCAGACCGCTGCGCCGCCACGCCTCCCACAGGGCAAGCCGCGGGTCGTCGGTCGCCCGCTGCGCGGCGCGCAGCACCGCGCGGAGCCGCCGTAGTGGTTTGCGGTGCGCGGGGCCCAGGGATTCGGGCACCCCGCGGCGCAGCACCGCGAGCAGCGACTCACCGAAGTTCCGGTTCGGCTCGAGCCGGCGCAGCGCTCGGCGGAGCTGACGCAGGGTGACCGGATCGACGCGCCCGAGGGGACCGGTCAGCAGTTCCTCGGCGCATTGGGCGGTGGGACCGTCCGCAGTGGCCGCCAGCACCTGCAGCAGGGCCCGGACGACGGCGTTGTCGGGCAGCGGTGCGGCCATCGCCGGAGGCGCGACCGGAACCCCGGCGGCCGCCAGCGCCCGCGGCAGGGCCGCCCCGGCCCGCGGCACCGAGCGCACGATGACGGCCATCTGCGACCACGGCACCCCGTCCACGAGATGCGCCCGCCGCAGGGTGTCGGCGACGACGGCCGCCTCGGCGTGCTCGGAGGCCACCAGCACCGCATGCACGTCGCCGCCGTCCCCCTCGCAGCCGGTGATCGACCGAACTGGGGAGTGCCCGGGCAGCAGCGCGGCCATCCCGGACACCGCCCGCGCCACCGCCGGGGCGCACCGGTGGCTGACGTCCAGGTGCACGGCCGGCCCGTCGCCGCCGAGCAGCGCGCCGGCATCGGCGCCGCGGAAACCGAACACCGCCTGGTTCGGATCACCGGCCAGGACCGTGGCTCCGGCGCCGCGGGCGAGCACCTGGACCAGCAGCGCGGCCTGCGGGTCCAGGTTCTGGACGTCGTCGACGAGCAGCAGCCCGATCCGGGCGTGTTCGGCCGCCAGCAGCCCGCGGTCGAGGGCCAGGGCGTCCAGCGCGGCCCCGACCAGATCGGCGGCGCCCAGTGCCGGCACGGTGGCCTGCGGTGCGGCCATCCCGACCGCCGACCGCAGCAGCATCACCTGCTCGTACTGCTGGGCGAACCGGCCGGCCGCGACCCATTCCGGCCGGCCGTTCAACCGGCCGATGCGCTGCAGCTGCACGGGGTCGACACCGCGCTCGGCGCACCGCGACATCAGGTCCCGCAGTTCGTTGGCGAATCCGTCGGTGCTCAGCGCCGCCCGCAGCGCGGCCGGCCAGCCGCGGGCACCGTCCTCGAGGTCGCCGGCGAGCAGTTCACGGATGACGTTGTCCTGCTCGGCGCCGGTGATCAGGCGCGGCGGCGGATCCCCGGCGCGTTGCGCGGCCAGCCGCAGCACCGCGAACGCGTAGGCGTGCACGGAACGCACCAGCGGGCCCCGGATCGCCTGGTGCCCGGCCAGCAGCGTGGCCGTCAGCGCTCCCCGGGCCTGCGCGCCGAGCCGGCCCGAGCCCGTCAGCAGCAGGACCGATTCCGGGTCGGCTCCGGCACCGATCCGGGCCGCCGCAGCGTCCAGCAGCAGCTGGGTCTTGCCGGTCCCCGGCCCGCCTAGCAGCCGCACGGTGCCGCGCAGCCCGGGGTCGAGCACGCACCCGGTCTGCGCGCTGGAGGTGTCGGAGGGGACCATGTGGAGCATGACAGCACAGGCCACCGACAAGTCGGACCGAGCGCTGCACGTGCACCGGTACGGCCCGGCGGGTGCGCCGCGGGTGCTGGCCCTGCACGGGCTGACCGGGCACGGCCAGCGCTGGCAGCAGCTGGCCGAGCAGCATCTGCCCGGGGTCGCGGTGGCCGCGCCGGATCTGATCGGGCACGGCCGCTCGACCTGGTCGGCGCCGTGGTCCATCGACGCCAACGCCGTCGCCCTGGCCGGTCTGCTCACCGAACCGGTTGTGCTGGTGGCGCATTCGTTCGGCTGCGCGGTGGCCCTGCGGCTGGCCGCCGAGCGGCCCGATCTGGTGTCCGCACTGGTGCTGCTGGATCCTGCGGTGGGACTGCCCGGCGGATGGATGGCCGATATCGCCGACGCCATGTTCGCCTCCCCGGACTACACCGACGCCGCCGAGGCCCGCTCCGAGAAGACATCGGGCTCCTGGGCCGACGTCGACGATGCGCAGCTGGACACCGAGTTCGCCGAGCACCTGGTGACGCTGCCCGGCGGCCGGGTCGGCTGGCGGATCAGCATCCCGGCCATGATGGCCTACTGGAGCGAGCTGGCCCGCGATATCACGTTGCCGCCCAAGGATATTCCCGTCACCGTGGTACGCGCGGCCAAGACGTCGCCGCCGTACGTCACCCCCCAGTTGGTCGGGGCGTTGCAGGACCGGCCGGATTTCCGGCTGATCGAGATGGACTGCCACCATATGGTGCCGCTGGCCCGTCCCGCCGAGACCGCGCAGCTGATCCGCGAGCGACTTTCCTGACATGGCTCCGGTCACCGACGAACAGGTGGAACGGGTGCGGGAGCTGGTGGCGTCGATACCGTCGGGCCGGGTCGCCACCTACGGCGACATCGCTTCGGCGGCAGAGCTTTCCAGCCCCCGCATCGTCGGCTGGATCATGCGGACGGACTCGTCGGACCTGCCGTGGCATCGCGTGGTCCCGGCGTCGGGGCGCCCCGCGCCGCACCTGGCCACCCGACAACTGGAACGGTTGCGCGCCGAAGGAGTGCTGGCCGATAACGGCCGGATCCCGTTGCGGCAGTGCCGCTTTCCGCTATAGCGCCAGACGCACCAGCGCGGCCGTGCGGGCCAGCCCGGGGAACGCCGACGCGGTGGCCCGCGGATGCAGCGCATGGACCGCGAGACGGAACATCAAGGCGCGCAACAACATCTGCGGCCATTCCGGCAGCGCGTCCCACCGGTCGATCAGCCCGTCGTCGGCCTCACCCCAGGACAGGGCGTCGACGACGACCACACCGGCCGCCCACGACGCCGGCCGCCAGTAGGGGGCCATGTCGGTGATCCCCGGCGCGGCCGAGCCGGCGAACAACACCGTGCCGTACAGGTCGCCGTGCACCAGCTGACTGGCGCTCTTGATCGGTTTACGCAGTGTCGCAAGCTGTTCGAGCAGATCCACCGAGCGTTCCCCGTCGGCCGAGGCCGGCGACCACGGCGCTCCGGGCGGCAGTGAATGCAGCGGCCGGTCCTCCCACGCGGCGCGGTCCGCGGCGGTGAAGACGTCGACCTCGGTCCATGGCGGCACGGGCGCCTGGGTCAGGAACCGGGGCCGCTCGAGCGCGGAGGTGGCCTCGTGCAGCCGGACCGCCACCGACACGACCTCGTCGTGGCGCGGTTCCGGGGTGCCCGCGACGAACGTGTCGGCCCGCCAGCCCGCCACCACGAACCGTCCGTCGGTGGACCGCACGGGCCGTGCCAGCCGGATGCCGTCGATGAACAACGTCTCGCGCACCTTGGCCGACCAGGCGGCCCGGGCATGGTCGGCCACCATCGACAACACCACTTCGCCGCAGCGCCAGCCGCCCTCCCAGCCCGCGCCGAGCGGAGTCGGTTGTGTCCCACGGAGTCCGAACGCGACGAGCACCAGATCGGGCGGGGATTCGAGCGTCACCCCGTCACCCTAACGCCGCGACGTTCCAGTTCCGGGCCGCTGACCAGCTGTGTCGCGGGTCAGTACATGACCATGTCGGGTGCGAACGCCTCGGCCCACGCGCTGATACCGCCGCGCAGATGCCGCGCTTCGGGGTGGCCGGCCCTGTGCACGACGGGCAGGATCTCCGCCGAGCGCACGCCGGTCTTGCAGTAGAGCACCGGGATCCGGTCGGCCGGCAGCCGCGCGAGCCCGTCACCGGAGTCGATGCTGGACCGGGGAATCAGCACGGCGCCGTCGATGTGGTTGATGTCCCACTCGACGGGCTCGCGGACGTCGACCAGGACGACGCGCGGGTCGGAGTCCAGCAGCTCGCGCAGCTCTTCCGGGCTCACCGCGGCGCCGTCATCGAGGTCATCGGCGGCGGCCAGTCCGCAGAACGCCTGATAGTCGGTCAGCGCGGTGACCTTCGGCGCCGCGGGATCCTTGCGGATCCGCACGGTCCGGAAGGTCATCGCCAACGCGTCGTAGATGAGGAGCCGGCCCAGCAGCGGCTCGCCGATCCCGCCGATCAGCTTGATCGCCTCGGTCCCCATCACCGAGGCGACGGTCCCGCACAGGATTCCCAGCACGCCGCCCTCGGCGCACGACGGCACCAGCCCGGGCGGCGGTGGGTCGGGATACAGGTCGCGATAGTTGATCCCCCGGCCGTCGGGGGCGTCCTCCCAGAACACCGACACCTGGCCGGCGAACCGGTAGATCGATCCCCACACGTACGGCTTGCCGGCGAGCGCGGCGGCATCATTGACGAGGTAGCGGGTGGCGAAGTTGTCGGTGCCGTCGAGGATCAGGTCATAGTCGGCGAACAGGGCGACGGCGTTGTCGGGCTCGAGCCGGAACTCGTGCAGCCGGACGTCGATCAGCGGGTTCACCTCGAGCATCGCCTCGCGCGCGCTGTGCGCCTTGGACCGCCCGACGTCGGACTGGCCGTGGATGATCTGGCGCTGCAGGTTGGACTCGTCGACCACGTCGAACTCGACGATGCCGATGGTCCCGACGCCCGCGGCGGCCAGGTACAGCAGGGCCGGTGAGCCGAGTCCGCCGGCGCCGATCACCAGCACCCGGGCGTTCTTCAGGCGACGCTGCCCGAGCATGCCGAGTTGGGGCAGCGTCAGATGCCGGCTGTAGCGGGCTACCTCGGTGGGGGTCAGCTCGGCGGCCGGGGCAACCAGCGGCGGCAAGGACGACATCCCACCATTTTGCCGCCCACTTCTGCATGAGGGTCGCTGCCCACCACGATCGACGACCCTCACGCAGAAATCGGCAACCGGCGAATCACGCGATCGGATACGGCCAGGGGTTGAACCGGCACACCTTGCCGTCGGGCTTGACCCAGTCGGGATCGAACTTCGCGGCGTCATTGTTGGCCGTCGAGAAGGTCTGCTGCATCATGATCGGCGCCAGCGCGCCGTTCTGGTCGCACGGTTCGTGATGCTGGTAGCCGATCGCGTGGCCGACCTCGTGGTTGATCAGATACTGCCGGTAGGAGCCGATGTCCCCCTGGAACGGCACCGCGCCACGCACCCAGCGCGCCTCGTTGAGGAACACCCGCTGCTCGGGCTCATTGCTGGACGCGTTGAAGTACGCCGGGTTGTAGCAGGACGCCTCGAGTTCGATCTCGTACCCGCAGCCCTCCCGCACGGTCATCGGCGAGGTCAGCGACACACGGAAATCGGGCGGGGTCTCGGAGCTGTCGTCGACCCGGACGAACGCGAACTGCGGGTTGTGCGTCCAGCTCTTGGGATTGCTCAACGTCTGGGTGACCATCCGCGCGAAGCCGTCGTCGCCGCCGTAGCCGGCGGTGTCCACCCCGTCCTCGATCTCGACGGTGTAGTGGAACACCTTCGCCGTGCCCTGGCCGACCTGCGGATCGGTGCCCGGGACGGTGCGCCACGCCTTGTTACCGGCTTCGGTGAAGGGACCGCCCTCGGGGAGGATTCCGGTGGGCAGGTTGACGTCGAACTTGGTGAGCCCGCGCGGCGGCGCACCGATGATCTCGGTGCCCTGCGATCCGATGGTGGGTGGTGCCTGCACGGTGTCGATCGGGTCTGCGGTGGTCTCCACGCGGGTGCCGGTGACCGTTTGATAG
>WBZP01000390.1_pt1 | contig 58170 bp, 52 predicted proteins | sample 5204301 | NCBI WGS metagenome assembly WBZP01 (sample SAMN12412401, study PRJNA552823) | activated sludge metagenome | isolation source: activated sludge from nitrification reactor of wastewater treatment plant... | place: USA: Pennsylvania | collected 2017
CCAGACCCTCAGCTCCCGGAAATGACACGACGAGCCCGCAAAGGAGTGGGGACTTTTAGCTGGCCACCAATGGAGACTTCCTACTGGCCACCACTGGGGACTTTTTCATGGCCATGGACAATGTCGCCGAATGCTGTCTGATGTCGTGTCGCGATGGCTTCCAACCACGAATCCAGCGCCTCACCGCGCATTGGTTTGACGCGCAACGGCAAGGTCCGTGGCGGAAAATCGGTCAACGGCCCCACCTCACGACTCGGGGCCCGAACCGGCTCGACGACGTGGGTTCCACGGCGCCGAGGCTTCGGGTGGCGGGCGTTTACTGAGTAGATCTATTAACTGCACAATCAATTGGTCACTATTTTATGCCTAATTGATTGGGCAGTCTTTGGTGCCACTGATCCGGTTACTTGTAGTGGTGCCGAGACGACCAGCTGAGATCGACCCTGACCGTGAAGCCCGCTGGCAGCGACACCGCGAAGGTGTCGGCGCGCGGATTCGTGCATTGCGTCTAGAGCGCGGCTTGTCCCAGGAGAGTTTGGCGCTGGAATCGAGAGTGACGCGCAATCAACTGATCCAAGTCGAACACGGCAAACGTGGCCTGCTGTTCGAGCGGCTCTACGACATCGCCGATGCTCTCGAAGTACCGATCAGCGAGCTGTTCGTCGATTAACGAGCACGCGGTCATCGCACCGTCGACGGGTCTGCTGCACGATCAGGTCGGGTCGATGGTTATGGGCCGCCGGCGGCAGTGAGTTCGGCGATGGCCACCAGGACGGTGGTGCCGAACGGTGTGAGGGTGTGTGGCGGGTGTGTGGTGCGGACCAGCAGGGGTTCGCCGAGGTCATGTTCGAGGCGTTGCATCTGGCTGGTGAGTGCTCCGCCATGGACGTGGAGGTGGGCGGCGGCGGCGCGGTAGCTCCGGTGTTCGGTGAGAACGGCGAAGTGTTGCAGGCGTTCCCATCCGCCTTTGCCGGTCAGCGCTGCCAGCAGCAGCGGCGGGATGGCGGGGTTGGTCGCCAGTTGTGCGGCGGTTCGCCAGGGCGGTCGGTTGCGGGGAATGTTGTGTAGCCGGGCTTGTTTGCAGATGGTGGTCATGCTCACGCCTTGTTCGTGTGCTAGCTCGGCCAGCGGGCGTTGGTGGACGATGTATTCGGTGTAAAGCCAGTCGGCGTCAATGTTGCAGCGGGACAACTCCCGACGCTGGCGGATCGCGATGCCGTGGTCGCGCGCCAGGGCAGTGATGGTGTGTGTGGAAACCCCGGCCAGGTCGGCGAGTTGGCGCAGGGTGTAGTGCTGGCGGCAGTAGAGCTCGGCCAGCCGTCCCGGAGGAAATGCCTGGCTGGCTTTGCGGTAGGCCGGGCCGGGCAGGCGCGGACCGAGCAGTGGGTCCTGGTGGACGGTTTGGCGCCGGGCCGCCAATGAGGCGATATCCCTGGCGTGCGGTGCGTTGTTGTGGGGTTGCGAGTCGGGGCCACCGGCTGCGACCAGGGTGCGCACCGCGGCCTGCACGGTGCACCCGAAGTTGGTGAGGGCCATGGGGCGTTTGTTCCCGGCAGCCAGGACCACCAGGGGCTGGCCGAGGCGGGCGCCCAGCAGGGCGACCTGCTGGCCCAGTATCGCCGCGCTGCAGTGGAGGTGTTGTGCGGCAACGACATAGCTGGGATATTCGGCGGCGATCGCGAACCGTTGCAGCCGTTCCCACCCTTCTCGGCCCACCAAAGCCGGCAGCAGGACCGCGGGGATGGCCACGTTCGTGGCGAGATTTTCGGCGGTGCGGCAGGCCCCGGCCTGCACCACGATGCCGTGGCGGCGGGCCCAGGTGCCCACGGTCGATTGTGGGACGCCGCGTTCGCGGGCGAGCTCGGCCAGCGAGCGTCCCCGCACGACATGTTCGGTGTACAGCCAGTGGCGGTCGCACAGCGGTATCGCGGGTTCGCGCCGGGTGCGCAGCGCGATGGCGTAGTCGTGGGCCAGCCGGCTGATGATCACTCGTGGCGCTCCGACGAGGGCGCCGATGTCACGCAGGCTGCGGTGCTCGTCGAGGTAGAGCCGTTCGAGGCGGTGCCGGGGAAGCTGCGCGGCGACCCGCACGTAGAGCCAGCTGGGCCGTCGGGCGCCGATGGGCGGTCGGTAGCCCAGGTGGGGGTTCGGTGGCGCGGGATGCTCGTCGAGGGCAAGGCATACTGCTTCGGCGTTGACACCGAGGCGCTGTGCCGCCTGGCCGATGCGTAGGTGTTCACCGCGGATCAGTCGGTGCAGCTCGACGAGATCGATGTTGTCGGTGCCGGTTCCGGGCAGCTCCAAGTCGTCGAGCAGATGCAGCGGTGCAGCCCACCGTTGCGGTTCGGACTGCAGGTGCGCGGCGTTGAGGAACTGGCGTGTGTGTTCGTCCAGCGCGGCACGCAGGTCCGGGGTGAGGCGGCGTGGCATCTCGAGACTGCCGATGTAATCGGGGTCGAGGTAGGCCGCCGGTGTGCCGTATTCCGGTGTGCCGGAAAGTTGTTCGCGCAGATAGCGGCGCACCGGACCCGCGCGGGCCGAGGGTGTGCCGATGGCGGCGGCGATCTGCGCCCAAGTGTCCTCAGGCAGCAGGTGGGTGTAGTCGAGGCGGCGCCGGCGCTGGTAGTCGATCGGGCCGCCGTGGGTGTCGAGGTGGTCGGCCAGCCGGATCACCGCCGCGCGGATGCCGGCCCAGCACCGATTCTGGGTCAGACGCCACCAGACGGTCACCAATGCGTCCCGGCTGGCGCGGATGCCCAGCATTGCCGCCGCATCGTCGACGTCGAGGTTGTTGCCCACCAGCAGCACCGCGACCGACAGGGCACCGCGCGCGGCACGCAGATAGATGTCCGGTGGGCACAGCCGCAGCGCCCAGGACGCCCACAACACGGTCGGCAGGTGCGCTGCCCGGCGCGCCACCAGAGCGGTGTCGGTGCGGTGGCGTTGCGGGAACGCCGTACCGATACGGCAGTGCCACTGTTTGATCGGGTCCAGCCGCCGGCCTTGGGCGCTCAAATGGATCGCCGTCACGACCGCACTGGCAGCGCCGCTGTAACAGCCCCGGGCGGCGAAACATTGCTCCAGGCTCCCGCGGTCGACATGCCTCGCAAGGCCAGCCAGCGCTTGGGCGGCGGCGGCGATGTCGGGGCACTGCAGGATCGGCAGCGCCGCGCACACCGCGGCAGCACTGCTGAGCACCGACAGCGGCGGCGGGGGGCGCACCTGACCGTCGGCTGGGTTGGCCGCCCACTGGGCCTGGTAAAGCGCAGCCAGATCGGGTGCCACTGTCCCGTCGAGGCTGCCGCGGCCGGCGCCCGACAAGATGGCCCGGCCAAGCACCCGGATGTCGACCAGGATGTCGCGGACCGGGATCGGATGGGTGCGGTAGACACCGAAATCGGCTGCGCCGTCGTGGCCGTCGAGCAGGGCGGTGATGACGTGTTGGGCGGCCAGCACAGGATGGCCGGAGTCGAACACGGCGACGGGGGCCTCGGCGAGGTCGGTGGCGCAGCGGGGTCGCCGTGTTCCGGCGGCGCCGGGTTCGGGGTTGTCGCACTGGCCGGGCTGCGGGACGTGGCTGGGGATGCGTCTGCTGCGGCGCTGCGCGTGCCCGCAGTGCGGGCAGGCCTCGGCCAGCAGGCAGTGATGGGTGGGGCAGGCGAACGTCCAGATCAGCCGCCAGGACAGTTGCCAGGCGCCGCCGGTGGCGCCGAGGCAGTGCGGGCAAAACCGTGCCCGGTGGATGTGCCCCCACGGCAGCGTCGCCACCACACTGCCGCCGGCGGCATCGACTCTGGTGTCGGTGTGGCCGTAGCGTGTCAGCGTCATCGCGGCGATCGTGCCCGATGGTTGTCCGGTTGCGGCGCTGATGATGTCGGCTTCGGCGGGACGCAGCCGTGTGCACAGGCGGCGGCCCAGATCGGTCCACGGCGGTGCTAGGCCGATCAGGGTGAGCAGGTCGGTGGTGCTGACGTGGTGGCGGGCGGCGTTGGCGTCGAGCCAGGAGTCCAGGGCTTCACCGGGCTGCGGTGCGGTCCGCAACGCCAGGCTGCGCCCGGGGATGCTCATGGGCGGGGCACCCGGGTGGTTTTCTTGCCGGTGCGAAACGCGGCTTCCAGTTCGCGGCGGCCCAGTTCGGCGGCGCTGTCGATGCGGCAGGTGTCCAGCAGTGCCGCGGTCAGCGCTTCGGTGCCGGTGCGGATCGCTTTCTGGCAGCCCAGCCGGATCAGGCTCATCAGCGAGCCGATGTGGCCGGTGGAGCGGATGAACAGGTAGTCCGACAGGTCATCGACCAGCATCCCCGGCTCGGCGTGTGCGAGCACCAGCCGCTGCTCGAGGGTCAGTAGCAGGTCGCGCCAGTGCCGGCGCCCGGCGGCGGTGTCGGCGCTGAACGGGGACATGCTGATCGGGATGGTGCTGCGCAACAGTTGTTCCAGCGCCAATTCGTCGTAGCTGCGGGTGTCGTCGAGCAGGGCGTCGCGTTCGTGCAGGCCGATGCCGATGAACAGCACCGCGACCGGGAATTCGTTGGCGATGTATTTGAACTGGTTGCTCAGCTCGGCGACACGCTGGTAGCGGCCGTGTAGGAAATGCAGATCGTCGATGATCAGCAGCCGGGTCTCACAGCACGTCACACAGTCCAGCGCACGCTGCAACAACTGCGCCGCGGTGGCCCGCCGGATCCCTGGATGGGCGTAGAAATCACAGACGGCGGTGTTGAACTCCCGGATTCCGGTGGAGCCGGTCATCCCGACGCGACACACCGGCCAGCGTTCATCCCCGGTGCGGGTCAGCGGCCCGTAGGCGGCGATCTGCTGTTGATGAAACCGCCGGCCGAACACCCGCGCGATGGTGCTCTTACCCAGACCGGGCAGCCCACTGAGTGCGATCAGTGGTTTGGTGTCCTCCCCGCTCTGGCAGTTGGCCGCCATGAAGTCCTCGAGTTGTTCGAGGACGCTGCGGCATTCCGAGGTCACGATGGTGCCCATCTGGGCGTGCCAGCGCGAACGCGCCTGGTGGTAATCCTCAGCCGCGGCAGTGCCCAGCTGGCGGATCTGGCTGACGGACAGGGTTTCCGGGCGTACCCGCGGCGCGGCGTCGACCATGTCGCGCCAGCCTTCCTTGCGTGACAGCGACAGGTTGTCCAGGTACTCGCGCGGATCGCGCTGCGCCGCTGCGGTTTTGGTGGCTGCACTTGGCGTGTGGGTCGTGGTGGTCATGTCAGTACCTCGAGGACGTGGTCGTAAAAGTTATCGTCGGGGGGTTCGTCGAGCTCGTCGACGAAACTGTTGGCCGCACCCTCATCGGCGGGCTGCTCTGCGGTCGGGTTGGTGCGGGCGATGGCGCCAGACACAGTAGGCAGATCCCCGACCTTTGGTCCGGCTGGCGGAAGATCGGCGATCAGGGTGGACTGTTCCCGCGAGAGCCGCAATGCCATGCGGCGTTCGGCCATCGTGGTGCCCAGGCTCAGCTTGCGCCGCTCCAGGAAGCTGGTGATCGCCAACGGGTCGTCGACGTAGCGGTGCCGGGCTTTGGCCAGTGTCCGTTCGAAGGTGAGGACTTCCTCGCTCATCGGGGCGTCCAGGAGTTCGGCGTGTTCCCACATCAGGCGGTGCCAGATCCGGGTGTCGGGGTCGCGGAAGAACACGGTGGTGATGTCGTCGGGGTTGACGTGGATGGGCCAGTGTTTCTTCTTGTTCAGATACGGGCTTTTGGCGCCGCCACGCCCGCCGATCACCGCACCCCGGTAGAGGCGCCCGTTCCATTGGACGCCGTAGGGCTGGATGGTGCGCCATACCACCGGCAGGAATTCCAAGGCCAGATCCGGGTCCTTGGGGGCTTCGATGTAGCCGGCGCGGGCTACTCCTTCGGCGAACTTCTCCGCCGGTGTCATCCGCAACCCCGGCAGGCTCAACGCGCGCAGTCCGTCATGGGCGCTGTGGTGATAGATCACACCGATCCACTCCCGGATGATGGCTTCGAGTTCGTCGAGATAAAACCAGGCGTCCTTCTCCGGGGCCACCCCCCGCGAATACACATCCGGCCCTTTGTAACCGGGCAACTCCTGCAGCAGCCCGGTGCGCAGGGTGCCGAAGAATCGTTCCACCGGGCTCTTGTCACGGCCGGTGTAGGGCCGCGCCGGCTGGATCGAAATCCCCATCCGCTGACACACACTGTTCAGGTGCGCCCCAGCGTAAATCTTGCCGTGATCGACCACCAAGGTGTCCGGGACGATCGCCGGCGACGCCGCCATCACACTGTCGGGATCCAACTTGTTGGGGTCGATCAGGACGGCGCGTGGGACGCCGTGCGGCGGCCACACCGCCTCAGCCGGCCAGTCCTTGCCCGCCGGCGGTGGCCGAAACGACTGATACAGCACCGCGGCGGCGTCGATGGACTTCGTCGACACCGGAGTCAGCCGCAACCCGGTGATGCATCGGGTGTACCAGTCCATCGCCACCGTCAACTCGGCGTTCACCCACGTCAACGTCTGCGGGTCCATCGCATACACATCCAGCCGCGTGGTGTCCATCAGCAGGTACTCCCCCGGCCGCGTCGGCAACAACGCGCCGTAAGACTCCGTGGGCCGCGCCGCGATATCCCGGTTGCGTTTGGTACTGCGGTCGAACAACGGATGCTGCTGATGCTCCAGCTCATCCAGAATCCGATACGCCGTCCGTGTTGACGGCATCCGCACCACACCCGCGCCCAACCGGGCCTCCAACCGTGCATTCGTCCGACGGATCACCAGATCACGGTTCGGCGTGGACATCTCGGTGTACTCCCCCATCACCTCCAACGCAGTCTCACGCCACCGCGGATCGACACGACTACCGATACCGCCCCGCACCGCCCGCGCCGGGATCAGGCCCGCCTCCCCGTTCTCCCGGTACTGATACACCCACCGCTCGAAAGAGCGGTAGCTGCATTTGAGCTCACCTGTCGTGCGCAGCTCGTGCACCTTCGCCATGTATCTGTCTGCCATTGGTACGTTGGGCCTGTACTCAGGTTTCGGTTCTCCGGGAAGAGCTGCTTCGGTCGATCCGGATCGGAAACCCGTCAGCACTTCTCGCACATGTGCTGCGCGCGTGAGGGCAATCGTCCGAATCGCTTCCGGTGCGGCCGCCAGGGCGACGGCGGCGACATCGGGAAGATCGTGAGGCGAGGGTCCGTCCACATCGGAAAGAAGTCGTGCCCGCTCGGACAGAAGTTCTGCGAGAGTGAATCGATGCAAGGACGTTCCGCGGATATCCCTCGTCATAATTTCGAGAGTGGTTCCAGTGAAACAGAATTCGGTGATCTCGAGTATCTGCCCCTCATAGCTGAATTTGGCTCCGACCCGTATGGGTACGCCCGCTCTGCTCATGATTACTCCTTCAGTAATGTCGAGGGCGCCAGCGGTACGGTGAGATCGACGTGAAACTCCTGGCGCCACAGCAGATGCATCAACGCCGCGCGGATCAAGGCAGGCGGAATCGTTTCTGCCACGCCCTGCGGCACATCATCGATGCGCATGCCGATCAGCTGGGCAGCACAACCACGGAGATAATTGAGAACGCCGCCGTCAACGAAGCGCTCGCGTCGATAGCCGGCGAGGAATCGCACGTTACCCAACACCACCGGCGGCTGCTCGGAGACGACTTGGTATGTCCAGGAACGTGACTCGACAACCTGACGTGTCCACGCACACAAGGCCTGGATCTTCGGATCCATCAAACGCCGTGCGCGGACCACGTCAACCACGACCGGGCCCGAATCGGTTCGCAACAGATAGTCGGGCACATGGCGCCGCTGGCGATCACCCACCAACGCGGTCAATTGGAACGGTTGCGCATTGATCGCATGCACCGAGATATCGAAATCCGCCATCAGCAGCGCAGAGAGCTCCAACCGCGACTCGTAGGCAACATGACCGTGTTCAGTGGCCGACCAGTAATACCCGGAATAGTGACGCTGCCCCTGATGCCAGCGAAACGTTCGCCACGGGCACGCACCGAACAAGCCGGCTACCGAAGCAGATTGAGCGGGCTGCGCTACGACTTCCCCGTCCGCTAGCCGAAACTCGACGACCGCGGAGCCAACATCAACCTCAACACCGGCGGACACCTGCACTCCCAGCAGTGTCGTGAACACCGCTTCCTGCCAGTCAAGCAGAATGAACAGCAAGTAGCAGCAAATTCGCACGTTCCGAGCGACCCACAAATCCCGCAGTGCGGGACCGGTTGCTCCTGCCTGAACCGATCGGCGCGCGAGGCAAGCAAAGGACACCGTCAACCGATTGATATGACTTTTTGCCATCCAGTTGGCGGATCCGCCAACTTCCGCCAACTCGTTTGGCAATCCGCCATCCAGAATGGCAACCGACAGGCGCGTTGAGGACAGGGACCGCGAGCATATGGTGCGCGGCCGGTGGTTGACACTCTCGACTCGGTGTCGTATCAATAAGACATGACAGTAAGTGTGTCTCACGATGTTCCCGCCCGCTTCCGGCTCGCCGACGCCAGCACCTGGGCCGAGCCCTGGCCGATGTACCGGGCACTGCGCGACCACGACCCCGTCCATCATGTGATCCCCGAGGACAACCCCGATCACGACTACTTCGTGCTGTCCCGGCACACCGACATCTGGGCCGCCGCCCGCGACAACCAGACGTTCTCGTCGGCGCAGGGCCTGACCGTCAACTACGGCGAGCTGGAACTGATTGGCCTGCAAGATAATCCGCCGTTCGTCATGCAGGATCCGCCGGGACACACCGAGTTCCGCAAGCTCGTCTCCCGCGGGTTCACCCCCCGCCAGGTCGAGGCCGTCGAACCCAAGGTCCGCGAGTTCGTCGTCGAGCGCATCGAGAAGTTGCGCGCCAGCGGCGGCGGCGACATCGTGGCCGAACTCTTCAAGCCGCTGCCGTCGATGGTGGTCGCACACTACCTCGGAGTTCCCGAACAGGACCGTGGCAAGTTCGACGCCTGGACCGAGGCGATCGTCGCCGGAAACACCGCCGAGGGTGGCCTGGGCAGCGCGCTGGAAACCCTCGGGGACGCGCTGGGCGAGATGATGGCCTACTTCACCGCTCTGATCGAACATCGCCGCACCGAACCGGAGGACGACACCATCTCGCACCTGGTGGCCGCCGGCGTCGGCGCCGACGGCGACATCGCCGGCGTGCTGTCGATCCTCGCGTTCACCTTCACGATGGTCACCGGCGGCAACGACACCACCACCGGGATGCTCGGCGGCACGGTGCAGTTGCTGCACCAGCGGCCCGACCAGCGCCAGCTGCTGGTCGAAAACCCGGACCTGATACCGGATGCCGTGGAAGAGTTCCTTCGCCTGACCTCACCGGTGCAGGGACTGGCCCGCACCACCACCCGCGACGTGACGATGCACGACACCACCATCCCGGCCGGCCGCAAGGCACTGCTGCTGTACGGCTCGGGCAACCGCGACGAACGCCAGTACGGACCCGACGCCGGCGAACTCGACGTGACGCGCCGGCCCCGCAACATCCTGACCTTCAGCCACGGCGCACACCACTGCCTGGGCGCCGCCGCGGCCCGGATGCAGTCCTGCGTCGCGCTCACCGAACTGCTCGCCCGGTGCCCCGACTTCGAGGTCGACGAGGCCGGAATCGTCTGGGCCGGCGGCAGTTACGTGCGTAGGCCGATGTCGGTGCCGTTCACGGTGAAGTAATGGCCGGCAACAACTGGCTGGCCGCCAAACGCAGCGAGGTGGCCGCCGAACGGATCCTCGACGCTGCGGGCGGACTGTTCGCGCGGCGGCCGGTCGCCTCGGTGGGGATGCACGAGATCGCCGAAGCCGCAGGCTGTTCCAGGGCGACGCTCTATCGCTACTTCGAGAGCCGGCAGGCCCTGCACACCGCCTACGCCCACCGCGAGGCCCATCACCTGCACCGTCAGATGCTCGAGAGGCTGACCGGGATCGACGACCCCCGGGACCGGCTGGTGACCGGGTTGGTGACGACACTGTCCCTGGTGCGCGGCAGTCCGGCGCTGCTGTCGTGGTTCAGTGTCACCGACGCCCCACTCGGTGCGGAACTCGCCGACCGGTCCGATGTCATCAAGGCGATGGTCTCGGCATTCGTCGTCTCACTGGGCAGTCCGGACGGCGACCCGGCCGCTGTCGACCGCAGGGCCCGCTGGCTGGTGCGGGCGCTGACCTCACTGCTGTTGTTCCCCGGACACGACGCCGACGACGAACGCGCGATGATCGAGGAGTTCCTCGTCCCGATCGTCGCCCCGGCCTGACGCCGACATCGACGAAATGGCGTGCGGCACTCGACCTTTCCCGCCGAGACGTACGTTTCGGCGTCAGTCGGAGCGAACCCGGGTGAAGCGGTGCAACAACCACGCGACCGGGATCGTCAGCGCCATCGTCGCGATGAACAGGGCCGCTGCGGAGCCCGTGTAGACCTGCTTGTGCAGCACCTCGGTCATGGCGATCTCCATGAGCACCAGATGCACCAGGAAGATCTCGTAGGAGATCTCGCCCAGCCACACCATCGGTCGGCTCGCCAGAAACCGCGTGTACCAACCGTTGTCGCCGAGCGCCGCCGGCGCGAGCAACAGCGCGGCGATGACCGCGTAGAACACCGTCTTGACGATCGCCTGAGCCAGGCCGGTCGGCGAGGTGGTCGGCTCACCGGCGATCGGCGTCGCGGCGACGAAGAAACTGAGGACCGCGACCGGCAGCACGACGAACGCGTAACAACGCACACCCATCGCCTGCAGGACCGTCAGCGCCATGCCCGCCAGAAACCAGAGCAGATAGGTGGGTAGCCACAGCCGGGCGCCGTCGGGCAGCACCTCGGTGTTGTGCACCAATACCAGCCATGCCGGGCTGACCAGCCCGAGCGCGCCGATGGCCGCCAGCAGCCGCCACGGCCGCCACGCCCGTCGGCACACCCACACCAGCAGCAGGTATGCCAGCGCCGGCAGCGCGACGTAGAACGACACCTCGACGGCCAGGCTCCACATCTGCGTCAGGCCCTGGTGCAGGTAGGCGTAGTTGTACCCGTCGGTGTACAGCTGGGTCAGCGTGAGGTTGCGCAGCAACCCGATCCACGTGTGTCCGGGATTGGGCCCGGCCGTGCGGAAGTGGTACAGGACGTAGGCGGCCAGCACGGTGACGACGTAGGCCGGCATGATGCGCCGGAACCGGTGCCGGGCGTACCGGCGCAACGACGGACACGGCCCGGCGGTCGCGGCCGCCCGGACCCACGGCCGGAACAACAGGAACCCGGACAGGACGAAGAAGATCGGCACCCCGATCTCCAAGCGGGAGTAGACGACTCCCACATATCCCCGCGGATACTTGCCGGTGGTGTAGGCGGCGTGGGTGGCCACCACCAGCAGGGCGGCCACCGCGCGGATCCCGGTCAGGGCGGCAACCCGGGTGGCGCCCCCGACTCGCTGCGCACCGCCGTGATCGAGCCCCCGCGACAGGGTCATGGCAGGAACGTCATTGCGACTTGCGGTGCTTCTTCTTGAACGGCGGCTTGTCCCGCTTGTCGTGCCGGCCACCGCCCCGGGGCGCCGGGCCCCGGTCCAGTCGCAGGTTGATCGGCATGCCCTGAATCCGGGTCTTCTCGAGGGCTTTGAGCGTGTCGCGGGACAGTTGCGGCGGCAACTCCACCAACGAGAAGTCGTTGCGGATGCTGATGTGCCCGAAATCACTGCGGTGCAGGCCGCCCTCGTTGGCGATGGCGCCGACGATCGCGCCGGGCATCACCTTGTGCTGCTTGCCGACATCGATGCGGTACGTGGCGAATTCGCCGTCGCGGCGGCGGGCCGGGCGGTCGGCGCCCTTGGCCGGGCCGTCCTCCCGGTACCGCTTCTCCGGCGGCGGTTCGGGCGCCAACAGGAACTCCGCCCCGTCGCGCGACTGCAGCGCCAGCGCGGCGGCGATGTCGGCCATCGGGACGTCGTTGTCGCGCTCGTAGTCCTCGATCATCCGCCGGAACATTTCCAGTCCCGGCGCGCCGAGGGCGTCGGTGATCGAGTCGCGGAACTTGGCCACCCGTTGCTCGTTGACGTCGTCGACGGTGGGCAGTTCGGCCTCGACGAGCTTGGAGCGGGTATGCCGCTCGATGGACTTCAGCAGGTGACGTTCCCGCGGCGTGACGAACAGCAGCGCCGACCCGGAACGGCCGGCCCGGCCGGTGCGGCCGATCCGGTGCACATAGGACTCGGTGTCGTGCGGGATGTCGTAGTTGACGACGTGGCTGATGCGTTCGACGTCCAGACCGCGAGCGGCCACGTCGGTGGCGATCAGGATGTCCAGCGTCCCGTCCTTCAACGCGGTGATGGTCCGCTCGCGCACCGCCTGCGGGATGTCGCCGTTGATCGCCGCCGCGGAAAACCCCCGGGCACGCAGTCTTTCGGCCACCTCCTCGGTGGCCTGCTTGGTACGGACGAACACGATCATCGCGTCGAACGGTTCGACCTCGAGAACCCGGGTCAGCGCATCCAGCTTGCGCGGTCCGGCCACCTGGATGAAGCGCTGCGAAATGTTCTCCGCCGTAGCGGTTTTCGCTTCGACGGTGACCTCGACCGGGTCGTGCAGATACTTGCTGGTGATCTTGCGGATGGCCGGCGGCATGGTCGCCGAGAACAGCGCGGTCTGCTTGTACTCGGGAGTGTCGGCCAGGATGCGTTCGACGTCCTCGGCGAAGCCCATCTGCAGCATCTCGTCGGCCTCGTCGAGCACCAGGTAGTCGAGGTGCGACAGGTCCAGACGACCCTTCTCCAGATGGTCGATGACCCGACCGGGGGTGCCGACCACGATCTGCGCTCCGCGCTTGAGCCCGGCCAGCTGCGGACCGTAGGACGAACCGCCGTAGATCGGCAGCACCGTCAGCTGTGGCAGCCGCGAGGCGTAGCGGCTGAACGCCTCGGCCACCTGCAGCGCCAGCTCGCGGGTGGGCGCCAGCACCAGCGCCTGGGTGGCCTTGGACGCGACGTCGATCTTGGACAGGATCGGGATCGCGAACGCCGCGGTCTTCCCCGTCCCGGTCTGCGCCAGGCCCACGACGTCGGATCCGGCCAGCAGCGCCGGGATGGTGGCCGCCTGGATCGGCGACGGCACCTCGTAGCCGACGTCGACGACGGCCTGCAGCACATCGGGGTGAATGTGCAGGTCGGCGAACGTCGCCGGGGCGTCGTCGGGAAGGCCCGGGTCGGCCGGGTCGGCAGTTGTCATCGGATGGCAGTCTAATGCGCCGGCGCGGCCCCGCTTGTTCGGTCGCCACGCGCCCGGCCGGTAGCCTGGCGCGAATGTGGACCTTGCGGTGGTCGATGCCGATGTGGACCGCGGGCTCCCGCGCCGCGACCGCCGCGATGCTGCTCGCCGTGCTGACCGCCTGCGGATCGGGTGACTCGACGGTCTCCAAGACCCCGGATCCCGCCACGGTCAGCCCGACCACCACGACTCCCCCGCCGCCGCCGACCAGCACGACACCGCCGCCGGACCCGTGCACGGTCAACCTGGCCGCACCCACGATCGCCCGCGCGATCTCGGAACTGCCCAAGGATCCCCGCAGCGGGCAACCGTGGAGCACCGAACCCATCGCGGGCAACTACAACGAGTGCGCGCAGTTGTCGGCGGTGATCATCAAGGCCAACACCAACGCGCCCGACCCGAACACCCGCGCGGTGCTGTTCCACCAGGGCAAGTACATCCCGACGGGCGTCCCGGACACCTTCGGCTTCAACGGCATCGACGCGGCGCAGAGCACCGGGGACACCGTCGCCCTGAAGTACACCAACACCCTCGGCCTGGACAGCGTCGTCAAGTTCCACTGGAACGGCAACGGTGTCGAACTGATCGGCAACGCGGGCTGAACCGCGCTGTCGGGGCCGGACCCTACAGTTGCTGCTGTGTTCATCGTCGATGACCGCGTGGTCTACAGCGCCTCCGATCTGGCGGCGGCCGCCCGCTGCGAATATGCGCTGCTGCGGGTTTTCGACGCGAAGCTCGGGCGCGGACCGGCGGTCCTCGACGACGACGCGCTGCTGGCCCGCACCGCCGCCCTCGGCGACGAACACGAGCAGCGCCACCTCGACCGGCTGCGCGGCGGCGCGACCGACGACACGGCTGTGGTGGTCATCGGCCGGCCGATGGCCCCCTACACGGCGGCGAGTCTGACGGCGGCCGCCGAGGCCACCATGCGGGCCGTCGATGCCCGGGCGCCGCTGATCTACCAGCCGGCCATGTTCGACGGCCGGTTCGTCGGCTTCGCCGACTTCCTGACGCTCGAGGGAGGCCCCGCCGGCCGCTACCGGGTCAGCGACACCAAGCTGGCCCGGTCGGCCAAGGTGGAGGCCCTGCTGCAGCTCGCGGCGTATGCCGACGCCCTGGCCGCGTCGGGGATCCCGGTGACCGACGAGGCCGAACTGGTGCTGGGCGACGGGGCGTCCCCCCGCTACCGCGTGGACGAGATCGTCCCGGTGTACCGCCGCCGCCGAGCGGCGCTGGAACGCCTGCTCGACGGGCATCACGCCGCGGGCACGGCGGTGCGCTGGACCGACGCCGATGTCCGGGCCTGCTTCCGCTGCCCCGAGTGCCGGATCATGGTGCGCGAGACCGACGACCTGTTGCGGGTGGCGGGCATGCGGCTGACCCAGCGTGCCCGGCTGATCGGCGCCGGCATCACCACCACCGCGGAGCTGGCGGCCCACCACGGACCGGTCGCGGACCTGTCGGCCCGCGTCGTCGGCGCCCTGACCGCGCAGGCCCGGCTGCAGGTGCGGGACCGTGCAGACGACAGGCCGCCGTACGAAATCGCCGACCCGCAGCCGTTGACGCTGTTGCCCGACCCGGACCGCGGCGACCTGTTCTTCGACTTCGAAGGCGATCCGCTGTGGACCGCCAACGGCCGCGACTGGGGCCTGGAGTACCTGTTCGGCGTGCTGGACCACAACGACGGGTTCCATCCCCTGTGGGCGCACGACCGCACCGAGGAGCGGCGCGCCCTGCAGAAGTTCCTGAAGATGGTTCGCGCGCGCCGGAGCAGGTATCCGGGAATGCACATCTACCACTACGCGCCGTACGAGAAGACCGCGTTGTTGCGGCTCGCCGGCCGCTACGGGGTGGGTGAGGACGATGTCGACGACCTGCTGCGCAACGGCGTGCTGGTCGACCTGTACCCGTTGGTGCGCAAGAGCATTCGGGTGGGCACCGAGAACTACAGCCTCAAGTCGCTCGAACCCCTGTACATGGGCGCCGACCCGCGCACGGGTGAAGTCACCACCGCCACGGATTCGATCACCCAGTACGCCCGGTACTGCGAGCTGCGCGCAGCGGGCCGTCGGGACGACGCCGCCAAGCTGCTCGAGGAGATCGCCGAGTACAACCGCTATGACTGCCGGTCGACGCGGCAGCTGCGGGACTGGTTGCTGATCCAAGCCCTGGAGGCGGGCGTCGTGCCGATGAGCACCCAACCCGTGCCCGACCCGGAAACCGGGGACATCGACCCCGACGACCCGCTGGAGCACACCCTGACCGCCTTCGTCGGCGACGAACTGGGTTCGCGCACAGCCGAACAGAGCGCCGTCGCGATGATATCTGCGGGTCGTGGCTTTCATCAGCGCGAGAACAAGCCGTTCTGGTGGGCACACTTCGACCGGCTGAACAATCCGGTGGACGAGTGGGGCGACCAGACGGACGTCTTCCTCGTCGAGAGCGCCAAAGTGCTCGAGGACTGGCATATCCCGCCGAGGGCCCGCAAGCAGCGCCGGACCATCGAACTCACCGGGTCGTTCGCCGCCGGCGGTGTCAGCGGCGACGCGTACGCGCTCTACGAACCGCCGTCCCCGAGCGCGTTGTCCGACGACCCGGACCGGCGCGCCGCCGGCAGGGTAACCGTCGACGGCTGCGACAACCCCGAAGCCCCGTCGACGCTTGTCGTCAGCGAGCGAGAGCCCCGGGACGGCGGCACTTTCGACCAACTGCCGTTCGCCCTGACACCCGGGCCGCCGGTGCCCGACAAGGTGTTACGCGCCGCCATCGATGCGGTCGCCCACGACATCGGCGCCTCCTTGCCCGCGCTGCCGCAGACCGCACTCGTCGACATCCTGCTGCGCCGCGCACCGCGCACCCGGTCCGGCGCCGGGCTGCCCCGGTCCGGCTCCTGTGTCGACGACATCACCGCCGCCCTGACCGATCTCGACTCGTCCTACCTCGCCGTGCACGGACCGCCGGGCACCGGGAAGACGCACACGGCGGCTCGGGTGATCGCCCACCTGGTCGACACGCACGGCTGGCGGATCGGTGTGGTGGCGCAGTCGCACGCCGTCGTGGAGAACCTGCTCGCCGGGATCGTCCATGCCGGGGTCGATCCGCAGCGAATCGCCAAGAAGAACAACAAGACCCACGATGCGCCGTGGCGTGAGATCGACACCCACGCCTACCCGTCGTTCCTCACCGACAACGCCGGCTGCGTGATCGGCGGCACCGCATGGGATTTCGCCAACGCGCAACGGATTCCACCCGGCAGCCTGGACCTGCTGACCATCGAGGAGGCCGGACAGTTCAACCTGGCCAACACCATCGCCGTCGCCGCGAGCGCACGCAACCTGCTGCTGCTCGGCGATCCGCAGCAGCTGCCCCAGGTCAGTCAGGGCACCCATCCGGAGCCGGTGGACGAATCCGCGCTGGGCTGGCTGATCGAGGGGGGTCACACGCTGCCCCCGGAACGGGGTTACTTCCTGGACCGCAGCTACCGGATGCATCCGGCGGTATGCGCGGCGGTGTCCCGGCTGTCCTACGACGGACGGCTTCTGGCCAACGAAACCGTAACCGCCGCACGGCGTCTCGCGGACTGTCCACCCGGCGTCCGGTTGTCGACGGTGCCGCATCGCGGCAATTCGGTGGACAGCATCGAAGAGGCGCAGGTGATCGTGACCGAAGCGCGTCGCCTCCTGGGCCGGGACTGGACCGACGAGCGTGGCGTCACAACCCCGTTGCGCGCCAACGACATGCTGGTCGTCACGCCCTACAACGCGCAGGTGGCGTTGTTGCGGAAGTGTCTCGACGCGGCCGGGCTGACCACACTGCAGGCCGGCACCGTGGACAAGTTCCAGGGCCAGCAGGCCCCGGTGGTGTTCTTCTCGATGACCGCGTCCTCGATCGACGACGTGCCGCGCGGCATCTCCTTCCTGCTCAACCGGAATCGGCTCAACGTCGCCGTCAGCCGCGCCCAGTACGCGGCTGTGGTGGTGTCCTCGGACGTCCTCACCGAGTATCTGCCGGGCAGTCCGGAGGGCCTGATCGACCTCGGCGCGTTCCTGACACTGACCGCGGGCGGGACCGCACCACGGTGACGTTTCGACGTCAGGGCCAGCGGATGGCGTCCGCCCCGGACGCGTCGTCGAACCCGGCACGGCGGTGCCGGCCCGCGTTCGCCTCCGCGTCCACACCCGCGTCTGGCAGGCGGTGCCGGGCCGACGGTTCGTCCCGGTCGGGTTGGGGGACGGGGATCGGTTCGGTGATCAGTTGCCGCACCCAGATGTCCGACTCGGCTCTGTCCTCGACAAGTCTCTGCCACCCGTCGCCGGGATCGTCGTGCCACTCCGCCTCGGGTTCCGGTTCCGGGTCCGCCTCCGGCTTGATCAGGTACTCGACGTAACCGTCCTCGTCGTCGTCGATGTATCCCACGGGCCGCCGGACGAACGCCGGTGCGACGTAAGATGCACTCGCCGAATCGAATTCAGGTTCGACGTCTTCGACGTCTTCGTCGCGATACTGCTCGTCGGCTTGCGGGGCGGGTATGCGCACCATGCCGACCATGAACATCGCCGCGATGATGCCGAACAGCGCGACGAACGCCGGCAACAGCATCGACTGCGACAAGGCCGCCGAGAACGGCTCGCGTAGAAACTCGGGCAGCTGCAACGCCGTCCCCCGGCCCGCGGGGCGCGACGGCGCCCCGGGCATCTCGGCACTGATCCGCGACGTCATGAACGCCGCGATGCCGGCGCTGCCGAGCACCGAGCCGACCTGCCGGGTGGCGTTGTACACCCCGGAACCCGCGCCGGCCAGCTGCGGCGGCAGGTTGCGGGTCGCCGTCGCCGCCAACGGCGCCCAGATGAACGCCATCCCGACCCCGAGCACCACGAACGGCAGCAGCAGCCCCCAGATCGGCGTCGCCGGGGCCATCGCCCACGACAGCCACGTCACACCGATCGCCAGCACCGAGAACCCGAACCCGATCACCACGCTGGGCCGGGCCCGGTCGACGATCCCGCCGACCAGCGGGGCCAGTGCGCCGGACACCACCGCCATCGGCGCGGTCAGCAGCGCCGAGCGGGTCGGGGTCAGGCCGCTGACGACCTGCGCGTAGAACATGACCGGAACGATCATCGCGGTCACGACGAATCCGATGACCGCTACGCCCATGTTGGACAGACTGAAGTCGCGGTCCTTGAAGATGCCCAGCGGCACCAGAGGTTCGTTGCGGTTGACCGACTGCCAGTAGACGAACACCGCCATCAGGACCACACCGGCGGCGATCGTCACCCAGATCCACCACGGCCAGCTCCGCGCCTCGCCTTCCTGCAAGCCGAAGACGACCAGGAACATCGCCGCACCCGACAGCACCACGCCGAGGAGGTCGAACCGGTGCCGGTGGGTCGGCAGCACCGGGATCAACCAGTAGCCCAGGGCCAGGCCGATGATGCCGATCGGCACGTTGACGATGAAGATCCACTGCCAGCCGAGGTGGTCGACCAGGATGCCGCCGGCGAGCGGTCCGACCAGCGTGGCGACGCCGGCCGTCGCACCCCACAGGCTCATCGCGGCGCCGCGTCGTTCGGGCGGGAAGATCCGGGTGATCGTAGACAGCGTCTGAGGCGTCAACAGCGCCGCGCCGAGACCCTGCACGACGCGAGCCGCGATCAACATGTCGACGGACCCGGCCAGTCCGCACCACAGTGAGGCCGCGGTGAAGACGAACAGGCCGATCAGATAGAGGTTCTTCGGGCCGAACTGGTCACCGAGCCGGCCCGCGACCAACAGCGGAACGGCATAGGCGAGCAGGTAGGCGCTGGTGACCCAGATGACGGCGTTGTAGTCCGTCTGCAGCTTCTCCATGATGCTGGGATTGGCGACCGCGACGATCGTCGAATCCACCAGGATCATGAAGAAGCCGATCATCATGGCCCACAGCGCATTCCACGGGTTCGGCACGGCCGGCGGCGCCGAAGGGGGCGGCGGCGCGACCGACGCGGCCCGGCGCGGGCCACGGATCTTCGGGTTGCGCGGCGGGGCAGCGGGGCCCCGGCCGCCACGGCCGGCGTCGCGCGCGGCCAGACGGTCCGGCGCGGCCGGGCGTCTCCGCTTCGACGAACTCATATCGCGACCTTTACTCCGACCCCGTTGCGAGCGATGCCGTCCCCTCCGACCGTTCGGTCCCGTTCGACTATTCCATCCAATCCATCCGACGGCCGACCGGCCCGCCCCCGGGCACCGATCCCGGTCACTGTTCGTTGTAGGTGGGTGCACGGAGGTTAGCCTCGACAGCAAGCGTTGCAGCACTGGCATCACCCGGATGGAGAGAACACATGGGCTGGGGTCGTAATAGGTCAGCAGAACCGAATCCACCCGCCGCGACCGGCGAGGACGCCGGGCCGTCGGCGCGCGTGCTGTCCAGCCTGATCGAGACGGGCGCCCGGGTCCAGGCCCCCGCCATCCAGGCCTATGTGGAGCGGCTGCGCCGCAAGTTCCCCGACGCCTCACCCACCGAGATGGTGACCAGGCTGGAGAAGCACTATCTGGCAGCGGTAACGGCCAGCGGCGCTGCCGTCGGCTCGGCCGCGCTGGTCCCCGGTGTCGGAACCATGATCGCGTTGTCCCTGGTGGCCGCCGAGACCGCGCTGTTCCTCGAGACGACGGCGGTGTTCGTCCTGGCGGTCGCCGAGGTGCACGGCATCTCCGTCACCGACAAGGAGCGGCGCCGCATGGTGGTCCTCGGCGCGCTGGCCGGTGACGACGGCAAGCACGCGGTGACCCGATTGCTCGGCGGCGGCCGCACCAACGGGGCATGGCTGTCCGAGGGTGCGGCCAGCACCGTGCCGGTGCCGGCGTTGGCGCAGCTCAACGGCAAGCTCATGCGGTACTTCGTGAAGAAGTACACGCTCAAGAAGGGCGCCATGGTGGCCGGCAAGGTCTTGCCCATGGGCATCGGGGCCGGTGTCGGCGCGGTCGGCAATCACATGATGGGTAAGCGCATCGTCGAGAACGCCCGTCTGGCCTTCGGGGCCGCCCCGGCGCGCTGGCCGGGAACGAGGCTGCGGGTCCTGCCCGCCGTGGGCGACAACGACGGCAACTGAGGCCGGCCGGCCCCGGCGGGCGACCAGTTGGCGCCGATCTGTGACTTCTCGTGGATTCACCCTGCTTACGTGGTCTGACCCAGCACCGAAGCGCTAGCCTTTAGTGCGGCGGAAACACCCCCAGACCAGCCGGACGTAGACGATGAATCGAGGCGAGCAGCTGCCGTGAGCAGTACCACTTCACCCTTCGGCCAGAACGAATGGCTGGTCGAGGAGATGTACCGGAAGTTCCGTGAAGATCCGTCTTCCGTAGACCCGAGCTGGCACGAGTTCCTGGTCGACTACAACCCCGAGCCCATCACCGAGGCCTCGTCCCCGACTGCCGCCCCGGCCAAGGCCCCGGCCAACGGCGAGGTCACCGCGCCGGCCCCGACGGCCGCACCCGCCCCCACCGCCGCGCCGGCAGCTCCCCGGACGCCGTCCGCCGCCTCGGCACCGGCTCCGGCCAAGGCCGCCCCGGCCCCCGTCGCCGCGGCCGCCGGGGACGAAACCCAGGTGCTGCGCGGCGCCGCGGCCGCGATCGTCAAGAACATGGACGCCTCGCTGGACGTGCCGACGGCCACCAGCGTGCGCGCCATCCCGGCCAAGTTGATGATCGACAACCGCATCGTCGTCAACAACCACCTCAAGCGCACCCGCGGCGGCAAGGTCAGTTTCACCCACCTGCTCGGTTACGCGATCGTGCAGGCGGTCAAGAGCTTCCCCAACATGAACCGGCATTTCGCCGAGATAGACGGCAAGCCCAACGTCGTCACCCCCGAACACACGAACCTGGGTCTGGCGATCGACCTGCAGGGTAAGAACGGCAGCCGCTCGCTGGTGGTCGCCGCCATCAAGGCCTGCGAGACCATGTCGTTCGGCCAGTTCATCGCGGCCTACGAGGACATCGTGCGCCGGGCCCGCGACGGCAAGCTGACCGCTGAGGACTTCGCGGGTGTCACCATTTCGCTGACCAACCCCGGCACGCTGGGCACGGTGCACTCGGTGCCGCGGCTGATGGCCGGACAGGGCGCCATCATCGGCGCGGGCGCGATGGAGTACCCGGCCGAGTTCCAGGGCGCCAGCGAGGAACGCATCGCCGATCTGGGCATCGGCAAGCTGATCACGCTGACGTCCACCTACGACCACCGCATCATCCAGGGTGCGGAATCCGGCGACTTCCTTCGCACGATCCACCATCTGCTGCTCGACGACGAGTTCTACGACGATATCTTCTTCGAACTCGGGATCCCCTACGAGCCGGTGCGCTGGCGCACCGACAACCCGGACTCGATCGCCGACAAGAACGCCCGCGTCATCGAGCTGATCGCCGCGTACCGCAACCGCGGCCACCTGATGGCCGATATCGACCCGCTGCGGCTGGACAAGGCGCGCTTCCGCACCCACCACGACCTCGACGTGCTCAGCCACGGGCTCACGCTGTGGGACCTGGACCGCGAGTTCAAGGTCAACGGATTCGCCGGCAAGGAATACAAGAAGCTGCGCGACGTGCTCTCGGTGCTGCGCGACGCGTACTGCCGCCACATCGGCGTGGAGTACACCCACATCCTCGAACCCGAACAGCAGCAGTGGCTGCAGGAGCGCGTCGAGGTCCGGCACGAGAAGCCGACGGTCGCCGAACAGAAGTACATCCTGAGCAAGCTCAACGCCGCCGAGGCGTTCGAGACCTTCCTGCAGACCAAATACGTTGGACAGAAACGCTTTTCACTCGAAGGCGCCGAGACCATCATTCCGATGATGGACGCCGCGATCGATCAGTGCGCCGAGCACGGCCTCGACGAAGTCGTCATCGCCATGCCGCACCGCGGCCGGCTCAACGTGCTGGCCAACATCGTCGGCAAACCGTATGTGCAGATCTTCAACGAGTTCGAGGGCAACCTGAACCCGTCGCAGGCGCACGGTTCCGGCGACGTGAAGTACCACCTCGGGGCGTCGGGCAATTACATCCAGATGTTCGGCGACAACGACATCCAGGTCTCGCTCACGGCCAACCCCAGCCACCTCGAGGCCGTCGACCCGGTGCTCGAGGGCCTGGTGCGAGCCAAGCAGGACATCCTGAACAAGGGTGACACCGCCGACGGTTTCTCCGTCGTGCCGCTGATGTTGCACGGCGACGCGGCGTTCGCCGGACAGGGCGTGGTCGCCGAGACGCTGAACCTGTCGCTGCTGCGCGGCTACCGCGTCGGTGGAACCGTCCACATGATCGTCAATAACCAGGTCGGCTTCACCACGTCCCCCGAGCATTCGCGGTCCAGCGAATACTGCACCGATGTCGCGAAAATGGTTGGGGCGCCGATCTTCCACGTCAACGGCGACGATCCCGAGGCTTGCGTCTGGGTGGCCAAACTCGCCGTCGACTTCCGCCAGAAGTTCAAGAAGGACGTCGTCATCGACATGCTGTGCTACCGCCGCCGCGGGCACAACGAGGGCGACGACCCGTCGATGACGCAGCCGGCGATGTACGACGTGATCGACCACAAGCGCGGCGTCCGCAAGAGCTACACCGAATCGCTGATCGGCCGCGGCGACATCTCGATGAAGGAGGCCGAGGACGCCCTGCGCGACTACCAGGGCCAGCTGGAACGCGTCTTCAACGAGGTTCGCGACCTGGAGAAGTACCAGCCCGAACCCAGCGAGTCCGTCGAATCCGATCAGGTGATCCCGAAGGGCATGACGACCAGCGTCGACAAGGCTCTGCTGGCCCGCATCGGAGACGCGCACCTGGCGCTGCCCGACGGCTTCACGGTGCACCCGCGCGTCCAGCCGGTGCTCGACAAGCGCCGCGAGATGGCCTACGAGGGCAAGATCGACTGGGCGTTCGCCGAGCTACTGGCGCTGGGATCCCTTGTCGCGGAAGGGAAGTTGATCCGCATGTCGGGCCAGGACACCCGCCGCGGCACCTTCACGCAGCGGCATTCGGTGATCATCGACCGCCGCACCGGCGACGAGTTCACCCCGCTGGCCCTGCTGGCCACCAACGAGGACGGCATCCCCACCGGCGGCAAGTTCATGGTGTACGACTCGCCGCTGTCGGAATTCGCCGCCGTCGGGTTCGAGTACGGCTACTCGGTGGGCAACCCCGAGGCAATGGTGTTGTGGGAGGCCCAGTTCGGCGACTTCCTCAACGGCGCGCAGTCGGTGATCGACGAGTTCGTCAGCTCCGGCGAGGCCAAGTGGGGCCAGACCTCGGACGTGGTGCTGCTGCTGCCGCACGGCCACGAGGGCCAGGGACCGGACCACACTTCCGGCCGCATCGAACGCTTCCTGCAGCTCTGCGCGGAGGGGTCGATGACGGTGGCCCAGCCCTCGACGCCGGCGAACTACTTCCACCTTTTGCGCCGGCACTCCCTCGACGGCATCCACCGCCCGCTGATCGTGTTCACCCCGAAGTCGATGCTGCGCAACAAGGCCGCCGCGAGCGACATCAAGGACTTCACCGAACACAAATTCCGCTCGGTGCTCGAGGAGCCCACCTACGAGCTCGGCACGGGCGACCGCGGCAAGGTCACCCGGATACTGCTGTGCAGCGGCAAGGTCTACTACGACCTGGTGGCGCGCAAGCAGAAGGACAAGCGCGACGACGTCGCGATCGTGCGGATCGAGCAGCTCTACCCACTGCCGCCGCGGCGGCTGGGCGGCGTGCTCGGTGACTACCCGAACGTCAGGGAGTACTTCTGGGTGCAGGAGGAGCCGGCCAACCAGGGCGCGTGGCCGACGTTCGGCCTGGCGCTGCCCGAGCTACTGCCCGACCAACTGACGGGGATCAAGCGGATCTCGCGGCGGGCCATGAGCGCGCCGTCATCGGGTTCCTCGAAGGTGCACGCCGTGGAGACCCAGGAGATCCTCGACGAGGCCTTCGACTGAGGGACGCTCCGCGACAAGCCGAGGGAAATTCGGCACCAGACGAGGCGGCGGTGGCTTACGCGCGGCCGACGGGCGCCCTTGGGCACGCCGAGGAGCCACTTAGGTGACTTTTCGGCCCGCCAAAGCTCACAAAGTGGCTCCTCGGGGCACCCAAGGCCCCACAATCGGTGGGCTGACGGTAGCGGCTGCCGGTGGCGTTTGACGACCGCCGCTCAGTTGCCGAACAGGTTCAGCGCGGGAATCCCGGGCAGCGGGATGGGCGACTGACCGTTGGCCAGCGAGGCAACCGCACCCGGGCAGAAGATCTGGATCGCCAGCCCGGTGAACATGGTCGCCGGCCCCAGCGGGCGACCCACCTCGTCGGCGACCTTGGCCGCGACGTCGGCGACGTCCTGGCCGGGTTGTGCGAGCATCGGGCACACCTGCTGCCCCAGCGACGCCGCTGCGCCCGGGTCGATTCCCACCAAGCCAATGCTGGACAGGTCGTTGACGAACTGGTCGGTGTTCGAGTCGGCCTGGGCGGGCGCGGCCCCGCCGAGCACCCCGACCGTCGCGCCGACGGATACCAGGATCGACGCCAGGGTCGCGGTGTGGTGTCGCTTCATAACGTGGTCATCGTAGGCGGAGCCGGCGCCGTTACGGTAAATCCCGAGAGTCGCCGCACCGTGTTCGTCGGATCCGCGAGCCCAGGCCGCCCCAACATCCGGCGGTACCGCCGGTACCGACTAAGCTCGGCGAGGGTCGAACCAGAGGAGTGTGCCCATGGATAGCTTCACCGGGAAAGTCTGCGTCGTCACCGGCGCCGGATCGGGCATCGGGCAGGCGCTGGCCATCGAGTTGGGCCGTTCCGGGGCCAAGGTCGCCATCAGCGACGTCGACACCGAAGGTCTCGCCGTCACCGAGAAGCGCCTCCGGTCGATGGGGGTCGACGTGAAGGCCGACCGGCTCGACGTCACCGAACGCGAGGCGTTCCTGCTCTACGCCGACGAGGTCAAGGAGCATTTCGGCAAGGTCAACCAGATCTACAACAACGCCGGCATCGCGCACACCGGCGACATCGAGGTCTGTGAGTTCAAGGACATCGAGCGGGTCGTCGACGTCGACTTCTGGGGTGTCGTCAACGGCACCAAGGCCTTCCTGCCGCATCTCATCGACTCCGGCGACGGCCACGTCGTCAACGTCTCCAGCCTGTTCGGCATCTTCTCGGTCCCCGGGCAGTCGGCGTACAACGCGGCCAAGTTCGCCGTCCGCGGCTTCACCGAGGCGCTGCACCAGGAAATGCTGGTCAACAAGCGGCCCGTCGCGGTGACCACCGTCCACCCCGGCGGCATCAAGACCGCGATCGCTCGAAACGCCACCGCCTCCGGCGAGCTGGACTCCGGCGAACTGGCCCACCTGTTCGACAAGCGGCTGGCCAACACCACACCCGAACGCGCCGCCAAGATCATCCTGAAGGCGGTCCGCAGGAAGAAAGCCCGCGTCCTGGTCGGCGCGGATGCCAAGGTGCTCGACGTGATCGTGCGCATCACGGGCTCGGCGTATCAGAACGCCTTCGCGGGTGTCACGTCCAGGCTGATGCCCAGCAAGCGCTGAGGATCAGCGGCCAAGCGGATTGTCGGCCAACCATTCGTCGGCCACCACGCGCGGGTCGGCACCACCGGCGACCTTCGCACGCATCTGCGCGAGGGCGGCGGTGTCCAGCGCGCCGGCGATCTGGTTGAGCGCGAGCACCTGCTGCGAGGTCAGTTCGTTGCGCCGGTAGAGCGGCACGGCGTTCTCGGCCTCGATCAGCATCGGCTTGCGGTCGACGAGCACGGCCAGGTCGTCGGGCACCGCCGGATCGGCGCTACTGGTCCAGGCCGCATTGATCTGACCCGAGCGTAGCGCCGCGAAAAGCGCTGCGCTGTCGGCGAACTCGTGCGCCGACAGCAGTTTGCACGCGCCCACGGCGGTCGGCGCCGGGACCCCGCGCAGGGTTCCGGGCCGCACCTGCGCACAGTGCTTGACCAGCCCGGTCAGATCCCGGCCACCCCAGGCCGCCGCAGTCGCCGTGGTCACCGCAACGGCCGACTTGTCCTCCGCGGCGGTGGTGTAGTCGCCGGCGGTGATCCCCTCCGGCAACGTGCCGAGCAGGGCCTTGTAGACCTGCTCGGCACCGAATCCCTTGCTGGGAGCCGCATCCGGCGCGAACGTCTGCAGCAGCCGTCCCGTGAAGCCCGGGACGACGTCGATCTGTCCGGAATCCAGCTTGGCCAGCGGATCGGCGACGACCTCCGCGTGCGCGGGTGAACCGAAGTAGCGCAGCGCGGCGGCATACAGGTTGGCCAACGCGATCGACTCCGGATCCGACGACGCGCCGACGACCAGACCGGCCGGGGCGCCGGCCTGCTGCCCACCGCAGGCGGTCAACCCGACCAGCAGCAGGGCCGTGGCGAGCCGGCGCAGGCTAGTCGTGCGCCTCATCGGAGGCCGCCGCCACCGCCGCGGCCACCGCCGGCGCCACCCGTGGGTCCAGTGGGCTGGGCACGATGTAATCCAGGGCCAGGTCGTCACCGACCACTCCGTGGATCGCCTCGGCCGCAGCCACTTTCATCCGTTCCGTGATGCGCCGCGCCCCGGCGTCCAGCGCCCCGCGGAACACGCCGGGGAAGGCAAGGACGTTGTTGATCTGGTTCGGGAAGTCGCTGCGGCCGGTCGCGACCACCGCGGCGTGCTTGCGCGCGACGTCGGGGTGGATCTCGGGGTCCGGGTTGGACAGCGCGAACACGATGCCGCCCGGGGCCATCGTGGCGATGATCTCCTCGGGCACCAACCCGGCCGACACGCCCAGAAACATGTCGGCGCCGTCCAGTGCCTCGGCCACCCCGCCGGTCCGGCCGCCGGGGTTGGTGCGTGCGGCCAGCTCGGACTTGAATTCGTTCAAATCCGGGCGCTCGGAGTGCACGATGCCCTTGGAGTCGAGCACCGTGACATCCGCGATCCCCTTGGCCAGCAGGATGTTGGCGCACGCCACACCCGCAGCGCCGGCCCCGGCGATGACGATGCGCAGGCCCGCCATGTCGCGGTCGAGCACCTTGGCCGCCCCGAGCAGGGCCGCGAGCACGACGATCGCGGTCCCGTGCTGATCGTCGTGCATCACCGGGCAGTCCAGCGCCTCGATCACGCGGCGTTCGATCTCGAAACAGCGGGGCGCGGAGATGTCTTCGAGGTTGACCGCGCCGAACGTCGGGCGCAGCCGGATCAGCGTCTCGACGATCTCGTCGGGATCCTTGGTGTCGAGCACGATCGGGATGGAGTCCAGCCCGCCGAACGTCTTGAAGAGGGCGCTCTTGCCCTCCATCACGGGAAGGGACGCGGCCGGGCCGATGTCGCCGAGCCCCAGCACCGCGGTGCCGTCACTGACCACTGCGACCAACCGGTTGGCCCACGTGTAGCGCTTGGCCAAAGTGCCGTCGGCGGCGATCGCCCGGCTCACCTGTGCGACACCCGGTGTGTAGGCGATCGACAGGGCGCGCTGGGTGTCCAGCGGGGCCTTCAATTCGATCGACAGCTTGCCACCCACATGGGCGTCGAAAATCTCTTCGTCCTCGATGACGAGATGCGGGACCTTCACGGTTTCGGACACCGCGTCAGGGTACTTCACGCCATGCCAGCGCCCAACGGGTCGCCTTCGCATCGCACGCCGCAACCAGCCCGAACGCGTAACATTCACGTCCACCGTTCCCGTGCCGCGGGACGGGCAGACACACCCGTTTGCCTCGGGCGAAGAGGAGGCCGGAAGATGCCGTCGTTCCGCGCGTTACCGCCCTCACTGCTCGGTGTCACGCGCACCCGGCCCGGTCCCGACGTCAAACGGATCCATGTACCGGTCGCCCGCGCGATGGTCGACTGCGCGGTCTACGTCGACGGGTCGCGGCTGCCCGGCAAGTTCACCCACGCCGCCGCACTCGCGAAGGTCCGGGAGATGTGCGACGAAGGACAGTCCGCATTCGTCTGGATCGGGCTGCACGAACCCGACGAACACCAGATGCAGTCCGTGGCAGAGGTTTTCGGACTGCACCCGCTGGCCGTCGAGGACGCGGTGCACGCGCACCAGCGGCCCAAGCTGGAGCGCTACGACAACACCTTGTTCCTGGTCCTCAAGACCGTCAACTACCTGCCCCACGAAACGGCGGCACTGGCCCGCGAGATCGTCGAGACAGGCGAGATCATGGTGTTCGTCGGACCCGAGTTCGTCGTCACGGTCCGTCACGGCGACCACAGTGGCCTGGCCGTCGTCCGCAGGAAGATGGAAGACGAACACCGGCAACTCGCGCTGGGCCCGTATGCGGTGATGCACGCCATCGCCGACCACGTGGTGGACAGCTACGTCGACGTCACCCGGCTGATGGAATCCGACATCGACGCCATCGAGGAGGACACGTTCTCGCCGACCACCAAGACCGACGTCGAGCAGATCTACCTGCTCAAGCGGGAGGTGGTCGAACTCCGCCGGGCGGTGTCCCCGCTGTCGGTCGAGTTGGGCCGGCTCCATACCGACAACGCGGACCTGCTGTCCAAGGAGGTCCTGCGCTACATGCGCGACGTCATCGACCACCAGACCACCGCCGCCGACCAGATCGCCAGCTACGACGAGATGCTGTCGTCACTGGTGCAGGCGGCGTCGGCGAAGGTCGGAATGCAGCAGAACACCGATATGCGCAAGATCTCGGCGTGGGTGGCCATCGCCGCCGTCCCGACCATGATCGCCGGCATCTACGGCATGAACTTCGACCACATGCCGGAACTTCACCAGGCGTGGGGATACCCCACGGTGCTGCTGCTGATGGCGTGCGTGTGCGGTTTCCTCTACCGCAACTTCCGCCGCAATCACTGGCTGTGACGGCTGGGGTCAGCTCGGCTGGCCCGCGACCCGCTGGGCGTCGGTGACGTCGACGCCATCCTGGCGCCAGGCCTCCCGCAGCGCATCGACCCCTTTGAGCCGGGCCCACGCCACCTCGTTGGCGCTGATCGGTGTCGCGGCGAGAAACCGGACGGGCTCATAAGGCTCACCCAGCTCGAGGTCCGGGATGACGCCGGGCGTGAGGACCACCGCACTGAACGGTGGCAGTCCAGCCGGCCGCTGCCACAGCGGGGCGCCCAGGTCGATCAGCGAATCGGCGGCCAGGACGATGCCGTCGACCGCCGGCGTGGCCGCCAGGACGGCCACCGTGCGGGCCAGGCCCGGGGTCGGCACCGTATCGCGCACGGTGACCACCACTTCGGCGCGGGGGCCGCGGACCGTATCGACCGCGGCCGCACCCGGTTCACCCATCGGATGCCGCGAGCAGCCCAGCGAGACATGGTGCAGTTGGTCACCGATCGGGCCGAAGCGCAACACGTCGATCCGCTCGACGCCGAGGAACGTCACACTGGCCGAGTCCGGCTCGGCGTCCAAACCCTGTGCGGCGAAATGACGGCGCAGGTGCGCACCGACCGCGTCGAGTACCGGTGTCATGGCTTCGGTTACCGGTCCTGGTTCGGCAAGGTGACCACGAGCCTGACTGGCTCCCAGCGCAATTCGGCCATCGTGGCGTGGCCTCGGATCAGATGGTCAGGCGCGAGAGCATGTCCCTGGCCCGCTCGGCGTTCTGCGGATCGCACAGTACGTCGTAGCGGCCGGCGACCAGCTGCATTGTCGAGCTGAAATCCCTTGTGCCCCTCGCCATCGCATAGGGAATCGCCGAGGTGATCAGACCGAAGATGATGCCCGCGATCAGGCCGGTCAGCAACGCCGCCATCTGGTTGCCGCCGAGCAGACCGAGCACCAGCCCGACGAAGATGCCCAGCCAGGCGCCGGTGAGGATGCCGCCGCCGAGAACCTTCGGCCAGGTCAGACGGCCCGTGACCCGCTCCACCTGCATCAGGTCGACGCCGACGATGGTGACCTGCTGCACCGGGAACTGCGAATCGGACAGATAGTCGACGGCCTTCTGGGCCTCGGCGTAGGTCGGGTAGGAGCCGATGGGCCAACCCTTCGGCGGGGTGGGGAGCCCGATGGGCCCGCCGCGGCCCGCGGCCGGCGGGCCGAGGGGCGAACCCGGCTTCTGGCCGGGCTGAAAAGGACTGGTCATGAGATGTCCCTCCTCTGCTCAGTGCAATGGTACGTAACATCGCGAGCCCAGCCGCGACCAGCGAATACGTTAGATTGACACAATGACATTTCCCGCGGGGGATCCGGGTCAGACGCCACGCGACGACGCCGGCCAGGCTGACGAGGGCGGCTACCAGGCCTACGAGGCCCCGTCCATCGAGGAGATGCCGCCCGGCAGCTTCGACGTCGCGCCCGGTAACGCGCCGCCACCCCCTGCCGGTGCCGGCTATCCGGTATCGCCGGGCTATCCGGTACCGCCCGGTGGCTATCCGCCGCCGTTCGATCCCCAAGCGCCCGTTGACTATCCGGCCGACTATCCCGATCCGTCGGTGTTCGGCGCACGGCCCGGTGCTGCGCCGCCGCCCCCGGTCGCTCCCCCGATGCCGCCCGGCTACTTCCCCCCACCCGGTTATCCGCCGTACCCCCCGGCCGCAGGTCCGGGGTACGACCCGTATGCGGCATACCCCTTCGGGGTTCCGCCGGGCCAGAACGGACCGTCGGTCGCGGCACTGGTGTGCGCACTGCTGGGCGTGCCGATGTGCATGTGTTTCCTGCCGTCACTGGCCGCAATCGTGTTGGGAATCATGGGAATCCAGCAGACCGGACGAACCGGCCAAGCCGGCCGCGGGTTGGCCGTCGCCGGACTGGTGATCGGCGCGACGACACTGCTGCTGGGCGTCCTGGTCACGGTTGGCGGCGGGTTCACCAGTGTGGTGCGGTGAAACTGGTTGATCCCCAATCCGATTCGATAGCCCGCCGGACCTCAGGCGGGCGGGGTGAACGCCGCTGACCGCCGCGCCATACCCGCCGCACGCCCCTTGGCCGACACGACCAGGGCCATCTTGCGGCTGGCCTCGTCGATCATCTCGTCGCCAAGCATCACCGCCCCGCGCGCACCACCGGCAACCGAGGTGTGCCACTCGTAGGCCTCCAAGATCAACTCCGCGTGGTCGTAATCCTCCTGTCGCGGGCTGAAGATCTCGTTGCCGGCGGCAATCTGATCCGGGTGCAGCACCCACTTGCCGTCATAGCCCAGCGCGGCCGCGCGGCCGGCCACCCGCCGGAACGCGTCGACATCGCGGATCTTCAGGTATGGACCGTCGACGGCGGCAACGCCGTGCGCGCGGGCGGCCACCAGGATCGTCATCAGCACGTGGTGGTAGGCGTCCCCAACGTCGTAACCGGGCGGCTGTTCGCCGACGACGAGTGTCCGGGTGTTGAGGCTGGCCATCAGATCCGCCGGGCCGAGCACCAGGGCCTGCACCCGTGGATGGGCGGCGATCTCGTTGATGTTGGTCAGACCGCGGGCGTCCTCGATCTGCGCGTCGATCGCGATGCGCCCGACCGGCAGCCCGTGCGTGTGCTCGAGCTGGGTCAGCAACAGGTCGGCGGCCTGCACGTGGGAAACCTCGGTGACCTTCGGCAGGATCACCACCTCCAGCGCCGGCCCAGCCCCGCCAACGACCTCGATCAGGTCGGCGTGCGTCCACGGCGTGGTCCAATCGTTGACGCGCACCCCCCGCAGCTGGGCACCCCAGCCCGGCTCGGCCAGCGCCGCCGCCACGGCGGTGCGCGCCGCGGCCTTCGCGCCGGGGGCGACGGCGTCCTCGAGGTCCAGGAACACCTCGTCGGCGGGCAGCCCCTTGGCCTTCTCGATCATCTTGCGGTTGCTGCCCGGAACTGACAGACACGTTCGGCGGGGGCGATACACGGTATCCACGCCTCCACTCCTACCCTTTGAACCATGGCGTCGATCAACAGGGTGTATGCGGCCCGCCTCGCCGGGATGGTGGTACTCGGCCCCGACGGTGAGTCACTGGGCCGGGTCCGCGACGTCGTCATCAGCATCAGCATCGTGCGCCAACAACCGCGGGTTCTCGGCCTAGTCGTCGAATTGCTAACCCGCAGAAGGATTTTCGTCCCGATCCTGCGGGTCACGGCGATCGAACCGCGCGCGGTGACGCTGACCACCGCCAACGTCTCCCTGAGGCGATTCGCGCAGCGTCCCGGCGAGGTGCTGGTGCTCGGGCAGGTGCTCGACACCCGGGTTCGGGTCAACGACCCAGAGCTGCCCCAACTGCAGGACCAGGACGTCGTCGTCGTCGATCTCGGCATCGAGCAGACCCGGACCCGCGACTGGCTTGTGACCAGAGTCGCGGTGCGCAGCTACCGCCGGTTGCGCCGCACCTCGGTGCACATCGTCGACTGGCAGCACGTTCAGGGCCTGACGCCGTCGGCACTGGCGATGCCCGGCCAGGGGGTGGCGCAGCTGCTGCATCAGTTCGAAGATCAACGGCCCGTCGAGGTCGCCGACGCGATCCGCGAACTGCCGAGCAAACGCCGCACCGAGATCATCAACGCGCTCGACGACGAGCGACTGGCGGACATCCTGCAGGAACTCGGCGAGGACGAGCAGAGCGAACTGTTGTTGAAGCTGGACACCGAGCGCGCCGCCGACGTGCTCGAGGCCATGGAGCCCGACGACGCGGCCGACCTGTTGGGTGTGCTCAACCCGACCCACGCCGAGGTGCTGCTGGCCCGGATGGACCCGGAGGACTCCGACCCGGTGCGCCGGCTGCTGCAGCACTCCCCCGACACGGCCGGCGGCCTGATGACCCCCGAGCCGGTCGTGCTGGCCCCCGACACCACCGTCGCCGGCGCGCTGGCCCGGGTCCGCGATCCCGAACTGACGCCGGCGCTTTCGTCGCTCGTGTTCGTCGTCCGCCCGCCGACGGCGACCCCGACCGGCCGCTACCTGGGGTGCGTGCACCTGCAACGGCTGCTGCGGGAGCCGCCCGCTTCCCTGGTCAGCGGGATCGTCGACGCCGACCTGCCGGCGCTGGCACCCGATCAGTCCCTGGCCGCGGTGACGCGGTATTTCGCCGCCTACAACCTGGTGTGCGGTCCGGTGGTGGACGAGGAAGGGCATCTGCTCGGCGCGGTGACCGTCGACGACGTACTCGACCACCTGTTGCCGCACGACTGGCGGGCCAGCGCCGAGGAGCCGGAATTGGACGCCGCCCAATGAGCCCCGCGAGCCGACGATGCGGGGCGCAGCCCCGCGGAGGAGCGAGCGAATGAGCCCCGGAATCGACGACGCGGGCCGCGGCCGCCTCGACACCCCGCGCACCTCACGGCGCCCGCAGTTCAGCGTCGACGCCGAGGCGGTCGGAAAGTTCACCGAGGGCATCGCGCGGTTCCTCGGAACCGGCCGATATCTGCTGTGGCAGTCGGTGTTCGTGGTGGTGTGGATCCTGCTGAACCTGTTCGCGGCGGGGCTACAGTGGGACCCCTATCCGTTCATCCTGCTCAATCTGGCGTTCTCGACGCAGGCGGCGTACGCGGCGCCGCTCATCCTGCTGGCCCAGAACCGTCAGGAGAACCGCGACCGCGTATCGCTGGAGGAGGACCGTCGTCGCGCCGAGCAGACCAAGGCCGACACCGAGTTCCTGGCCCGCGAACTGGCCGCGCTGCGTCTGGCGGTCGGCGAGGTGGCCACCCGGGACTACCTGCGCCGTGAACTCGACGATCTGCACGAGAAGATCGACAACCTCTCAGCCTCGAAGAAGACATCGGCGGGCAAATCCGACAGCGGTGAGCGCCGGCCGAAGAAGTCCGGCTGATGCACATGACCGGTGCCTGACCGGCGCCGAGAAATCGCGCGGGACCGACTCGGCGCGGGACCGACAATTGCCGCCACACGTGCCTCAGGGGTTAGGTATGGTGACTTCGTTCACAAGCTGTGTCCGCAGCGTGTGCCGGACATCGATGACGAGGACGGGCGAGTGCGCATAAGGGCGGGTTCGGGTGCAGACCCGGACGATTCGATGCCCACGGAGTCCGCACCCGGCCGGCTGACGCGCCTAGCCCGCACACCCGTCTTCCCGATAGCCGTGCTGTCCCCGCTGGTGCTGGCCGCCGCGGTCGGTGCGGCGGGCCCGTCGACCCCGGCCGCACCGAACGCCGAGGGGGTCATCGAAGTCAGTCCCCTGGCCGCGGTCGCGCCCACCGGCCCCGTCGACATGACCGGACCGACGGTCGTCGCGGTGGCCAAGGCCCCCGATGCGTTCCGGGTCGCCGCGGCCACGTCGTCCGCGCCACCGCCGGCTGCCGTGGTCTCCGCTCCCGGCGCCCTGCGCATCCCCGCGATCGCGTTGAGCGCGTACCGGAATGCGGAAGCGACGATGATTCGGGCGGCGCCCGGGTGCGGCATCAGCTGGAACCTGCTGGCCGGTATCGGCCGGATCGAATCGGGTCACGCCAACAACGGCGCCACCGATTCCCGCGGCACCGCGGTGAGCCCCATCTACGGCCCCACCCTCGACGGCACTCTGCCGGGCAACGAGGTCATCGTCTCGGCCAGTCAGCTCGGCCGGGTGACGTACGCCCGCGCGATGGGACCCATGCAGTTCCTGCCCGGCACGTGGTCACGGTTCGCGTCCGACGGCGACGGGGACGGCAAGGCCGATCCGCAGAACGTCTACGACGCCTCCCTGGCGGCGGCCCGCTACCTGTGCAGCGGCGGGCTGAACCTGCGGGACCAGTCGCAGGTGCTGACGGCGATCCTGCGCTACAACAACTCGATGGCCTACGCCCGCAACGTGCTCGGGTGGGCGGCCTCGTACGCGACGGGCGTTGCGCCGGTGAATCTTCCGCCGATCACCGGACCCACCCCGCCGATCGCCGACGCGCGACTGGACGCGCACATGGACGCCAGCCCGGAAGGCCTCGGCCCCGGCCTGTCAGCCCTCGACCCCCTGCCGGTGTTCAGCCTCACCCAGAGCGGCGTGGCCAATCAGCTGCCCGTGCCGCCCGGCCCGACCGAGGGCACCATGACGACGCCGCTCAACGCGCCGTGCACCATCTTCTGCATCAACGACAACACCCCGCTGAGCGACCCGGCCGGGGTTCCGCCCTGGGGCGCGCCGGCGTGGACACCGCCGTGGATGCAGCCGGGGTGGACCCCGCCGTGGATGCAGCCCCCGGCCGCCCTGCCCGAAGCACCGGCCGCCCCGGCCCCGGTTGCCGGACCGCTGCCGGGCCCCCCTGCTCCCGGACCGCTACCGGCGGCCGAGCTCCCGGCTCCGCAGCCTGCCGGACCGCTGCCCGCGCCGGCCGGCGTGTTGCCGGCACCGGGTGCCGCACCGGCGGCTCCGGCGCCGCTGCCCTCCGAGGCCGGCGCGCCCGGCGCCTCGCTGGGACCGCTGCCCGGCCCTGCTGCCTGACGGGGCGCCCCGGCAGCACCGATAGACTCGGCGTGATGTCTGAGAGCACCGATCTGCCTTCGGCCGTGCGCGCTGCGCTGGCCAAGGTCATCGATCCCGAACTACGCAAACCGATCACCGAACTCGGCATGGTCAAGAGTGTGGCCGTGGCGCCCGACGGAGCCACCCGAGTCGAGGTGTACCTGACCACCGAGGCCTGCCCGAAGAAGTCCGAAATCAGCGAGTTGGTGACCCGCGCGGTTGCCGACGTGCCGGGCACCGGTGCCGTCACCGTCGTCCTCGACGTGATGAACGACGAGCAGCGCGCTGAACTGCGAAAGCAGTTGCGCGGCGACCAGGGTCTCGCCGCGGAGTCCGTCATCCCGTTCGCGCAGCCGGGCTCGTTGACCCGGGTGTACGCGGTGGCCTCGGGCAAGGGCGGCGTCGGGAAGTCCAGCGTGACGGTCAACCTGGCTGCGGCGATGGCCGCCCGCGGGTTGTCGGTGGGGCTGCTCGACGCGGATATCTACGGCCACTCGATCCCCCGGATGATGGGCACCGACGACCGCCCGACACAGGTCGACTCGATGATCTTGCCGCCGGTGGCCCATGACGTGAAGGTCATCTCGATCGCCCAGTTCACGCAGGGCAACACGCCGGTGGTGTGGCGCGGCCCCATGCTGCACCGTGCGCTGCAACAGTTCCTGGCCGACGTCTACTGGGGCGATCTGGACGTGCTGCTGCTCGACTTGCCGCCGGGCACCGGCGACGTCGCGATCTCGATCGCGCAGCTGATCCCGGGCGCGGAGATCGTCGTGGTCACCACCCCTCAACTGGCCGCCGCCGAGGTCGCCGAACGCGCCGGGGCCATCGCCGTGCAGACCCGTCAGCGCGTGGTCGGGGTGGTGGAGAACATGTCGGGGCTGGTCCTGCCCGACGGCTCGACGATGCAGGTGTTCGGCGAGGGCGGCGGACAGCAGGTGGCCGAGAGCCTGTCCCGGATCACCGGCGCCGACGTGCCGTTGCTCGGCCGGGTGCCACTCGACCCCGCTTTGGTTACTGCCGGGGATTCCGGTGTGCCCCTTGTGCTTTCGGCCCCCGAGTCGGCGGCCGCGAAGGAACTGCAGAAGGTGTCCGACGCGCTGACGGCGCGCCGCCGCGGCCTGGCCGGAATGTCGCTGGGCCTGGACACCACCCGGCACTGAAACGCTCGATCGGCTCTGGGCCGGTCCGCCACACCGCCGAGATCGACGAGATGGCGGATTTCACTCGCACTCCTACGCCGAAACGTACGTTTCGGCTCAGGTGGCGTCGGTGTCGAAGGGGGTGGGCAGCGTGGGGTCCGGCTCGGCCGGCGACCGTTGCGCGGCGGCCGGCGGGACCACCAGCTCCGCCCTGGTTTCCACCACCGCGGACTTGGCGTCGTCGAAGGACTGCTCGAAACTGCTCAGCACCGAATCGTCCCCGTCGAGAAGGTGTTTGGTGATCGCGGCCCGCGGCGACATGCCGCGCAGCCGGTTCAACTCCGCCAGCGGCTCGCGCAGATCCTCGAACTCCGGACCCAGGTCTTCGCGCAACTGGCTGGTGGCACCGCTGACATAGTCGCGGGCCTGACGCAACGTGGTCGAAGTCCAGCGAATGGCCCCGGGCAGACGCTCGGGACCCAGCACCACGAGGCCGATGACGACGAGCACCAGAATCTCGCCCCAGCCCACGTTGGCGAACACGAACTAGCCGTCCGATGCCGGGGTGACCGTGAGAGTGACGTGCCGGCCGTCGCGCACGACCTCGATCGGGGCGGGCTGGCCGATCTTCAACTGACGCACCGCCACGGTCATTTCGTCGGCGTCGGCCACCGTTCGACCGCCGACCTTGACCACGACGTCGTTCTCCTGGATGCCGCCCTTCTCGGCCGGACCGCCGGCCTTGACGTTGGCCACCTGGGCGCCGGACGCGACGTCGTTGCTGACCGAGCGGGCGCTCACACCGAGGGTCGGGTGGTTGATCTTGCCGTCCTTGATCAAGGTCTCGGCAGTGGCCTTGACCTCGTTGACGGGAATGGCGAAGCCCAGGCCGCTTGCGCTGTCGGACAACGACTTTCCGGCGGTGTTGATGCCGATGACCTCCGACGCCATGCTGATCAGCGGACCCCCGGAGTTGCCATGGTTGATCGATGCGTCGGTCTGCAGGGCGTCGATGACGGTGTCGGTGTCCGAGCCGTCGCCGGACAGCGGGACCGGACGGTGCAGCGCACTGATGATCCCGTGGGTGACGGTGCTGCGCAGGCCCAGCGGCGCACCCGCCGCGATGACTTCGTCGCCGACGTGCACCTTGTCGGAGTCGCCCAGCCGGGCGACCGTCAGGTTGTCGACGTTGTCGACCTTGAGCACCGCCAGGTCGGTCTTGGGGTCGCGACCGACCAGGTTGGCCGGCACCTCCTTGCCGTCGTTGAACACGACGGTGGTCTTGTACTGGCTGGGGTTGTTGGCGGCATCGGAGATGACGTGGTTGTTGGTGACGATGTAACCGCGGCCGTCGATCACGACGCCGGAACCCTGCGAGCCCTGATCGTTGCTGGTGGCTTCGATGGTGACGACCGAGTCCGCCACCGAGGCGGCCACCTTGGCGAACTGCCCCGTGGGCAGTTGCTGGCCGTCGCCGGTCTCCAGCGTGACCTTGGACGTGGTGAACGCCTCCACCACCTCGGCTGTCTTGCGGCCGACCCACCCGCCGAGCATGCCGACCAACAGCGCCGTGACGCCGAGCAGGGCCAGGGCCTGGTAGGAGACCTTTCCGCCGAACAGGACGTCCCGCACACCGAGCTTGCCCGGCTGCGGCGCGACCGGGCCGCTCTCGGGTTCCACGACCGCCGGTGCGCCCAGCGCGGCCGGCGCCGCGGGATCTCGCCACGGGTCGGCGGGCTCGTCGTCGCCGAGTTTCTCGGCGTCCATGGCGCCCGCGTCGACGGGATGGCGTTGCAGGGAGTCCCCGCCGGGGTAGGGCCGGCCGAATGCCTCGGCCAGCACCGGGTCTTTGGGCCGCTGTTCGGGACGGAAATCGGAGCCGTCGCGGAACCGTTGCGGGCGTTCGTCGGCCTCGAACGAACCGTCGACGCCGTCGGGGCGCGAAAAGGTGCGGCGCGACGCCTCGTCGACGGGCGGCCGCGACACGGGGCGGGGTGCCAGGCGCGGTCCGCTGGCCCCTTGACCGGGGTTGTCCTGGTTGGAGCTCAACTCACCCTCTATCTCGCGTCTGGTGCGTCCCGCTACGGCGCGCGCGACGCAAACACTGAGGCAGCAGCCTGCCCCGGCTATCACCCTACCGGCGGCGCCGATTTTTCCCGGAGTTCGGCGGCTCGTCCTCGAACCCCTCGCCGGCCCCGCCGCCGACCGAGGTCTCCGGCTGCACCAGCGACGAGTACGGGATCTGGGTCAGCCGGCCCATCAGAGACGTCGGCGGGTCGACCGGATGTGAGTCGCGCAGCGCCTCGCGCGCCTGGCGCTGCGCGTCCACCTCGGCGACGCACTCGGCACACTGCGACAGGTGGGTGGCGGCGCGCATGTGGGCGTTCATCCGCAGCTCGCCGTCCACGTATGCGGCGATGGCCTCGGTGGACAGATGTTCGGTGGAACGGAACTGGCGAGGGGCGCCGACGGGGACGTCGCTCTGCGAGGCGAAGTGCGTCGGCAGCCGGGAGAACAGGCGGAACACATGTCCCCGCTCGAACATCACCCGACTCCTCATCCATTCGCCCGCCCGGCCGCGGGAGACGTCCCGCATCCTCGAATGTAGCGCGCCGGATCGGTCGGCTGCGCGATCTCCCGACACCTCGGGAAGTCTCGGAGTCGGGTTCAGGCCGATTTGGCCGTGTACTGAGGATCCTGGGAATGCGCAGCCAGGTGCTCCCGGATGCCCTGGCGGCCGCGGTGGATGCGGCTGCGCACCGTACCGAGCTTGACGCCCAGCGTCGCGCCGATCTCCTCGTAGGACAGGCCCTCGATATCGCACAGGACGACCGCGGCGCGGAACTCCGGCGCCAACGAGTCCAGGGCGGCCTGCAGGTCGGCACCCAGGCGCGAATCGTGGTAGATCTGCTCGGGATCGGGGTCTGAGGCCGGCACCCGCTCGTAGTCCTCCGGCAGTGCCTCCATCCGGATCCGGCCGCGCCGGCGGACCATGTCGAGGAACAGGTTGGTGGTGATCCGGTGCAGCCAGCCTTCGAACGTGCCGGGCTGGTAGTTCTGGACCGAGCGGAACACCCGGATGAACGTCTCCTGCGTGAGGTCCTCGGCGTCGTGCTGGTTGCCCGAAAGGCGATACGCCAGCCGGTACACCCGGTCGGCGTGCTGGCGCACGAGTTCGTCCCATGACGGCATGGTCGCCTTGTCACCGGTGGCGTCGAAAACCGCGGTGCCCTGCAACTCGTCGGATGGCTCCACCCAACCGGACGAAACCGGCGGGGCCATGAGCATGCTGGTCGTCGGATCCTCCTGACCGAAACTGCCGCACGGAAGCGGCGCACCGTTGAAACCGTTGCAGTCGGCAACGTGGAATTCGTCACCGCTATTCCCGGTCCAGCTACCGCCGACGTCCATGCCGAATACCGTTGTGCATCGGCGTGTGGCGGGCATATGAGGCGGCTGAACATTTCCTGAGAAACCCGGTCCCGCCCCGATTGCGCTGGGCAGATGGGCGCGCCACCCGCGATGCGAACCGCATTCGATCTACGCTGCGGGCATGCCAGCTGAGGATCCGCCGGTGGCAACCCGGCCGAGTCGCGCCGAATCCATGCTCGCCCACGCCGAGGGTTCGATCACCGAGGACGCGGTGCTCGCCGCCGCCCGGGAACGGGCGGAGGACAGCGGCGCCGGGGCGGTGACGCCGGCCGTCGGTGCGCTGCTGAGCCTGCTGACCCGGCTCTCCGGCGGCAAGGCCGTCGTCGAAGTGGGCACCGGCGCCGGGGTGAGCGGCCTGTGGGTGCTCTCCGGTATGCGCGACGACGGCGTCCTGACCACCATCGACATCGAGCCCGAACATCAGCGCCTGGCCAAACAGGCGTTCAGCGAGGGCGGCATCGGACCGTCGCGCACCCGGCTGATCACCGGACGCGCCCAGGAGGTGCTCACCCGGTTGGCCGACGAGTCCTACGACCTGGTGTTCATCGACGCCGACCCGGCCGATCAGGCCGACTTCGTGCTCGAAGGGATCCGGCTGCTGCGGCCCGGCGGGGTCATCGTCGTCCACCACGCCGCCCTCGGCGGCCGCGCCGGGGATCCGTCGGCAAACGATCCCGAGGTCACCTCGGTACGCGAAGCGGCCCGGCTGATCGCCGAGGACGAGCGGTTCACCCCAGTTCTGGTTCCGCTCGGCGACGGCATCCTGGCCGCCGCGCGCGACTGACGCCGGTCCACACACCGCCAACGGCCTGAGACGAGCCCAGCGCCGGGCAACACGATGGCGAGAAGGTGAACACATGACCAGCACGCTGCTGGACCGCCCCGGTCCCCCGGGTACGCCGGTCGGGGCGCGGACAGCGAAATTCACTGGGCCACTGCAACTTCTGCGGCTGTATCTGCGTCGCGACCGGATCGTCGCACCGCTGTGGATCCTGCTGCTGTCGGTTCCGCTGGCCACGGTCTACGTCGGCAGCGTCGGCAAGGTCTATCCGACGGACGCCAGCCGCGCCGGCAAGGTGGCCTCGATCATGGCCAGCCCGGCCCAACGGGCCATGTACGGCAACATCTTCGAGGACAACCTGGGTGCCGTCGGCGTGTGGAAGGCCGGGATGTTCCACGTGCTGATCGCGGTGGCGGTGATCCTGACCGTCATCCGGCACACCCGCGCCGACGAAGAGGCCGGCCGGGCCGAGCTGCTCGATTCGACGGCGGTCGGCCGCTACGCAGGTCTGGCCGCCGAGCTGACACTGAGTTTCGGCGCCTCGCTACTGACCGGGCTGCTCGGTTTCGCCGGGCTGCTGACCGCGCGGTGTGGCTGCTCGCCGCGGTGACCGTGGCGCTGTTCGGTCTGACGCCCCGGTTCGCCCCGGCGGCCTGGACGGTGCTCGTCGCGTTCATCGCGCTGTACATGCTCGGGTCGCTGACCGGGTTTCCGCAGTGGCTGCTGGACCTCGAACCGTTCTCGCACATCCCCCAAGTCGACGCCGAGAGCTTCACGGCCGCCCCGCTGCTCTGGCTGCTCGTCGCCGACCTCGCGTTGATCATGGTGGGCGTCAAAGCATTCCGTCGACGCGACCTCACGTCGTGACGCCCGTGATCCGGACGCTCGCGCGACGGCAGCGCGGCCGGAGTTCTTCGCCGTTCGGCAACAGGTGCGCTACCGGTTGATCCCGAACGTGCGGTGAGTGCGGGTTCCGACCCGGCCCCGCTCCGGCGAAGCCCATACTGGTCGCGTGGAGCAGTTGCTGACGGGCCTCGGGCTGGCGACCGCCGCCGGGCTCAACGCCTACATCCCGATGCTCATGCTCGGGCTGCTGGCCCGCTTCACCGACATCGTGAACCTGCCCCAGGGCTGGAACTGGATGGAAAACGGCTGGGTGCTGGGCATCCTGGTGGTGCTGCTGGCCGTCGAGATCGTCGCCGACAAGGTTCCGGCACTGGACTCGGTCAACGACACCGTGCAGACCTTCGTGCGGCCGGCTTCCGGCGGCATCGTGTTCGGTTCGGGCACCGCGGCCCAGACCGCCGCGGTCGCCGATCCGGGCCAGTGGGCCCGCTCCGGCGGCTGGATCCCGGTGGTGATCGGCGTCGTCATCGCCCTGGTGGTGTCCCTGACCAAGACGGCGGTGCGGCCCGCCGCCAACGTGGCGACCGCCGGCGTGGCCGCACCCGTGCTCTCGACGATCGAGGACGTCACCAGTTTCGGTCTGGTCTTCATCGCACTGCTGGTACCGCTGCTGGTGCTGGTGTTCCTGGCGGCACTGATCTGGTCGGGCTGGCGGCTGTGGCGAAAGATCAAGCGCCAGCGCCGACGCGCTCCGTATGCGCCGCCCACGGCCGCACCGGCCGATTGGCAGGAGCCGCCCCACGCGCCGCTTTGACCCGACCGCCTCGGCTAAATCCAGATGCCCTTGCCGACGGCGACCACGCCGCCGGGGCTCACGGCGAACTTCTCGCGGTCCTTCTCGACATCGACGCCCACCATTTCGCCCGGCCCGACGACGACGTTCTTGTCCAGGATCGCCCTGCGCACCACGGCCCCGCGGCCGACCCGCACACCGGGCATCAGCACGCTGCCCTCGACGATCGCACCGTCGTCGATCGCAACGTTCGACGACAGCACCGAGTTGCGCACCGAGGCGGCCGAGATGATGCTGCCGGCCCCGACGACGGACTCCTGCGCCGCGCCGCCGTTCACGAACTTGGCCGGCGCCAGGTTCTCGGTGCCGCCGCGGATCGGCCAGCGCCGGTTGTACAAGTTGAAGATGGGGTGCACGGACACCAGATCCATGTGGGCGTCGTAGAACGCATCGAGCGTTCCGACATCACGCCAGTACCCGTGGTCGCGTTCGGTGGCGCCGGGCACCTGGTTGTTGTTGAAGTCGTAGACCGCCGCCATCCCGTCGGCGACCAGTTGCGGGATGATGTCGCCGCCCATGTCGTGGTCGGAGTGGTCATCGTCGGCGTCGGCCTTGATCGTGTCGATCAGGACCTTGGTGGTGAAGACGTAGTTGCCCATCGACACGAACGTCTGCCCGGGATCGTCGGCGCAGGCGGGCGGGTCCACCGGCTTCTCCACGAAGCCGCGGATGCGGCCGGACTCGTCGGCGTCGATGCATCCGAACGCCGACGCCTCCGAGCGCGGCACCCGGATGCCGGCGACGGTGGCACCCGCACCGCTCTCGATGTGTTGCTGCACCATCTGCTCGGGATCCATCCGGTACACGTGGTCCGCGCCGAAAATGACGATGTAGTCCGGGTCTTCGTCGTAGATGAGGTTCAGCGACTGATAGATCGCGTCGGCCGACCCGGTGTACCACCGCGGCCCCAGCCGCTGCTGGGCCGGCACCGGGGTGATGTATTCCCCGGCCAGCCCCGACAGCCGCCAGTTCTGGGAGATGTGCCGATCCAGCGAGTGCGACTTGTATTGCGTCAGGACGCAGATGCGCAGATAGCGCGCGTTGACGAGATTCGACAGGACGAAATCGATCAGCCGGTAGCCGCCCCCGAAGGGAACGGCCGGCTTGGCCCGATCCGCCGTCAGGGGATACAGCCGCTTCCCCTCCCCGCCGGCCAGGACGATGCCCAGCACGTGTGGCGCTTCCCTCATGGGGATAAACCTATCGACACCCGACAGAGGTGGCCAGGGCAATGGCGCCGAATCCGGTTTTTCGCGATCCCGAGCCGTGCGGCACCCGGCGTTGGCACTACCGTCGGACGGTATGCGGGTGGCGATGATGACGCGGGAATACCCACCGGAGGTCTACGGCGGGGCGGGTGTGCACGTCACCGAACTCGTCGCCCAGCTGCGCCGCCTCTGCGACGTCGACGTGCACTGCATGGGGGCGCCCCGGCCCGGTTCGCCCGATGTTTTCGTGCACCAGCCCGACCCCGCGCTGGCGGGCGCCAACGCCGCGTTGGCGACGCTGTCGGCCGACCTGGTGATGGCCAACGCGGCCGACGGCGCCACCGTCGTACATTCCCACACCTGGTACACCGGCATGGCCGGCCATCTGGCGGCCCTGCTGTACGGCGTGCCGCACGTCCTCACGGCGCATTCCCTGGAGCCGTTGCGGCCGTGGAAGGCCGAACAGCTCGGCGGCGGCTATCGGATCTCGTCCTGGGTGGAACGCACCGCCGTGGAAGCTGCCGACGCGGTGATCGCCGTAAGCGCGGGGATGCGTGAGGATGTGCTGCGGGTGTATCCCGCGCTGGATCCCAACCGCGTGCACGTCGTCAAGAACGGCATCGACACCGACGTCTGGTATCCGGCCCCCGCGGAACCGGGCGACTCGGTGCTGGCTGGTCTAGGCGTCGACCCGAGCCGTCCGGTCGTCGCGTTCGTCGGCCGGATCACCCGCCAGAAGGGCGTGGCGCATCTGGTCGCGGCCGCCCACCAGTTCAGCCCGGACGTCCAGCTGGTGTTGTGCGCGGGGGCGCCCGACACCCCGGAGATCGCGGCCGAGGTGGGTGCGGCAGTCCAGCAGCTGGCCGCCGCGCGCAGCGGGGTGTTCTGGGTCCAGAACATGCTGGCCGGCGCCAGTATTCGTGAAATCCTCACCGCGGCAACCGTTTTCGTATGTCCGTCGGTCTACGAACCGCTCGGGATCGTGAATCTGGAGGCGATGGCCTGCGCGACGGCGGTGGTGGCCTCCGACGTCGGCGGCATTCCCGAGGTGGTGGACGACGGCCGCACCGGAACGCTGGTGCGCTACGACCCCGACCGTCCCCAGGCGTTCGAGGCGGGGCTGGCCGCCGCCGTAAACGCCCTGGTGGCCGATCCGGCCCGCGCCGAAGCGTACGGCCGGGCGGGTCGTCAGCGGTGCATCGACGAGTTCTCCTGGGCGCACATCGCCGAACAGACGCTGGAGATCTACCGCAAGGTCACCGCGTAGCGGTCAGCTCGTGACGTTCTTCAACTCGTCGCCGAGCGCGGCGGCTTCGTCTGGCGTCAGCTCGACCACGAGGCGTCCTCCGCCCTCCAGCGGTACTCGCATAACGATGCCGCGCCCCTCCTTTGTCGCCTCCAAAGGACCGTCGCCGGTTCGGGGCTTCATCGCCGCCATCGAGTGCTCCCTCCGCGTGTGAGCAGGTCTGCGTCGTTCATCGACGTCCATTGTTCCCTATCGGCGCACCTGCGTGTGCAAGACCCGGCTGCTACCCGCTTCCGGCGGGGCCAACCCAGCAGGCCGCGACGTGGTCATCGACCATCCCGGTGGCCTGCATCAAGGCGTAGGCCGTGGTCGGACCGACGAACCGGAAACCGCGACGTTTGAGCTCGCGCGCCATCGCCGTCGACTCCGGGCTGACCGCCGCCACGTCGGACATCGCGGCCGGTCGCGGCCGGGGCGGCGGCGCGAACGACCACAGCAGCTCGTCGAGGTCGACGTCGAGATCGGCGGCCACCCGGGCATTGGCGATGGTGGCGTCGATTTTCGCCCGGTTGCGGACGATGCCCGTGTCGGCCATCAGCCCGTCCACCTCGGCGGCGCCGAACCCGGCGACGGTTTCGATGTCGAACCCGTGGAACACCCGGCGGAAGTTGTCCCGCTTGCGCAGTATGGTCAGCCAGGACAGACCGCTCTGGAAGGCTTCCAGGCTCATCCGTTCGAACAGCGCGGTGCGGCCGTGCAGCGGATGACCCCATTCGGTGTCGTGGTAGTCGCGGTACAGAATGCCGTCCGCGCTGCCGCCCGTGGGCACCCAGTCGCAGCGGATCAGCCCGTCACCGGCTCTGCCCGGCCCGCTCACCCCGACCGCCCGCCGGTGTGGGAGGCGGCCGCGCGCAGCATCGCCAGCTCGCCGCGCAGCGAGTCGAGCTCCTGACCCAGCCGGTCAAGCACCCAGTCCACCTCGCCGGTGTGGTAGCCGCGCAGGACCTGGGTGAACTTGACCGCGTCGATGTCGGCCGCGGTGACGTCGAATGCCGGCAGCGTCGTGGCGGTGGTGGCCCGCGGCAGCGGCGGCAGCCGTTCACCACGCCCGAATATCACACTGGCCACGGCGAAAAGAACAACGGCGACAAGGACGAGGACGACCAGATAGAGCAGGATCAGGGTCACGCCCACGATCCTGCCCGACGGGCCCGACATGTGTCAGCGCAGCGTGTTCATCGGCGGGCGATCGGTCAGCGACACATTCGTCGTCCGCGCGGTGAAGTCGTCCGTGTCGGTGCCGAACTGGGTCAGCCCCACGCCCGAGTCGGGCACCCCGCAGCGGCTCAGCAATGTGGCGATGACCTGGCGGCTCATCGCGCCCAACTCGGTCAACGGCCGGTTGCGGTGCGCCCGGATTCCTAGGTTGACCTGGGCGATCGCGTCCAGTCCGAGGCGGTCGTAGGTGTCGATGAGCAATCCGATCTCGATGCCGTATCCGGGCGCGAACGGCACCGAGGTCAGCAGGTCGCGGGAGGCGGCGTATTCACCGCCGAGCGGCTGCAGAACGCCGCCGAGTTCGGGTCGCAGCGCCGCCAGCAACGGCCGCGCCACGAGTTCGGTGACCCGGCCGCCGCCGTTGGCGTCCTCACCGCCGCCGACCTTCAGCGGGCGCCGGTAGAAGCCCTTGACCAGGTGAATCCCGGTGCGGGTCAGCAGCGGGCCGACCAGTCGCGGCACGAACATCGGATCGGGGTCGATCAGGTCGGAGTCGATGAACACGACCACATCGCCGGTGGTGGCCGCCAATGACCGCCACAGCACCTCGCCCTTCCCGGGGTTGGGCGGGACCTCGGGCAGCGCCTGTTCGCGGCTGACGACCTTGGCGCCGGCGGCGATCGCGCGGATCTCCGTCTCATCGGTCGAACCGGAGTCGAGCACGACGAGTTCGTCGACCAGACCGCCCAGCATCGGGCTGATGGTGTCGATCACCGAGGCGACGGTCTCTTCTTCGTTCAGGGCGGGCAGGACCACCGAGACCGTGCGGCCGGCCTTGGCCCTCTCGAGTTGCGCGACCGTCCAGGTGGGGCGGTTCCAGGTGTGATCCGCCAACCACGTTTCGGTGCCCGGTGGGCAGTTGAGCCCGAGATCAGGTGCTGTGGTCATGCCAGTCCCCTCACCGTGCGCGTCGGTGGACGCGTTCCCTGGATCGACGCGACCATCTCCAGCACGCGCCGCGTGGGCGCGACCTCGTGAACCCGGAACATCCTGGCCCCGTCGGCCGCCGCCAGCGCGGTGGCCGCCAGTGTTCCCTCCAGACGTTCGGTCAGCTCCACACCAAGAGTCTCCCCGACGAAATCCTTGTTGCTCAGGGCCATCAGGACCGGCCATCCGGTCTTAACAAGATCTTTTACATGCCGCAACAAACTAAGACTGTGATAAGTGTTCTTGCCGAAATCGTGCGTCGGGTCGATGAGGATCGCCGCCCGCGCGACGCCCTCCGACACGGCCTTCTCGGCCGCCGCGGTGACGTCGGCGACGACGTCGTCGACCACACCCCGCGTCGTGGTGCCGTAGTTCACGCGAAACGGGCGGGTGCGCGGCGTCGCTCCGCCGGTGTGTGAGCACACCAGCCCGGCACCGAACTCCGCCGCCACCGCCGCCAGCCCGGGGTCGGCGCCCGCCCAGGTGTCGTTGATGAGGTCCGCGCCGGCCGCACAGGCCAGCTTCGCCACGTCGGCGCGCCAGGTGTCGACGCTGATCAGCTGCTCGGGGTATTCGGCGCGCAGCCACTCGATGAACGGCACCACCCGCGCGGTCTCCTCGTCCGGACCGACCGGGCCGCCTGGACCTGCTTTGACGCCGCCGACGTCGATGACGTCGGCGCCCTCGGCGATTTTACGGCGCGCCGCCTCCTTGGCGGCCCCGTCGGCGAACGTCGCACCGCGGTCGTAGAACGAATCCGGGGTGCGGTTGACGATCGCCATGATCAGGGCACGGTCACCGGCGACCGGTTTGCCGAGGAAGGTCGACTGCACGGCTTTCAGGCTAGTTCGCCCCGGCGACCCGGCACCGAAATCGACGTGCTGGCGCCTCGTACTCGCACTTTTCCACCCGTTCGTACGTTTCGGCGTAGTCGGGGCTCAGCCCTTCGGACGCTCTCCGGCCGCCACCTCGCCGGGATAGGCGTCGTGATACGGGATGTAGCCTTCGCGGCGGCCGCCCAGGACGAACAACGGATCGTCGATGTGGCCGCCGTAGGCCTCGTCGCGCAGATCGACCTTGCGGCTCTTGAAGGTGCTGGTGGCCTCCAGCTGGTCGACGATGCGGATGAACAGCGGGATGGCGTAGCTGGGCAGCCGGTCGTAGAGCGTCTCGGCCAGTTCGATGCCGTCGAACTCGGCGCCGTCGCGCACCTTGACCGCCGCCATCCCGGCCCGGCCGCCGGTGTTGGGGATCTCCACGCCGAAGACGGTGCTCTCCTCGACCTGCGGGTCGGCCGCCAGTGCGGCCTCCACCTCGGTGGTCGCGACGTTCTCCCCCTTCCACCGGAATGTGTCGCCGAGGCGGTCGCCGAACGCCGCATGCCCGAGCCCCTGCGGCCGCATCACGTCGCCGGTGTTGAACCAGACGTCGCCGTCCTTGAAGGCGTCGCGGATGAGTTTCTTCTCGCTGGCCTTCGGATCGGTGTAGCCGTCGAACGGCGAGAGCCGGTTGACCGGGCTGATGAGCAGGCCCGGCTCGCCGGCGGGCACCTTGCGCACCCGCCCCGACTCGTCGCGTTTGGGCTCGCCGGTCTCGGCGTCGTACTCCACGTAGGCCAGCGCTGGCATCGGGCTGATGCCTGTGCTGCGCGGGATGTTGAAGATGTTGATGAACGCGGTGTTGCCCTCGCTGGCCGCGTAGAACTCGCACACCCGCTTGATGCCGAAGCGCGTGACGAACTCGTCCCAGATCTCCGGGCGCAGCCCGTTGCCGGCGATCAGCCGTACCCGGTGCGCCCGGTCGGTGGGCTTGGGCGGCTGGTTGAGCAGATAGCGGCACAACTCCCCGATGTAGATGAAAGCTGTTGCATCGTAACGGATTATGTCATCCCAGAACTTCGACGCGGAAAATTTCTCCCCCAGTGCCAGCGTCGCGCCGGTGTTCAGTACCGAGGACACCGCGACAGTCAGGGCGTTGTTGTGGTACAGCGGCAGACAGGAGTACAGGGTGTCGTCGCCGCGCAACCGCAAGCCGAGTCCGCCGAACCCGGCCAGCGCCTTGAGCCAGCGCAGGTGCGTCATGACGCTGGCCTTCGGGTGCCCGGTGGTGCCCGAGGTGAAGATGTAGAAGGCGGTGTCCTTGGCCAGCACCTCCGAGGCCGACGCCGGATTGCCGGCCGGAGCCGATTCGGCCAGCTTCTCGAGGTCCTCGACGGTGATCACCACACCGCTGCCCAGGGTGACGCCGCTCTCGGTGATGTGGTCGACGAGGTCGGTCTCCGCGACGATCGTCTTGGCGCCGAGCAGGCCGATGCTGTGTGCCAGCACGTCGCCGCGCTGGTGGTAGTTGAGCATCCCGGCGATCGCGCCGCATTTGACGGTGGCCAGCATCATCAGCACCGCGTTCGGCGAGTTGCGCAGCAGGATCCCGACGACGTCGCCGCGCCCGACACCGCGCCCGGCGAGCACGGCCGCGTACCGGTTGGCGGTGGCATTGGCCTGGGCGTAGGTGATCTTCTGGTCGCCGAAGCGCAGGAACACCCGGTCCGCGTACCTCTCGGCGCGGTCCTGGAACACCTTGCCGATCGAGGCCTTGGACGTGGGCCGGGCGAGCATGCCCGTGGAGACGCCGCGGACGATCTGCGGCGTGTCCATCAGGACCCCGGGGATCCGGCTGACGATGTCGAGCAGTCCGACTGCGGACCGGGATTCGGGTGCTGGCATGCGCGCCAGCCTAACGGTCTGCGGTACCCGGGATATCACCCGCGGGCGCGCACAGGTCCAGCGCGGCGTCGACGTCGCCGACGGTCAGCAACCGGCCCAGCGCGGCCTCGGCGACGTACCCGCGGTCGCGGAGCCCGTCGAGCCAGCCGAACAGGCCGTCGTAGTGACCATCGGGATCCAGCAGCACCACGGGCTTGTCGTGCATGCCCAGGTATCCCGCCGTCCACGTCTCGAACAGCTCCTCGAGCGTGCCGATCCCGCCGGGCAGTGTGACGAACGCGTCGGCGCGGTCCTCCATCACCTGTTTGCGCTGCCGCATGGTGTCGGTGACGATCAGCTCGTCGGCGTCGACGTCGGCCAGTTCCCGGTGCACCAGGGCTTTGGGGATGACGCCGACGGTCCGGCCGCCGCGCGAGCGGGCGCCGTGCGCCAGGGCCCCCATCGCGGAGACGTTGCCGCCGCCGGAGACCAGAGTCCAGCCGCGCTCGGCGATCGCCTCGCCGAGTGTCCGGGCCAATGCGAGCAGTTCGGGGTGCATCGGACCCGACGCGCAATAGACGCACACGGCGAACTCGTCTCGCACGTCCAGGGGCATTGGGTCCACCCTAGGCGGTGAGGTATGCCCGCAGCGTCTCGGTGACGGCGGTGATCGCCGCGACCTCGACGTGTTCGTCGACGGTGTGCGCCAGGTTCGGGTCGCCCGGGCCGTAGTTGAGCGCCGGAATGCCAAGGGCGGCAAAGCGGGACACATCGGTCCAGCCGTATTTCGCCCGCACCCGCCCGCCGGCGGCCGCGACCAGTCGAGCGGCCGCCGGCCGGCCGAGGCCGGGCAGCGCTCCGGCGGCGGCGTCGGTCTGCTCGACGGTGACGTCGAGTCCGCCGAACACCTCGCGCACGTGGATGAGCGCCTGCTGCGGCGTACGGTCCGGCGCGAAGCGGAAATTCACCGTCACCGTCGCGGCATCGGGGATGACGTTCGCGGCCACGCCGCCGTCGACGCGCACCGCCGACAGGCCCTCGCGGTAGGTGCAGCCGTCGATGTCCACGCTGCGGGCCTGGTATGCGGCCAGCCGGCCGAGCACATCGGCGAGTTTGTGAATCGCGTTGTCGCCCAACCAGGGTCGGGCCGAGTGTGCCCGCGTTCCGGCGGTGCTGACCAGCACCCGCAGGGTGCCCTGGCAGCCGGCCTCGATCAGCCCGCCGGTCGGCTCGCCGAGCACCGCGACGTCGGCGGCCAGCCAGTCGGGCAGTTCGCGCTCGATGCGGCCCAGCCCATTGGCGGCCGCCTCGATCTCCTCGCAGTCGTAGAACACCAGGGTCAGGTCGTGGGCGGGTTCGGTGACCGTGGCCGCCAGGTGCAGGAAGACGGCGTCGCCGGACTTCATGTCGGAGGTCCCGCAGCCGTAGAGAGTGCCGCCGTCGATGCGGCTGGGCAGGTTGCCGGCGGCGGGGACGGTGTCGAGGTGCCCGGCCAGCAGCACCCGGCTGGGCAGCCCGTGGTTGGTGCGCGCGAGCACGGCGTGCCCGTTGCGGATCACCTCGAACCCGGTGGTCTGGGTCCGGAGCGCGGCCTCGACCTCGTCGGCGATGCGGGCCTCGTCGCGGGACTCGCTGGGGATGTCGACCAGCGCGGCTGTCAGCGCGACGGGGTCTCCGGACAGGTCGAGCATGTGTTCCACGGTATCGCCCGGGATCGTCGCCCTCCCCCGCTCAGTGCGTGTCGGTCCGGAACACGCCGACATCAGGTGTGCAAACGCGGCCGGTCGCCGTCTGTTGTGGACCGGTAACCTGAAGCACCGTGACTGGAGCTTCGGGAATCGGATTGGCGACGCTGGCGACCGACGGAACGGTGCTGGACACCTGGTTCCCGGCGCCGGAGCTGGGTGACTTCGATCCCCCGGGCAACCTGCGGCTGACGGCCGCCGAGGCGCCGGCCGACCTGGCCGCACTGGCTGGTGAGGATCCCGACCGCGGGACCAGGACGGTGGTGCTGCGTACCACCATCGTCGACCTCAAGGCGCCGGCGACCGACGCGCACGACGTCTGGTTGCGGCTGCACCTGCTGTCGCACCGGCTGGTCGCCCCGCACGGCCTGAACACCGACGGTTTCTTCGGCCTGCTGACCACCGTGGTGTGGACCAGCTACGGCCCATGTGCGGTGGACGGTTTCGAGACGGTGCGCGCCCGGCTGCGCAAGCGCGGTCCGGTGACCGTGTATGGCATCGACAAGTTCCCCCGGATGGTCGACTACGTGGTGCCCGACGGTGTCCGGATCGCCGACGCGGACCGGGTCCGGCTCGGCGCGCATCTGGCGTCGGGCACCACCGTGATGCACGAGGGTTTCGTGAACTTCAACGCGGGCACGCTGGGCACCTCGATGGTGGAGGGCCGTATCTCGGCGGGTGTGGTGGTCGACGACGGCTCCGACATCGGCGGCGGCGCATCGATCATGGGCACGCTGTCCGGCGGCGGCAGCGAGGTCATCCGGGTCGGCAAGCGCTGTCTGCTGGGCGCCAATGCGGGGCTGGGCATCTCGCTCGGCGACGACTGTGTGATCGAGGCGGGCTTGTACGTCACGGCGGGCACCAAGGTCACCAAGTCGGACGGCCAGACGGTCAAGGCCCGCGACCTTTCCGGCGCCGACAATCTGCTGTTCCGGCGCAATTCGACGACGGGCGCCGTCGAGGTGGTGGGCCGTGACGGTCACGGCGTCACGCTCAACGAAGCCCTGCACGCCAACTGAGCCGTCCCCCTCGCCGAAACGCACCTTTCGGCGGGAAAGTACGAGTGGCTCGCACCATTTCGCCGATCTCGGAGGTGGTCTCTTGACTCCCGATCACGCGTTCAGCGACACCGAACGGCGGGCGGTCTACCGCGCCATCTTCGAACGCCGCGACATGCGCCGCTTCGTCCCGGGCACGGCCGTCCCGCACGACGTACTGGCCCGCATCCTGCGCGCGGCGCACGCCGCGCCCAGCGTCGGGCTGATGCAGCCGTGGCGGTTCATCCGGGTCACCGACGAGTCGCTGCGCACCAAGATCCACGCCCTGGTGGATGCCGAACGACGCTGCACCGCAACGGCTTTGGGTGAACGCGAGGACGAGTTCCTGGCCTTGAAGGTCGAGGGCATCCTGGACTGCGCCGAACTGCTGGTGGTCGCGCTCGGCGAGGACCGTGACCGACACGTGTTCGGCCGGCGGACGATGCCGCAGATGGATCTGGCGTCGGCGGCCTGCGCGGTTCAGAACGTCTGGCTGGCCGCCCGGGCGGAAGGCATTGGGGTGGGCTGGGTTTCGATCTTCGATCCCGTCGAATTGGCCACTCTGCTCGGCATTCCGGACGGCGCCGAGCCGATCGCCGTTCTGTGCCTGGGTGAAGTGCCCGAGTTCCCCGACCGCCCCCAGCTCGAGATCGACCATTGGGCCGTCGCCCGGCCGCTGCCGGAATTCGTCTTCGAAAACGGCTGGGGCTGAGCGGGCCGCCCGCCGCCGGGGAGCGTGCGCAGAATCCCGCGGGGCAGCGGCGTGTCGCGGACCGACACGCACGGTCGCGGTGGAAGTCAGACCGGCGCCAGGAACAGCCAGTCGGGGCCCTGCCCCGCCGGTGCGGGCAGCGCGACGTCCCCGTCACCGGTGGTTTCGACCGGCCAGCCGAGTACCGCCGACCACCACTGACCCAACGCGTGGATATCGGCCGCGTCGATGCACAGTTCGCTGAACCTCAGGGCCGTGCGAGTAGCTCCTTCTTGAGTACCTTGCCCATGGCGTTGCGGGGCAACGCGTCTACGATCCGCACCTCGCGCGGCCGCTTGTGCACCGAAAGCTGTTCTGCCACATAAGTTATCAATGCAGCCGGGTCGGCGTCGCCGACGACGAAGGCGACGATCTTCTGGCCGAGATCGTCGTCGGGCAGTCCCACCACGGCCACCTCCGAGACTCCCGGGTGGCCCAGCAGCGCGGTCTCCACCTCCCCGGCGCCGACCCGGTATCCGCCCGACTTGATCAGGTCCACGGATTCGCGGCCGACGATGCGGTGCATGCCACCGCCGTCGAGCACCGCCACGTCGCCGGTGTGGTACCAGCCGTCGGCGCCGAGGACATCGGCGGTCGCCTCGGCCCGGTTGAGATACCCGTCGAACATCATCGGACCCTGAACCTCAAGGCGGCCAATGGTTTCCCCGTCGTGAGGGACGGCCGCGCCGGCCTCGTCGACCAGCCGGGTCGCCACCCCGGCCAGCGGCAGGCCGACCCAGCCGGGCCGGCGTTCGCCGCCGGCCAGCGTGCTCAACGTGATCAGGGATTCGGTGCTGCCGTACCGCTCGACGGGGGCCAGGCCGGTCAGCGCGACGAGTCCGTCGAACACCGGCACCGGCAGCGGCGCACTGCCGGACACCAGCAGCCGGGCGCCGCGCAACGCACGCGCCGAATCCGGATCGGCGGCAACACGAGACCACACGGTGGGAACCCCGAAGTACAGTGTCCCCCCGGCGGCCCCGCAGGCCGATGCGTAGGCGTCCGGCGTGGGCTTCCCGGTGTGCACAAAGCGATTCCCGATCCGCAGCGACCCCAGCAGACCGAGGACCAGGCCGTGCACATGGAACAGCGGCAGCCCGTGCACCAGGGTGTCCTCGGCGCTCCACTGCCAGGCCGCTGCCAGCGCATCGATGTCGGCGGCGACCGCGCGACGGCTGGTCTGGACCCCTTTGGGCGCGCCAGTGGTGCCCGAGGTGTACATGACGTAGGCGGGGGCATCGGGCGACGGTTCGGCGTAACTGTGCCAGGACCGCGCGTGCAGCCGGACCGGGATGTGCGGCAGCCCCCCGAGGTCATCCGGAACCTCGCCGAGCCAGGCCCACGCCCCGGAGTCGGTCAGTATGTGGGTCCGCTCGGCGGCGCCGACGTCGGCGGGCACCGGGACGAACGGAACGCCGGCGATCAGGCACCCGGTGACGGCGAGCACGGTTGCCGCCGTCGGCCGGGCGAGCACCGCGACGCGCCCCGGTCCGGCGACGCGTTCGGCGACCGCGGTCGCCGCGCCCAGCAGGTCGGCGCGCGACAGGACGGTTCCGTCGATGCGGATGGCGTCGGCGATGTCACGGGCGGAGTCGGCGGACCTGAGGGAGGTCAACAGCATGCCGCCGACGATACTGGGCGGGTGCCGCACATCGAGACCATCTCCAGTCGCCAGGTCTACGCCAACAACTGGATGACCGTGCGCGAGGACGCGATCCGCCGCCCCGACGGCAGCGAGGGCATTTACGGCGTGATCGACAAGCCGTACTACGCCCTGGTGATCGCGCGGGCCGACGACGTCCCCGGTGGGCGCTATGCGATGGTCGAGCAGTTCCGTTATCCGCTGGGACTGCGCCGCTGGGAGTTCCCGCAGGGCACCGCCGGGCTGACCGAACTGGCCCCCGACGTCCTGGCGGACCGCGAACTGCGTGAGGAGACCGGACTGCGGGCGGCGACCATGACCGAATTGGGCATGCTCGACGTGGCGCCCGGGATGACCAGCCAGCGCGGCCGCGTCTTCCTGGCCACCGGAATCAGCGAGGGCGCAGCGGAACGAGAGCACGAGGAGCAGGACATGCGCTTCGCGTGGTTCACCGGGGTCCGCATCGAGGAGCTGATGCGCACCGGGGAGATCACCGATGCCCAGTCCATTGCGGCGTGGACCCTGTTGCGCCTCAACACCGTTCGATAACGCCGAGAGCACGTCCGCGGCAACGGCAGGCATCGAGACCGTAACGATGTGGCACGGACGCGTGTCGGCGCACCGATCCGCGGGCATGGTGTCGATACCGTGGTGGAGAACCGACCACCGCAGGGGAACCAAGATGTCCGGAAGACGACCGCGCGCGATCAGCGTTGCGGTGCTGGCGGTTCTCCTGGTGAGCCTGGGTGCCGTGGCGGCCGGCCCCGCACAGGCCGCCCCGGGCGCCTGGTCGGGCCGGTACACGATGGTGACCTACGCCTCCCAGAAGGGCGGCACCAGCCGCGCCGCGCGGCTGCCCGAAGCCGACATCAGCGCCGTGTTCACCATGGCCACCAGCTGCGCCGGCGGCAGGTGCGTCGCGACCGCGATCGGCCCGGCGTCCTCCAACCCGACCGTCCCGAACCCGTTGAGCTACAGCTGGGACGGCCAGCAGTGGAAGATCGCCTACGACTGGGTGTGGCAGTGCCCCATCGGCGGTGCCGGCCAGTCGCAGTGGAGCCCCGCGCAGTCGTTCACCTACTACACCCCGCAACCCGACGGGTCGCTGCGCGGAATGTGGAGCACCGACATCGCCTCCGGCGCGTGCCGGGGCAACGTCGTGATGCCGGTCGCCGCCTTCCCCGCCTAGCCGCGCCGCTCGGCCAGGGCGCGCAGGAAGAACACGAGATTCGCCGGTCGTTCGGCCAGCCGACGGACGAAGTAGCCGTACCACTGCGTGCCGTACGGCACATAGACCCGCACGTGGTTGCCGGCATCGGTCAGCCGGCGTTGCTCGGCGTCGCGGATCCCGTACAGCATCTGGTATTCGAAATCGTCCACACCACGGCCGAATTCGGTGGCCAGACCTGGCACGGCGGAGATCACCGCGGGGTCGTGCGAGGCGACCATCGGGTAGCCCGAACCCGCCATCAGCACCCGCAGGCAGCTCAGGTAGTTGGCGGTCACGTCGCGGGGATCGCGGTAGGCGACCGAGTCCGGTTCGTCATAGGCGCCCTTGCACAACCGGATGCGCGCCCCCGAGTCGGCGAACTCCCGGCAGTCGGCCTCGGTGCGCCTGAGGTAGGCCTGCAGAACCGTTCCGAGCCAGTCGAATTCGGTGCGCAGCTCCCGCACGATGGACAGCGTCGAGTCGGTGGTGGTGTGATCCTCGGCGTCCACGGTGACCCAGGCGCCGACCTCCGCCGCCCGGGTGCAGATGGTGTGGGCGTTGTCGCGCGCGATCTTCGCCCCGTCCCGCGGCAGCGCCTGACCCAGGGCCGAGAGCTTGAGGGAGACCTCGAGCGGGCGGGGTTCGGCCCGCGGCTCGTCGCGCTTGCCCAGCGCGTCGAGCAGTTCCAGGTAGGCCCGGACGGTCGCATCGGCCGCGGCGCTGTCGGTGACATCCTCGCCGAGGTGGTCGATGGTCACGAATCGAGCCGAATCACGCAGTACTGCAACGGAATCCAGTGCTTCAGAGACGGTCTCCCCGGGCACGAAGCGGTGCACGACGGCCCGGGTCAGCGGCAGCGCCTCGGCAGCCCGCCGGATGCTGGGAGTGCGGCCGGCCGCCAGGATCGCCGGACGGGCGAACCGCTCGAACAGGCCCACCTCAGTCCCCCATGTGGGCGTACCGGTGATCGGTGGGCGGCACGAAGGTCTCCTTGATGGACCGCGCAGAGGTCCAGCGCAACAGGTTCAGCGCGGAGCCGGCCTTGTCGTTGGTGCCCGAGGCACGCGCCCCGCCGAACGGCTGCTGACCGACCACGGCCCCGGTGGGCTTGTCGTTGACGTAGAAGTTTCCGGCGGCGTTGCGCAGCCGCTCGGAGGTCTTCAGCACCGCGGCCCGGTCGTCGGCGATCACCGAACCGGTCAGCGCGTACTTCGACCCCTGGTCCACGACGTCGAGGATTTCGTCGTACTTGTCGTCGGGGAAGACGTGCACCGCCAGGATCGGGCCGAAGTACTCGTCGCGGAATGCCTCGTCGGTCGGGTCGTCGGAGAGCAGCACCGTCGGCCGGACGAAATAGCCTTCGCTGTCGTCGTATTCGCCTCCGACGGCCACCGTGACGCCCTTGGCGCCCTTCGCCCGTTCGATGGCCTTGACGTTCTTCGCGAAGGCGCGTGCGTCGATCACCGCGCCCCCGTAGTTGGACAGGTCCGTGACGTCGCCGTAGCTCAGTTCTCCGGTGGCGCCGAGGAAGCCGTCGCCCATGCGCTGCCACACCGACTTCGGCACGAACGCGCGCGAAGCGGCCGAGCACTTCTGCCCCTGGTAGTCGAAGGCGCCGCGAATCAGCGCGGTGCGCAACACGTCCGGGTTGGCCGACGTGTGCGCGACGACGAAGTCCTTGCCGCCGGTCTCGCCGACCAGCCGGGGGTAGGTGCGGTACCGCTCGATGTTACTGCCGACCTCGCGCCACAGGTGCTGGAAGGTCGCCGTCGACCCGGTGAAGTG
>WBZP01000422.1_pt1 | contig 58094 bp, 48 predicted proteins | sample 5204301 | NCBI WGS metagenome assembly WBZP01 (sample SAMN12412401, study PRJNA552823) | activated sludge metagenome | isolation source: activated sludge from nitrification reactor of wastewater treatment plant... | place: USA: Pennsylvania | collected 2017
GGCATCGAGGGCCTGGTGCACATCTCCGAGCTGGCCGAGCGCCACGTCGAGGTGCCCGACCAGGTGGTGGCCGTCGGCGACGACGCGATGGTCAAGGTCATCGACATCGACCTGGAACGCCGCCGGATCTCGCTGAGCCTCAAGCAGGCCAACGAGGATTACACCGAGGAGTTCGACCCGTCGAAGTACGGCATGGCCGACAGCTACGACGAGGCGGGCAACTACATCTTCCCCGAGGGCTTCGATCCCGAGACCAACGAATGGCTCGACGGCTTCGAGAAGCAGCGCACCGAATGGGAGGCCCGCTACGCCGAGGCCGAGCGCCGGCACAAGATGCACACCGCGCAGATGGAGAAGTTCGCCGCCGCCGAGGCCGAAGAGGCCGCCCGGCCGACGTCGGCTTCGTCGTCGTCCAACGGCGCCTCGCGCTCCGAGGAATCGGCCGGTGGCTCGCTGGCAAGCGATGCGCAGCTGGCCGCCCTTCGCGAGAAGCTCGCCGGCAACGCCTGACCATTAGCACGACTGACTCCCCGGTTCTTCGGAGCCGGGGAGTTCGTCGTCCCGGGGCCCTGACAGACTGGCACCCATGTTGCGGATCGGGTTGAGCGGGGGAATCGGCGCCGGAAAGTCAGCGGTGTCGGCCACATTCGCCGAATGCGGCGGCATCATCGTGGACGGCGACGTCATCGCCCGCGAGGTCGTGGAGCCCGGTACCGAAGGCCTGGCCAAACTCGTCGATGCGTTCGGCCGCGACATCCTGCACCACAGCGGCCCATTGGCTGGGGCGCTGAACCGGCCCGCGTTGGCGGCCATCGCGTTCAGCGACGACGACAAGCGCGCCACCCTGAACGGCATCGTGCACCCGCTGGTCGGGCACCGCAGGTCGCAGCTGATCGCCGCCGCCGCCGAAGACGCCGTCATCGTGGAGGACATCCCGCTGCTGGTCGAATCCCAGATGGCGCCCATGTTCCCGTTGGTCGTCATGGTGCACGCGGACGAGGACGTCCGGGTCCGGCGGCTCATCGAGTACCGGGGGTTCAGCGAGGAGGACGCGCGGGCGCGGATCGCCGCGCAGGCCACGGAGGAGCAGCGCCGCCTGGTCGCCGACGTCTGGCTGGAGAATTCCGGCAGCGCGGGTGAACTCACCGAGCGCGCCCGCGACCTCTGGTACCAGCGCATCCAGCCGTTCGCGCACAACGTGCACGCGCGCCGGCCCGCCCGCGGCGCCCGTGCGTTGGTGCCCTACGACCCCAGCTGGCCCGATCAGGCACGGCGGATAGCGGCCCGGCTCGACACCGCCTGCGGTCATCGCGCCGTCCGGGTGGACCACATCGGTTCCACGGCGGTGCCGGGTATGGACGCCAAGGATGTGATCGACATCCAGGTGACGGTCGACTCGATCGCCACCGCCGACGACCTGGCCGAAGCGCTGCTGACGGCGGGCTATCCGCGGGTCGAACACATCACCGCCGACGTGTCCAAGCCCGACGGCCGCAGCACCGTCGCCGCCTTCGATCATGTGGACGATGCGGGCTTGTGGCACAAGAGGTTTCACGCGTCCGCCGATCCGGGCCGGCCGGCGAACATCCATGTGCGCGTCGCCGGCTGGCCCAACCAGCAGTTCGCGTTGTTGTTCACCGACTGGCTCGAGGAGAATCCCGCCGCGCGATCCGACTACGTGGCGGCAAAACGCGCGGCGGCCGCGCATGCCCGCGCAGACGTCGGCGCGTATGCCGATGCGAAGGAGCCCTGGTTCCTCGACGCGTACCGACGGGCCTGGGCGTGGGCGGACGCCACGGGGTGGCGGCCGGGAAGCGCCGGAGACGGCTAAGCGACCGGTGCGGCGCTCGGCGGTGTGGTGGGCGGCTCGACGGGGGCCCCGGTGGCCGCGGGCTTGATCAGCGGTGCGCCGCAGAACAACCTGCCGTAGTCGGGATCCTCGTCGGCATGGGTCAGCCGGGGCCGGATGAACTGGTCGGCCTGCGCCACCAGGGCGTCGTCGACGAGGATCTCGCAGTGCAGGTTCGCACCGTACGGCCACTGGATGGACACCTGCATGCCGGCCAGGTTCGGGTCGGACAGCACGGACTGGGCTTCGAACACCCGGCCCGGCAGCATCGTCGGATCGGCACTCTGCACCTGCGTGTCGTTGATCTTGTAGGTGATCAGCGCCCCGCGGGCCACCCCGTCGATCCGCGCGCGGTAGGTGATGTTGTGCAGCTGCTGATCCGCGGCGACCGGCGCGGCGCTCTCCGTCGGGGGAGCCGGCTGGTTCTCGGGGTCGGCCCACGCCGTGCCGGCGCACACGGGTGCACACACGACGACCAGCGCCGCCGCGGCGGCGCGCACAGCAGGATTCACGTTCGCAGACACTACGCCGTTATCGCCAGGACAGGTCCATGCCGTTACCGCCCAGCCACGCTTGCAGGTCGTGGCCGTGCGAGGCCAGCTGGTCGACCGCCGTCACCGCGGTGTGGATGGCCCGTTCGGCGGTCTCGGGGGTCAGCATGCCCGCGTGCAGTGCGTCGAGCAGTTCGTCGACATCGAGAAGGTCCGTCCGGTCGCCGGTGTGGACGACGAGATCGAGGTAGTGATCCTCGGTCTGCCACACGTCGCCGTCCACCTCGATATCGCAGACGTCGAGGTAGAAGTCCTGGTCGCGTTCGTGGCCGGGATTCCAGTGGAAGACGCTCACCCGCAGGCCCAGCCGGGGCAGCAACCAGGATTCGAGGTAGTGGAACTGGGCGCGACCGGGTGTCGGCCGGGCCATGTACAGGCCCCAGGGCCGGGGCGTGAAGACGTCGACCGCGCGCACGATGCCCTTGGGATCGGTGTTGGTGCGCGCGGGCACATTGAACGTCTCGTGTTTCGGGGTGTGAATGCCACCAGCCTACGATCCCGGCGAATCTGTCGGGACCCCCACCTACTCTGGTCTCATGGCGTTCGCTACTGAACATCCGGTCGTCGCGCACTCCGAATACCGCGCGGTCGAGGAACTCGTCCGCGGCGGCGGTCGTTTCGAGGTGGTCAGCGAATACGAGCCGGCCGGCGATCAGCCGGCGGCCATCGAGGAGCTGGAGCGCCGGGTGCGCACCGGTGAGCGGGACATCGTGCTGCTCGGCGCCACCGGCACCGGGAAGTCCGCCACCACCGCCTGGCTGATCGAACGGCTGCAGCGGCCCACCCTGGTGATGGCGCCCAACAAGACACTGGCCGCCCAGCTGGCCAATGAGCTCCGGGAGATGTTGCCGCACAACGCAGTCGAGTACTTCGTGTCGTACTACGACTACTACCAGCCCGAGGCCTATATCGCGCAGACCGACACCTACATCGAAAAGGACAGCTCCATCAACGACGACGTCGAGCGGCTGCGGCACTCGGCGACCTCGAGTCTGCTGTCCCGCCGGGACGTCGTGGTGGTCGCCTCGGTGTCCTGCATCTACGGCCTCGGCACCCCCCAGTCCTACCTGGACCGCTCTGTCGAACTCAAGGTCGGCGACGAGGTGCCGCGGGACGGACTGCTGAGGCTGCTCGTCGATGTGCAGTACACCCGCAACGACATGTCGTTCACCCGCGGCTCCTTCCGGGTCCGCGGCGACACGGTGGAGATCATTCCGTCCTACGAGGAACTCGCCGTGCGCATCGAATACTTCGACGACGAGATCGAGGCCCTGTACTACCTGCATCCGCTGACGGGCGACGTGGTCCGCAAGGTCGACTCGCTGCGGATCTTCCCGGCCACCCACTACGTCGCCGGGCCGGAGCGGATGTCCCACGCCATCTCCACGATCGAGGCCGAACTGGAGGACCGGCTGTCCGAGCTGGAGAATCAGGGCAAGCTGCTGGAGGCCCAGCGGCTGCGGATGCGCACCAACTACGACATCGAGATGATGCGACAGGTCGGGTTCTGCTCGGGCATCGAGAACTACTCGCGCCACATCGATGCGCGGCCGGCAGGCTCTGCGCCCGCGACGCTGCTGGACTACTTTCCGGAGGACTTCCTGCTCGTCATCGACGAGTCCCACGTGACGGTCCCGCAGATCGGCGGCATGTACGAGGGGGACATGTCCCGGAAGCGGAACCTGGTGGACTTCGGCTTCCGGCTGCCCTCGGCCGTCGACAACCGGCCGCTGACGTGGGAGGAATTCGCCGACCGGGTCGGCCAGACGGTGTACCTGTCGGCCACCCCCGGACCCTACGAGCTCAGCCAGTCCGGTGGGGAGTTCGTCGAGCAGGTGATCCGCCCGACCGGACTGGTCGACCCGAAGGTCGTAGTAAAACCCACCAAGGGCCAGATCGACGATCTGATCGGGGAGATCCGCACCCGCGCCGAACGCGACGAACGCGTCCTGGTGACCACTTTGACCAAGAAGATGGCCGAGGACCTCACCGACTACCTCCTCGAGATGGGCATCCGCGTCCGGTACCTGCATTCCGAGGTCGACACGCTGCGCCGCGTCGAGCTGCTGCGCCAGCTCCGGCTGGGTGACTACGACGTCCTGGTCGGCATCAACCTGCTGCGCGAGGGCCTCGACCTGCCCGAGGTGTCCCTGGTGGCCATCCTCGACGCCGACAAGGAGGGGTTTCTGCGGTCGCCGCGCAGCCTGATCCAGACCATCGGCCGTGCCGCCCGCAACGTGTCCGGCGAGGTGCACATGTACGCCGACACCATGACCGCCTCCATGGAGGAGGCGATCGACGAGACCGAACGCCGCCGCGCCAAGCAGATCGCCTACAACGAGGAACACGGAATCGATCCGCAGCCGCTGCGCAAGAAGATCGCCGACATCCTCGACCAGGTGTACCGGGAGGCCAGTGATGTTGAAGCCACCGACGCCGTCCCGGTCGGCGGGTCCGGGCGCAACGCGTCGCGGGGCCGACGCGCCCAGGGGGAACCCGGCCGCTCGGTCAGCGCCGGGGTCTTCGAGGGACGCGACACGAAGAACATGCCCCGGGCCGAACTGGCCGACCTCATCAAGGACATGACCGAGCAGATGATGGCGGCCGCCCGCGATCTGCAGTTCGAATTGGCCGCGCGGATCCGCGACGAGATCGCCGACCTGAAGAAGGAACTGCGGGGCATGGACGCGGCAGGGCTGAAGTAGCGCCGATTACCGTTGGGCCGGTGAGTGACTCCGGTACCCACGCGGATTCGTGGCGGAATCTGCTCGGGGGCCGGTACCTGGGCACCTCGACGGTGCTGGCCGGTGGCGTCGCGCTGTACGCCACCAACGAGTTCCTGACGATCAGCCTGTTGCCCAGTGCGGTCGCCGATATCGGCGGACAGCGTTTCTATGCCTGGGTCACCACCGTGTACCTGGTGGCTTCGGTGATGGCGGCGACGACGGTCAGCGCGCTGCTGGTCCGGCTCGCCCCGCGCGGTGCGTACCTGGCGGCCGCCGCGGCGTTCGGTCTGGGCAGCGCGGTGTGCGCCCTCGCGCCGACGATGGAAGTGCTGCTCGTCGGACGGGTCGTGCAGGGCGGTGCCGGTGGAGTGCTGGCCGGACTGGGCTATGCCGTCATCAATTCCGCTCTGCCGCAATTGTTGTGGACCCGGGCCTCGGCGCTGGTGTCGGCGATGTGGGGGGTCGGCACAGTGGTGGGCCCCGCCGCGGGCGGGCTGTTCGCACAATTCGGGATGTGGCGCTGGGCCTTCGGCGCACTTGCGATACTCACCGCGGCACTCGCGGCACTCGTCCCCATCGCCTTGCCGGCACGCGCCGTCGGCGCCCCGGCCGACGCCCGTTGGCGCATCCCCGTGCGGTCGCTGCTACTGCTCGGCGGCGCCGCGATGGCGGTGAGCGCCGCCGGAGTGCCCCGCAACATCGCGGTCTCGGTGGCACTGCTCAGCGCCGGCCCGGCGATGGTCGCACTGTTCCTCCGGGTGGACCGCCGGCCCGGGCCATCGGTGTTGCCGCCCAGCGCGTTTCGCCCCGGACCGCTGAAGTGGATCTACGTCACGCTCGGAATGTTGATGGCCGCGACGATGGCCAATATGTACGTCCCGTTGTTCGGGCAACGCCTGGGGCATCTGGTGCCCGTGGTGGCGGGGTTCGTCGGCGTCGCACTGTCGGTGGGCTGGACGGTCGGCGAGATCACCAGCGCGTCACTGCGCAGAACCCGCGTGGTGACCCGCGTCGTCGCCGTCGCTCCACTGGTCATGGCCATCGGTCTGATGTTGGCGGCGTTGAGCCAGGTCGACGACGCCCCGCCGGTTGTGGTGGCCGTCTGGGTGGTCGCGCTGTTCATCGCCGGGTGCGGCATCGGCATGGCATGGCCGCACCTGTCGGCGTGGGCGATGGGCGACGTCGAGGATCCCGCCGAGGGCGGCACCGCGGCCGCGGCGATCAACACCGTGCAGCTGATATGCGGCGCGTTCGGCGCCGGCCTCGCCGGCGTGGTCGTCAACGTCGACGGTCACGGCAACGCCAGTGCCGCGCGGTCGATGTTCGGGATATTCGCGGCGCTGGCCGCGCTGACGCTCGTCGCCTCATCCCGGGCCACCCGCGGCCGGACGTGACCCTCGATCTCGGCGATCGCAACCCGCCGTGTCACCGGCCCAGCGCCAGCACCTCGTCGAAACCGGCGACCAGGCATTCGTAGAAGACCTCGAAGTCGGGGATCGCGGCGGTGTCGACGTCGATGCCCACCGCGCAGGTGTTCACGTACGTCAGCAGCGTGACGTTGACCGCGGCGCCGATCGTGGGCCCGAAGGCGTACTGCTTGAGGACTCGCGCACCGCCGAGGTAGACCGGCACCGGCACGCCGGGCACGTCACTTGCCACGAAGTCGACGTGCCGCAGCACCGACCCGATGTACCAGCGCGGCACCAGGTTCAGGATGCCCGCGACCAACTGGGTGTAGGGCACCGCCCGCTCGTCGCGCACGGCGCGTGCCCGCTTCTGCGTCTCCTTGATCCGCGTCGCCGGATCCGCGACACCAACCGGTACGTCGAACCGCATCAGCGTGATCCGATTGCCGCCTATCGGGTCCGACTCGCCGCGCACGCTGATCGGCATGGTCACGTGCAGGTCACCGACGGGGCTGTCGTGCTTCTCGTGGTAGCGACGCAGCCCGCCGGTCACACCGGCGACGAAGGCGTCGTTGAGCGCCCCGCCCGCGCGGTGCGCGGCATCGCGCAGTTGCGGCATCGGGACGTCCAGGACGGCGAGGCGGCGAATCAGCCGGCGGCGCGTCATCAGTGCCGAGCCGGGTCGGTTCACCGGCCGCGCCATCCGGTACATCGAGGTGGCGGTGGCCACCACCTCACCGACGGTCGCCACCGGATGGCGGATGCCGTTGAACATCAGGCCGGATGCGGCCTTGACCGTGGTGGTCACCACCTTGCCGGCCAGAGCGGCGTTGTACCGGAGGCTGTCGCGATACCCGCCCAGCGGGGCACGTCGGGGCGGCACCGGGGCCTCCGGCGGGGCCAGTCGCTTGGCCCCCGGGGATTCGGAGAGGTCGAACAGTTTCATGGCGATCTGGACGCCCCCGACGCCGTCGGTCAATGCGTGGTGCAGCTTGCACAGCAGCGCCGCCTGGCCGTCTTCCAGCCCTCCGATCAGCGTGACCTGCCACATCGGCCGGGCCGGGTCGAACGCCTCCATCTGGGCTATCCGGGCCATCTCGAGCACGCCCTCGAGGTTGGGCGGCTCCGGTGCGCCAAGCCGGCGCAGGTGGAAGTCGAGGTCGAACTCGCGGACGAACTCCCAACGGGGTGGCGCCTTGCCCGGGGAGGGGACCACCCGCTGACGGAACATCGGCAGCGTCCTGCTGATCTCGTCGAAGCGTTCCCGTATCACGTCCCAAACGGGCGATCGGTCCAGCAGCACCACTGTGACGATCGTCGACCTCAGCCTCGGATCGCTCTCCATCGCCCACGTGAAGGCGTCGGTGTTGCGCATGAATTCGGCCATGTTGTGCTCCCATACCATCCTGGCAGGTAAGGCTAGAAGCTGTGTTATGCCCGGTATGCGGGTTGGCTGAACCGGGGACCTTGGTATCCCGGTGAGGGACCTTCGTTCGGATCAGAGGCCGGCGCGTCGGCCGACCGTGTCGCGGATCAGCAGGCCCAGTGCCCAACCGACGATCGACAACACGATCGCGGCCCAGATCGCCGTCCACCAGAAATCATCGATCGCCAGCCCCCAGTGCGTGGTGTTGCGGGTGATCCACGAGACGATCCACAGCATGAACGCGTTGATGACGACGTGGATCAGACCGAGCGTGAGGATGTAGAGCGGGATCGCGAGGATCTGCACGATCGGCTTGATGAAGGCGTTCACCAAACCGAAGACGGCGGCGACCACCAGGATGATGCCGATCTTCTGAAGGTTGGTGTGGTAGCCCACGAAACTGACGCCGGGCACGATGAGCGTCACCACCCAGAGGGTGAAACCGGTGAGCACGGTGCGAATGAGGAACGGACCCATGCCAATGATCTTGGCACGCTGTGGTCGCGTTGCGGCTCCGCTCCAGCGGGATTGTGTGCGCGGCGAAGTCGTGACCCGCGCGTGACGGTCGGCTGGGACGCCGCATGACTGAGACCTGCTGTGGAGAAGGCGATTTCGGCGCAGCGACGCGGCCGGCACCGAAGCCTTGCCGGGTCGCGAGACGTCGGAGCCCGAGTCTGTCGGCAAGCTCACGTTCGCGTCCTTTGCGCTGGTGGCGGACGCAAAACCGCACATGACCGCGATATCTGTGCGGCGATTCTCGACCATTGCCGCGCGACGAGGCGTTACTGTCGGACGTTGGACGCGGGATCTGACGCGGGATCTATCGAACTCTTGGAGGGAATGGATGAGCAGCTACAAGACCGTGGTCGTCGGCACGGACGGCTCAGACTCGTCGCTGCGTGCGGTAGACCGGGCCGGAGCGCTGGCTTCCGGACCGGATGCCAAAGTCATCATCGCGACCGCGTACTTCCCTTCGACGGAGGATTCCCGTGCCGCCGACGTCCTCAAGGACGAGGGCTACAAGATGTCGGGCAACGCGCCGATCTATGCGATCCTGCGCGAAGCCAAGGACCGCGCCAAGGCGGCCGGCGCCACCAACATCGAGGAGAAGGCGATCGTCGGTGCGCCGGTGGACGCCCTCGTCGATCTCGCCGAGGAAGTCAACGCCGACCTGCTGGTGGTCGGCAACGTCGGGCTGAGCACCATCGCCGGCCGGCTGCTGGGCTCGGTGCCCGCCAACGTCGCGCGCCGCTCGCGCGTCGACGTGCTGATCGTGCACACCACCGGGTAGTCGCGCCGCCTGCCGAAAGGCGGCCTGCGGCCGCACAATCGAACGGTTGACGCTTCCTCGCAGAAGGTGAGGACTGCCAGATGGGTGCCGCCGCCGTCGTCATTCTGTGTATCACCGCGGTCGTGCTGGCTGCGTGCTTGTGTGCGCTTGCGCTGACGGTCGCGCTGCGGTGGACCCGACGACATCCCGGGCCACCGGGGCGTCGACGGCGATGACCCCGCACGGGCTGACATCGGCGCAAGCGGCCGCGCGATTGGCCGCCGCCGGTCCCAACGTCCTGCCGGTCCAACGGCGAGTGCCCGCCTGGCGGCTGTTCCTGGCAGAGCTGGTGCACTTCTTCGCACTGCTGTTCTGGGTGGCCGGCGCGCTGGCGTTCGTGGCGGGCATGCCGCAACTGGGTGTGGCGGTGTTCGTGGTCATCCTGCTCAACGGGGTGTTCGCGTTCGTGCAGGAGCAGCGGGCCGAGCACGCCGCCGAGAAGCTGCGCGGGCTGTTGCCGCGGCAGGTGACCGTCGTCCGCGACGGCGTCGCCCGGCAGGTGTCGGCCGACGAACTCGTCACCGACGACGTCGTGCTGCTCGCCGAGGGCGACCGCATCTCCGCGGATCTGCGGCTCGACGATGTGCACGCGCTCGCGGTGGACACCTCGGCGCTGACCGGCGAGAGCGTGCCGGAGCATCCGGCGCCCGGAGATGCCGTCTACGGCGGCTGCTTCGTCGTGGAGGGCGAGGCACAGGCGACGGTCGTCGCGACCGGAGAACGAACCCGCCTGGCCGGGATCGCGAGACTCACCCAGGCGCAGCGTGCCGCGCCCACCCCGCTACGACGGGAGCTGGACCGGCTGTCCCGATTGATCGCCGCCGTCGCGATCGCGGTGGGCCTGGCGTTCTTCGCGGTCGCGCTGATACTCGGCATGCCGGCCACCGACGGTTTCCTATTCGCCGTCGGTGTCATCGTGGCCCTGGTCCCGGAGGGCCTGCTGCCCACCATCACACTCTCGCTCGCGATGGGCGCACAGCGGATGGCCGGGCATCACGCGCTGGTTCGGCATCTCGAGGCCGTGGAGACGCTGGGATCGACCACCTTCATCTGCACGGACAAGACCGGAACGCTCACCCGAAACGAGATGTCGGTCGTCGAGGTGTGGCTGCCCGACGGTTCGGCGACTGTGCGCGGGACCGGCTACGAACCGACCGGTGAGCTGGCCTGCAGCCCGACGGGTTGCGGTGGCTCGGTCAGCGCACTGGCGCTGGCCGCACGACGCTGCTCGTCGGGCCAGGCTGTCTTCAGGGACGGACAGTGGGTCGCGCAGGGGGATCCGATGGAGGCCGCGCTGGACGCGTTCGCCCGACGGGCCGGCGTCGACCTGGGGGCCGACCGTCAGGCCGCCCCGGAGCGGGCCCGGTTCCCGTTCGACGTCCGCCGGCGCCGCATGTCGGTGGTGGCGGGCGACCGCGTACTGGTCAAGGGCGCACCGGATGCGGTCCTGCCGCGGTGTCGGGCGCAGCCGGACGGTGTCCGGGCGGCCCTGCAGCGGCTGACCGCGCGGGGTTTGCGGGTGATCGCGGTTGCCAGTCGGTCCGTTGTCTCAGACGTGCCCGCGACCGCCGACGGCGCCGAACGGGAGTTGACGCTGCTGGGACTCGTCGCGCTCGAGGATCCGCCGCGTCCCGGCGTCGCGGCCGCGCTGGCGACCTGCCGCGGCGCGGGCATCAGGGTCGCGATGGTGACCGGCGACCACCCCGACACCGCGTGTGCGATCGCCCGCGAGGTCGGGCTCGGTGGCGGTCGCGTCGTCACCGGGCAGGACCTTCCGGCCGACGAGGCGGAACTCGGGGAACTGCTGGACGACGACGGAATCGTGGTGGCCCGGGTGACACCGGAGGACAAGTTGCGCATCGCCCAGGCCCTGCAGGCCCGCGGGCACGTCGTGGCGATGACCGGCGACGGGGTCAACGACGCTCCGGCGCTGCAGGAGGCCGCGATCGGGGTGGCGATGGGCAAGTCCGGCACCGACGTGGCCCGCGAGGCCGCCGACCTGGTGCTGCTCGACGACGATTTCGGCACCATCGTCGCGGCCGTGCAGCAGGGCCGGTCCACCTTCGCCAACATCCGTCGCTTCCTCACATACCACCTGACCGACAACGTCGCCGAACTCGCGCCTTTCGTCGTCTGGGCGCTCTCCGGCGGCGCGTTCCCGCTCGCCATCGGCGTGCTGCAGGTGCTCGCCCTCGACATCGGAACCGATGTGCTGCCGGCGCTGGCGCTGGGCGCCGAGCCGCCGGGCCGGCACGCACTGGATCGTCCACCGGTCCGCGGGCATCTGATCGACCGGGCACTGCTCACCCGGGCGTTCGGCATCCTGGGTCCGGTCGAGGCGCTCGTCAGCCTGGCTGCATTCGTGGTGTCCTTTGTCGCCGTCGGCTGGTGGTTCGGCGACTCGTTTCCCACCGGCGGCGCCATGCTCGCCGCGTCGGGCGCCGCGTTCACCGCCGTCGTGCTCGGTCAGGCGGCCAACGCGTTCGCCTGCCGAAGCACGGCCCGATACGCCTGGCAGGTCCCACTGCGCAGCAACCACCTGCTGATCGGGGCCGTGGTCGCCGAACTGGTCATGCTCGCCGCGTTTCTCTACATTCCGCCGCTGGCGCACCTGCTCGGCCAGTCGGGTCCGAACGTCGCGGGCTTTGCCGTCGCCGTGCTCGCCGTCCCCGCGATCCTGACGGCCGACACGATCTTCAAGCGCGTCGGCCGCACCCGCCGCTGACCGTCGGCTTCAGCCGATCTTCGACACTGCTCTGGGAGCGACGCCTTCCGTGGTGACGGAATGTGAGACGGCCGCGCCTCGTAGGCCGAGCAGGACCGCAAGCAGGACCGGATATTCCAGATAGGCGTGGTAGCTGGCGAAGGCGCTGTACAGCGTCTTGCCCGAGGCGTAGTCGATCGCGAACAGCACGGCCAGTACGACGCCGAGGCTGATGCCCAGTGACCAAGCCCGTCGGCCGGTCAGCCACGGCACCCGGGCTTCGAATGCGCGCGCCGCGTCGGGCGCGTATCGCGGCAGGAATCCCACCCAGACGAAGTAGTGCATCGTCTGCAGGAAGGCGAACACCACAAGTAACCGCACACCGACGTCGGTGACCACGGCCGGCGGCGGGGCGCTGGCCGCCACGATCGGCCTCGGGTCGCCGGCGAACCCGGCCACGGACGAGCTCACCCCGCCGAGATACCGGTCGAAAGCCCCGGTGAGCAGCAGGCCCGGGATCACGAGCACCCAGCCGACCTGCACGCCACGGAACCAGCGCGCGGTGGCGGTCGGCAGCCGTCGGGACCACTCCCACAGGAAGAACAGCGGTACCACGTTGTGCAGGTGGGCCAAGACCACGAAGTGGTAGGCCGGCCAGCTGAGCGAGGCGCCCGCGGCGACGACGAGGACCGTCAAGGCGATCACGAGCAGTGGCCCGCGCACCGCGACCACGCAGGCCGCGCCGAGCACCGCGTACCCGATGACGATCTCCGCCAACCGGGCCGGCTGGCCCACGACGACCGTGGCGAGCCGGCACAGCACGATCGCGGTGATCAACCCGAGCAGCACCGCAAGCAGCCGGCCGGAGAGCACCGGCGCGAACCGCCCTGTTACATAGCGCAATTCGAGCACGTTGTGCAGGACGCCGAACGCCATCAGCCCGAGCACGGTGGTGGCGAGTGGGGCGCGTGCCGCGATGGCGAGCGCGGCCGCGGCGCCGAGAACGAAAACCCAGATCACCCGTACAGTCATGGGGTGACCCAGCTGGCCGCGTTCGGGCTGACGCTTGCGGTCGAACTGCCCTGGTACGTTGCCGGTTTGGTCGGCGTCGTCGGGGTCCGGTGGCGGTTGGCGCTCGGCCTGGGCGTCGCGGTCAATGTGATCACCCATCCGCTGCTGTGGTGGGTGCTCGCGCCGGCCCCGACCCTGCTCCAGACGGCGCTCGCGGAGGCGGTGGTCGTCCTGGCCGAGGCGGCGCTGCTGGCGGTCGCGGTCCGGCGCGACCTGGTCGTGCTCGGGCTGCTGAGCCTGGCGGCGAACGCCTCGTCTCTGCTCGTTGGCCTACTCCTCAGCTGACGGCGGGCCGGACGGTGGCTGCGGCTTCGACCGCCGCGAGCGGCGGGCCCGCATGGTGACGAGCAGGATCGCCGCGACGAAGACCAAGAGGGCCAGCACGGCGATGGCGACATTGAGTCCCACCGAAGTGCCCGCAGGCGCTGGAGGTGGAGCTTGGTCCGCGAGGAAGCTGAGCATGGCCCGACACTAGCGGACCGCCGTCGGTCTCAGGCCCGAAGAAACGACCCTGCCAGTCCTACCAGCCGCGTTCCCGCCACTCACCCAGGTGGGGCCGTTCCGCACCGAGCGTGGTGTCGTCGCCGTGGCCCGGGTAGACCACGGTGGAATCGTCGTAGACGTCGAATACCCGGGCGGCGACGTCGTCCAGCAGCTGCTCGAAATCCCCTGGCTCCCAGGTCTTTCCGACTCCGCCCGGGAACAGGCAGTCGCCGGTGAACAGTTGCGTCACGCCGCCGGCCGCGTCGCCGGACAGCGCCAGCGCCACCGAGCCGGGGGTGTGGCCGCGCAGGTGGATGACACGGAACGTCAGGTTGCCCACCTCGACGGTGTCGCCGTCGGCGAGCAGCCGGTCGGGCTTCACCGGCAGCGGGCCGGCGTCGAGCTCATGCGTCGCGGTCGGCGCGCCGGTGGCATCGACGACGGCCTCCAGGGCCTGCCAGTGGTCCCAGTGCTGGTGGCTCGTAACGATCAACGCGAGTTTCGGCGCGCATTCGCGCACCAGTTTGACCAGATCGTCGGGGTCGTTGGCGGCGTCGATCAGCAGGGACTCGCCCGTTTGGGAACACGTGACGAGGTAGGCGTTGTTGTCCATCGGGCCGACCGAGGCCTTGATGATGGTGGCGCCCGGCAGGCTGCGCCGCGCACCGTGGCCGGGTTCGAGGTGGCCGGTGTAGGTGTCGTCGATGACCGTCATGATGGTCACGTTACTGGCCCGGGCGGAGTTGTCGGCACCGCCGCATAGCATGGACCCCGACGTGTGCGGCTGCCCGGCGCAGTCATCCGCGCGATGTCGCAGAACCACAGGTAGAACGGCTGGAAGGGGCCCGCGTGGCTGACCGCCTGATCGTCAAGGGCGCACGTGAGCACAACCTGCGCAGTATTGATCTTGATCTGCCGCGCGACGCACTCATCGTCTTCACCGGGCTGTCCGGCTCGGGCAAGTCGTCGCTGGCCTTCGACACCATCTTCGCGGAGGGCCAGCGGCGCTACGTGGAGTCGCTGTCGGCCTACGCCCGCCAGTTCCTGGGCCAGATGGACAAGCCCGACGTCGACTTCATCGAGGGGCTTTCGCCGGCGGTGTCGATCGACCAGAAGTCCACCAACCGCAACCCGCGTTCGACCGTCGGCACCATCACCGAGGTCTACGACTACCTGCGCCTGCTGTATGCGCGCGCGGGCACGCCGCACTGCCCGGTGTGCGGCGGGCGCATCGCCCGGCAGACGCCGCAGCAGATCGTCGACCAGGTGCTGGCGATGGACGAAGGCCTCCGGTTCCAGGTGCTGGCCCCGGTGGTCCGCACCCGCAAGGGCGAGTTCGTCGACCTGTTCGACAAGCTCAACACGCAGGGCTACAGCCGGGTCCGTGTCGACGGCGTGGTGCATTCGCTGACGGATCCGCCGAAGCTGAAGAAGCAGGAGAAGCACGACATCGAGGTGGTCGTGGACCGCCTCACCGTCAAGGCCTCGGCCAAGCCGCGTCTGACCGATTCGGTGGAGACCGCGCTGAATCTCGCCGACGGCATCGTGGTGCTGGAGTTCGTCGACCGCGAAGACGACCACCCGCACCGCGAACAGCGGTTCTCCGAGAAGCTGGCCTGCCCCAACGGCCACCCGCTGGCCGTCGACGACCTTGAGCCCCGGTCGTTTTCGTTCAACTCGCCCTACGGCGCGTGCCCGGAATGCACCGGGCTGGGAATCCGCAAGGAGGTCGACCCCGACCTGGTGGTGCCCGACCCGGAGCTGACGCTGGCCGAGGGGGCGGTGGCGCCGTGGTCGATCGGGCAGAGTGCCGAGTACTTCACCCGGATGATGGCCGGCCTGGGCGATGCGATGGGTTTCGACGTCGACACGCCGTGGAAGAAACTGCCGGCACGCGCGCGCAAGGCGATTCTCGAGGGTTGCGACGAGCAGGTGCACGTCCGCTACAAGAACCGCTACGGCCGGGTGCGCTCGTACTACGCCGACTTCGAGGGCGTGCTGGCGTTCCTGCAACGCAAGATCGACCAGACCGAGTCGGAATTGATGAAGGAGCGCTACGAGGGTTTCATGCGCGACGTGCCGTGTCCGGTCTGCGAGGGCACCCGGCTCAAGCCGGAAATCCTGGCGGTCACCCTGGCCGCGGGCGAGCGCGGCGCGAAGTCCATCGCCGAGGTGTGTGCACTGTCGATCTCGGACTGTTCGGATTTCCTCAACGCACTCACCCTGGGGCCGCGCGAGCAGGCCATCGCCGGGCAGGTGCTCAAGGAGGTGCAGTCGCGGCTGGGTTTCCTGCTCGACGTCGGCCTGGAATACCTATCGCTGGAACGCGCCGCGGGCACGTTGTCCGGCGGCGAGGCCCAGCGCATCCGACTGGCCACCCAGATCGGTTCCGGCCTGGTGGGCGTTCTGTACGTCCTCGACGAGCCGTCCATCGGTCTGCATCAGCGCGACAACCGCCGGCTCATCGAAACCCTCACGCGGCTAAGGGATCTCGGCAATACACTCATTGTCGTCGAGCACGACGAAGACACCATCGCGCATTCCGACTGGGTCGTCGACATCGGACCGGCGGCCGGCGAGCACGGCGGCACGGTCGTGCACAGCGGCCCGTACGCCGATCTGTTGCGCAACAAGAATTCCATCACCGGTGCGTATCTGTCGGGGCGGGAGAGCATCCAGGTGCCGACCATGCGGAGGGTGGCCGACCGGCGCCGTCAGCTGACCGTCGTCGGCGCCCGCGAGCACAACCTGCGCGAGATCGACGTGGCCTTCCCGCTCGGGGTGCTGACTTCCGTCACCGGAGTCTCGGGCTCGGGCAAGTCGACGCTGGTCAACGACATCCTGGCCGCGGTGCTGGCCAACAAGCTCAACGGCGCCCGGCAGGTGCCCGGCCGGCACACCCGAATCACCGGCCTCGACCACGTCGACAAGCTGGTGCGGGTGGACCAGTCGCCGATCGGGCGCACGCCGCGGTCGAATCCGGCCACCTACACCGGGGTGTTCGACAAGATCCGCACCCTGTTCGCCGCCACCACGGAGGCGAAGGTGCGCGGATACCAGCCGGGACGGTTCTCCTTCAACGTCAAAGGTGGCCGCTGCGAAGCGTGTTCGGGCGACGGCACCATCAAGATCGAGATGAACTTCCTGCCCGATGTCTACGTGCCGTGTGAGGTCTGCCAGGGTGCCAGGTACAACCGGGAGACCCTGGAGGTGCACTACAAGGGCAAGACCATCTCCGAAGTGCTCGACATGTCGATCGAAGAGGCCGCGGAGTTCTTCGAGCCGATCAGCGGCATCCACCGCTACCTGAAGACCCTCGTCGACGTCGGGCTGGGGTATGTGCGGCTCGGCCAGCCCGCGCCGACGCTGTCCGGCGGCGAGGCGCAGCGGGTCAAATTGGCCGCCGAACTGCAGAAGCGTTCCACCGGCCGCACGGTGTACATCCTCGACGAGCCCACCACCGGCCTGCACTTCGAGGACATCCGCAAGCTGTTGAAGGTCATCAACGGCCTGGTCGACAAGGGGAACTCGGTCATCGTCATCGAACACAACCTCGACGTCATCAAGACCTCGGACTGGGTCATCGACATGGGGCCCGAGGGCGGCGCCGGGGGCGGCACCGTGGTGGCCGAGGGCACACCGGAGGACGTCGCGGCCAGCCCGGGCAGCTACACCGGCGGCTTCCTGGCCGGGTTGCTCGACACCCCGGCGTCCAAGAAGGCCCGCCGCAGGAAGGTCAGCGCCTGACCGGTTACTACTGCCTGTAGTACGTAGCGTACCCTGGGGGGTATGAGGAAATCATTCACGGTAACCGCCCTGTTCACCGCCGGATTGATCACCGCCAGCTCATTGACGGGCTGCCAGACGGCATCGAAGACCGACACGACCGCCGACGCCCAGAATTCCGCCGCGGTGGTGACCGTCGACGACCAGTGGGTCAAGGCCGCGGACACCGGCATGACGGCAATGTTCGGCATGCTCAAGAACTCCGGCAAGCAGGAAGCGACGGTGGTCTCGGCCACCTCACCGGCCGCCGGACGGGTGGAGTTGCACGAAGTCGTCAGTCAGCCCGGCGGAGGTTCGATGATGCGGCCCAAGGACGGCGGATTCACCATTCCGGCCGGCGGCACCCATGAACTCGCGCCCGGCGCGGACCATGTGATGCTGATGGACCTCAAGTCGCCGTTGGCGGTCGGCAGCGACGTCGAGGTGACGCTGACGTTCAAGGACGGCTCGGCACTGCCCATCACCGCCCAGGTCCGCAGCTTCCCCGGGGCCGGCGAAACCTATGCGCCGAGCGGCCCTCCCGCCGGCCAGCATGGATGACCGGGCCGACCTGAAGCCCACCCTCAGCCGGCGGGGCCTGCTGGTCGGCGGTGTCGCCGCGGTGGGCGCCGGAGCGTCGGCCTGGGCGGTTGCCGAGTCCCGGCGATCCGGCCAACCGGCCACCTTCGGCGCCGAGACGGTGCCGTTCTACGGGACCCATCAGGCGGGCATCGCCACGCCGCCGCAGAGTAATGCGACCTTCGTCGGGCTCGACCTGGTGCCGGAGGGCAAGCGGGAACCTCGCGAGATGCTGCGGGCGGTGCTGCGGCTCTGGACGGCGGACGCCCAGCGGCTGACCCAGGGGACCGCCGCACTGGCCGACACCGAACCCGAACTCGCGCTGCGACCGGCGCGCCTGACGGTGACGGTCGGGCTCGGACCAACCGTGTTCGACCGCATCGGGCTGGGCCGATTGAGACCGGCTTCAGCCCGGCCGTTGCCGCCGTTCGTCACCGACCGCCTTGAGCCGCGATGGGGCGCAACGGATCTCATGCTGCAGATCTGTGCCGACGACCCCATGGTGGTGGCGCACGCGACCCGTGTCCTGGTCAAGAACGTCAGGGCGCTTGCCCACGAGCGCTGGCGACAGGTCGGTTTCCGGACCGCGCGCCGGGCCGAGCCCGACGGCACCACCGCGCGCAATCTGATGGGTCAGGTCGACGGCACCGTCAATCCGGCTGCGGGGACGCCGGACTTCGACGGGCTGGTCTGGTCGGACGGAGACCAGCAGTCCTGGATGGCCGGCGGGACGCTGATGGTGCTGCGGCGCATCAGGATGAATCTGGATGCCTGGGACGCTCTGGACCCAGGCAGCAAGGAGCTGGCGGTCGGTCGGCGGCTCGGCAACGGGGCGCCGTTGACCGGCGAGCAGGAGAACGATGCGGTCGACATCACGATGCGCCGTGACGGCATTCCGGTCATTCCGCCGAATTCCCATGTAGCCCTTGCGCATCCACAACGGCCCGAGCAGCGATTCCTGCGTCGCCCCTACAACTACGACGAACCGCCACCGGCGGGCCAGGTGTCGAGTTCCGGGCTCATCTTCGTGGCCTACCAGCGCGACATCGAACAGCAGTTCCTGCCCGTCCAGTCGCGGCTGGCCGAATCCGATGCACTCAATCGCTGGACGACCGCCATCGGGTCGGCGGTCTACGTCATTCCGCCCGGAGTCCAGCCCGGCGGGTTCCTCGGCGGTCAGCTGTTCGTCGCCGCCGCCGACTGAAGGTCACTTCTGCGGCTTGTTCATGGAGGCGCGGATCTCCTCCAGCTTCTCCTCGGCCGCCTTCTTCTGCGCGTAGTACCGCTCGGCGGCCGTGCGGCCCTCGGGGGTCTCCTCCGCGAGTTCGTGGGCGCCGATCGCGGTGCCGTAGCGGGTCTCGATCTTCTCCCGGACCGAGTCGAACGTGGGCACCCCTTCGGGGGTATAGCCGACGTCTTCGACGGGCGGAACCGGCGGCTCGTCGGCCGATGTGGCGGGTACGGCGGGCCGCGACTGTTCGGCGGGCACGTTCTTTTCGTCCTTGTCGCCGGCCATCCCGTCACGCTACCGCGTCCGGTGCGGCCGGCGGTCCCGTTACCGCCCGGCGGCCTCCTCGGAGGTGTCCGTCCCGGAGGTCCGGGCGGCACCCGGAACCGCCGATGCGCCGCGTGCGGCGGCCCGCAGTGTCGGGGCCGGGACGCCCGGGGTGCCGATCGCCCCGGCCAGCCACGGCAGCGCGGAGGCGAACACCCGGGACGCGAAGGGCCAGTCGTGCTTACCGGGTTGGGCGACGACCGCGCACTGGATGCCGTTGGCCGCTCCCAGTGCGCACAACGTGTTCGCCGCGGTGGTCTGGTCACTGGGTTTGCCGGTGCCGGCCAGGTAGCCGAACGTGCTCCCGGTGTTCGCGACCGGGACGTTCCGTGGCTGCGGAACGGGGTCTCCGGGGCTGCCGTTGACCGCGAACCAGGCTGAAATACCTTCATAGCGGCCATGTTTGGCGATCACAGTGGCAGGGTCGTAGGCCGACCAGGCCGCCGCACTGCCGCCGAACAGGCGCGTGACGGTCTGGGCCTTGGTGCCGGAGTTCGGTGCCAGGTCGCCGGCGATGTCGACGATGGAGCTGAACAGGTCGGGGTGCATGACGGTCAGGTCGACCGCGCAGGTGCCGCCCATCGACCAGCCGACGACGCCCCAGTTCGCGGGGTCGGCGCTGACCCCGAAATCGGCCGTCATGAAGGGGACGACGTCCTTGGTCAGGTGGTCGGCGGCGTTCCCGCGCGGGCCGTTGACGCATTCGGTGTCGTTGTTGAACGCCCCGCCGGAGTCGACGAATACGAACACCGGTGCGTTTCCCTGGTGGGCCGCCGCGTAGGAGTCGATGACGTTGACCGCGTTGCCGGCGCGCAACCAGTCGGCGGGCGTGTTGAACTCACCGCCGATCATCATCACGGTCGGCAGTTTCGGCGGCGGACTGGTGGCGAACCAGGCGGGCGGCAGATAAACGAGCTCACCGCGGTGCTTGAAGTGTGAGGCCGTCGCCGGCACGGTCACCGGTACGACGCTGCCCCGGGCGGGCAGCACGTGGTGCGTCCGGACCTGGGCGGCCTGGGCGGCCACCGCCGCACGGCTGGTCTGGTCGGGCAGCGGACCGGAGGTCAGTTGGTTCCACGCGTTTTGCACCGTCGGGAAATAGCCCACCCACATGTTGACGGCCAGCGCCGCGCTGAGCAGACACAGCGGCACCGCAAGGATCGAAACGCCGCGGCGCCACCACCGCGTCCCGCGCCAACCGAGCACCAACGCGCTGACCGCGACCCCGCTGATCGCGGTCCAGACCCACAGTTGCCGGGGGGCGGGTTCGCCGGACAGCCCGTCGGAGGTGATGACCCAGTGCACTGCCGTCGCGGCGGCGACTCCGATGAGCCCCGTCAGCGGCAGCCACAGCAGCCGCCAGCGTCGGCTGCGCCGGCCCAGCGCGATGAGCAGGGTCGTGCCGGCCAGTGCCTGCACCGTGACCGGCACCCAGCCGTGCATCAGCGAAATGTGCTGTTGGAAAAGGCAGCACGGCGCAGCCATCACTGTCACGGCACCATCCTGAACCGCGAGACTGTGGAATCGCTGTGAGCCGCGGTCATCTCGGTTTGGCCAGCGGGAACGGCAACGTCTCGCGGATGCTGCGGCCGGTGATCAACATGACCACCCGGTCCACGCCGAGGCCCACACCGCCGGTGGGGGGCATCGCGTACTCCATCGCCTGCAGGAAGTCCTCGTCGAGTTCCATCGCCTCCGGGTCGCCGCCGGCGGCCAGTAGCGACTGTTCCTGCAGGCGACGGCGTTGTTCGACGGGGTCGGTCAGCTCACTGTAGGCGGTGCCGAGTTCCACGCCCCAGGCCACCAGGTCCCAGCGTTCGGCGACTCCCGGCTTGCTGCGGTGCGGACGGGTCAGCGGCGACACCGATGCGGGGAAGTCGATGTAGAAGGTCGGGGCCTCGGTCCGGTCCTCCACCAGGTGCTCGTACAGCTCCAGGACCACCGCGCCTTGGTCCCACTGGCGGTGATAGGGGATCTGGGCGCCGTCACACAGCCGGCGCAGCGTTTCCAGATCCGTCCCCGCGTCGATCTGCTCGCCGAGCGCTTCGGACACCGCGTCGTGGACCGTCTTGACGGGCCACTGCCCGGAGATGTCCACCGGCACCAGCGCGCCGTCGGGGCGGGGGCGCAGCACCACCGGCTCGCCGTTGGCGGCCAGTGCGGCGTTCTGGATCAGCTCACGGCAACCGTCGATCCAGACCAGATAGTCCGCGTGCGCCTGATAGGCCTCCAGCAGGGTGAACTCGGGATTGTGGCTGAAGTCAACGCCCTCGTTGCGGAACGCGCGGCCCAGTTCGAAGACACGCTCGACGCCGCCGACGCACAGTCGCTTGAGGTAGAGCTCCGGGGCGATGCGCAGATAGAGGTCGAGGTCGTAGGCGTTGATGTGGGTGGCGAACGGCCGGGCGTTGGCGCCACCGTGGATCTGTTGCAGGATCGGGGTCTCCACCTCAATGAAGTCCTTGGCGAACAGGGTGTCCCGGATCGAGCGCAGGACCTGGCTGCGGGCGCGAATGAGGTCGCGGGCCTCGGTGTTGATCGCCAGGTCGACGTAGCGGGTCCGGACCCGGGCCTCCGGGTCGGTCAGGCCGTTCCATTTGTCGGGCAGCGGCCGCAGACACTTGCCGATCAGGCGCCAGTCCCGCGCAAGGAGCGAACGCGTGCCGGCGTTGCTGACCCCCATGGTGCCGGTGATCTCGACGAGATCGCCGAGGTCGATCGCGGCGGTGAACGCATCGGTGCCGGAGCCGGCGGCAAGCGCCGAATTGTCCAGCAGCAGTTGGATTTCGGCGGACCAGTCGCGCAGGTGGACGAAAATCACACCCCCGTAGTCACGGATGCGGAGCACCCGGCCGGCGACGCTGACGGTGCCGCCGTCGGGCTCGGCGAACGCGGCAGCGACCGGGTGGCTGGGCGGACGGCCCACGGGGTAGGGGTCGATTCCGTTGGCGCGCAGCGAATCCAGCTTGTTCATCCGGACGCGCACCTGTTCGGGAAGCCGGGGGGCCGTGCCGCCGTCGGTGAGTTCGCCCGTGAGGCCGGAGGTGTCGGGCGCCGATCCGTCGCCGTGCAGGCGCCCGGAGTCCACCAGCGCCTGCGGTACCGCGGGGTGGTGACCGGTGTGCTGCCTGTTGCGGCGGCCGAACGGCAAGACTAGGAAGCCCTCGGCGATGACCGACGCGACGCCCACCCGGGGGATCAGCCGGGCGTCCTCATAACAGGCGTAGCGGGGCACCCATTCGGGTTGGTACTTCATGTTGGACCGGTAGAGCGTTTCGAGCTGCCACCACCGTGAGAAGAAGACGAGCAGGGCGCGCCAGAGGCGCGCGACCGGCCCCGCGCCCAGCTGCGCGCCTTCTTCGAAGGCGGCGCGGAACATGGCGAAGTTCAGCGAGATCCGGTTGATACCAAGGGTTGCGGACTGCAGACACAGCTCGCTGACCATCAGCTCGATGGTGCCGTTCGGCGAGCCGGGGGAGCGCCGCATCAGGTCCAGTGAGGCGCCGGTGACACCCCACGGCACCAGCGAGAGCATCGCCACCACGTCGTCCTCGCGCACGGCCTCGACCAACAGGCAGTCGCCGTCCGCGGGGTCGCCGAGTCGGCCCAGCGCCATCGAGAAACCGCGTTCGGTCTCGGTGTCGCGCCAACTGTCGGCGCGCTTGATGACCTCGGCCATCGCCTCGGGCGACAGGTCGTGGTGCCGGCGGATTCGCACCTGCAGCCCCGCCCGCCGGGCCCGGGTGACGGCCTGGCGCACGGGTTTCATGTCCGGGCCGGACAGGGTGAAGCGGTCGGGGTGCAGGATCGCCTCGTCGCCGAGTTCGATCGCGTTGAGCCCGGCCCCACGGAACGCCTGCGCCCCGGCGGAACTGGCCCCCATCACGCCCGGCGCCCAGCCGTAGGTCTGGCAGAGTTCGAGCCAGGACCTGATCGCCGCCGGCCATGCCCGCGGATCGCCGACGGGGTCGCCGCTGGCCAGACAGACACCGACCTCGACGCGGTAGGTCACCGCCGCACGACCGTTGGGGGCGAACACCACCGATTTGTCGCGGCGGGTGGCGAAGTAGCCCAGTGAATCGTTCTTGCCGTACATCTCGAGCAGACCGCGGATGGCCGACTCGTCCTGACCGGTGAGCGCGTTCTCGGAGCGCTGCGACTGGAACAACACGATGGCCGCGACCATCAGGGCCAGCGCCCCGAACAGGCCGAGCAGGACGTTGACGAAGACGGGGGGATGGCCGCTGAACTGTTCGGGCCCGGCGCCGGAGAACGCGTTGACGCGGTTGACCGTGTAGAGAAACCGGTCCTCACGGGCCAGCGATCCGGGGAACAGTTCCACCAGGCCCCACCCGACCAGGGTGCCCACTGTCATTCCGGTGATCAGGACCGCCGCGGCCTTGAACAGCGCCGCCCGGCGGACCTTGGCCCAGAACTCGTTGCGCGCCAACAACATCAGCACGATGAGCACGACGTGGACCAGCAGGCCGATCAGTTCGCCGGCATCCTCGAGCGCCGATTCGCCACCGGTGAGCAGATCGCCCACATTCCACACGATCTCGGCGACCAGGTAGATCAGCAGGATCCACCAGGCGATGCGCTTGCGCGCCGCGAGCGCGGCCGCCAGCAGGGCCAGCACGAAGGCCCAGGCGAAGCTGGTGTCCGGGAAGTTGAACAGGTAGTTGTTGACGAACTCGGCGGGGATGCGCACCAGGGACCGGACAAACGGCGACACGCTGGCGATGAGCGACAGCGTCGCGATGACGCCGAGGATCCACCCCGTGGCCGCCGGAACCCAGGGATAGGGCGTGGTGGGACGGCTGACGGGCCGCGTCGTGACGGTCATATGCGGCGAGGATATCGGGGATTGTCTGTCGCGTCCCGAACAGGACGGCGACCGGACGACCAGACCGGGCCGGTGTATTTCTCGCCCGGACCATGACCGGGCTCCTCGGGTTCGGCGCCGGCTTCGCGGAACGCCGGCGCGCCTCGTCGAGATCACGGTACGGGCTGTCGTCGGGATTCTCGTCCGAGAGCCCGAGCCGGAATCTCAGCCGGTTCACGGATTCTTGGATCGCCGGTCGTGCCTGCTAGACTCGCATGCGCGACCGTTCCGGCCCACGCCGGGACAGCAAGTGGAGTCCCACTCCCACCGCCTGCCCACGGCGTCAACCGAAGGGCACGGCGGTCCGGTCACCGGCGGCCCAGGATAACTGCGACGCCGGGTCTGCGCGTTTCGTGCAGGCGGTGCACGCCGCGACTGGTCGGTATTGGGCCCTGCTCTGAGCAGGGCTTTTCTGTTCTTGCAACAGATGCCGACGGGGTTGGGTCTCCAGCAGGACACACAACCAGGGAGGCCACATCAGCACTGAGACCCGCGTCAACGAGCGCATCCGTGTACCTGAAGTCCGATTGATCGGCCCCGGCGGGGAACAGGTAGGCATCGTGCGCATCGAAGATGCACTCCGCGTCGCCGCGGATGCCGATCTCGACCTCGTCGAAGTGGCACCCGATGCCAAGCCGCCGGTCTGCAAGATCATGGACTACGGCAAGTTCAAGTACGAGACGGCACAGAAGGCACGCGAGTCTCGCAAGAACCAGCAGCAGACCGTCGTCAAGGAACAGAAGCTGCGTCCCAAGATCGACCCGCACGATTACGAGACCAAGAAGGGTCACGTCATCCGCTTCCTCGAAGCGGGGTCCAAGGTCAAGGTGACCATCATGTTCCGCGGCCGCGAGCAGTCCCGGCCCGAACTGGGTTTCCGACTGCTGCAGCGCCTCGGCGCCGATGTCGCCGACTTCGGCTTCATCGAGACGTCGGCCAAGCAGGACGGCCGCAATATGACGATGGTGCTGGCACCGCACCGCGGCGCGAAGACTCGCGCCAAGGCGGCGCACGACGCCGACGCACCGGCGCACCCGCCCGCCGCGGCGGCCGCCCAGGCCGCAGCGGCTGCCGACGCACCTACCAACGACCATCCGACTCCATAAGCCAGAACTGAGGATCCATGCCCAAGGCCAAGACCCACAGCGGTGCATCGAAGCGGTTCCGCAAGACCGGGACCGGCAAGATCGTTCGCCAGAAGGCCAACCGCCGCCACCTGTTGGAGCACAAGGCCACCACCAGGACCCGCCGCCTCGCGGGCCGGACCGTGGTCGCCGCCACCGACGCCAAACGTGTCAACAAGATGCTGAACGGCTGATCGCCGCCCACCGACCTGAGACCGATGAGATAGGAATACCCCCATGGCACGCGTGAAGCGCGCACTCAACGCCCAGAAGAAGCGGCGCACCGTCCTCAAGGCTTCCAAGGGTTACCGCGGCCAGCGCTCGCGGCTCTACCGCAAGGCCAAAGAGCAGCAGCTGCACTCGATGACCTATGCGTACCGGGACCGCCGGGCGCGCAAGGGCGAGTTCCGCAAGCTGTGGATCGCCCGGATCAACGCGGCGGCCCGCGCCAACGACATCACCTACAACCGGCTGATCCAGGGCCTCAAGGCTGCCGGTGTCGAGGTGGACCGCAAGAACCTGGCGGAGATCGCGGTCAGCGACGCCGCGGCGTTCACCGCGCTGGTCGAGGTTGCCAAGGCGGCGCTGCCCAGTGATGTGAATGCGCGGTCATCCTCTTCCGGTGAGGCCGCCTGAATCCGCCGCTAACCGAACGATCGGCCCGTGTGGTCGCGGCAGTCAAACTGCTGCGGCACACGGGCCGTCGTCGTGCGGGGAGGTTTCTGGCCGAAGGGCCCAATCTGGTACAGGCCGCCGTGGCCCGCGGACTGGTGGTCGAGGTGTTCGGCACCGAGGCCGCCGTCGACCGGTACGCCGCCCTGATCGCCGGCACCCCGGTCCATCTGGTCACCGAGCGCGCGGCAAAAGCGTTGTCCGACACCGTGACTCCCGCGGGTCTGGTAGCGGTGTGCGAGCTGCCTACGGGGACGCTACCCGCCGCCCCGCGTCTGGTGGCGGTGGCCGTCGGCATCTCGGAGCCCGGCAACGCCGGCACGCTGATCAGGATCGCCGACGCGATGGGCGCCGACGGTGTGGTGCTCGCGGGACACGCGGTCGATCCGTACAACGGGAAGTGTCTGCGCGCGTCGGCCGGCAGCATTTTTCATCTGCCCGTCATCGTCGAGCCCGATGCCGTGGCCGCGGTTACGGCCCTCAAAGCCGCCGGGCTGGCGGTGCTGGCCACCACCCTGGCCGGTGCCGTCGACCTGGCGGCCGCCGATCTGCACGGGCCGACGGCCTGGCTATTCGGGCCCGAAGCGCACGGTCTGCCCGCCGAGATCGCCGCGCTGGCCGATCAACGGGTGCGCATCGAGATGCCGGGCCACGCCGAGAGCCTGAATGTGGCTGCGGCCGCGGCCATCTGCCTCTACCAGAGCGCACGCGCACAGCCGCACCCGTCGTGAGGCCCCCTCCCAATGCCGCGAGCGGCCGAGTCTGTACGTCGACACGCCGCCCGCGCTGTACAAACGCGGACGCTCGCGGCTCGGTTGTCACCCGCTGAGCAGGCCCCGTGCCACGTGGGTGATCTGCACCTCGTTGCTGCCCGCGTAGATCATCAACGACTTGGCGTCGCGGGCCAGCTGTTCGACGCGGTACTCGGTCATGTAACCGTTACCGCCGAATAACTGCACGGCCTCCATCGCCACGTCGGTGGCGGCCTGTGAACAGTAGTACTTGATCGCCGAGGCTTCGGGCAGCGAGATCAGCACACCGCTCTGCTGGGCCTCGATGATCCGGAACAGCATGTTGCGCACATTCATTCGGGCCACCTCCATGTCGGCCAGCTTGAGCTGGATCAACTGGAACTGCCCGATCTCCTGGCCCCACAGGGTGCGGGTCTTGGCGTAGTCGACGCACAGCCGCAGACACTCCTCGATCACGCCCAGCGACATCGAGGCCACCCCGATGCGTTCGGCGGCGAAGTTCGACCGGGCGCTGGCCCGGCCGTCGCCGGAGTCGTTGTGTTCGGTCTCGCCCAACAGCCGGTCCCGGCCCAGCCGGACCTTGTCGAAGAACAGCTCGCCGGTCCGCGACGAGTGAATGCCCATCTTGCGGAACGGTTTCGACTGCACGAAGCCGTCCATCCCGCGGTCCAGGACGAAGGTCAGCACCTTGCGGTCGCGCTTGTCGACGCTCGGATCGCCTTCGTCCAGTTTGGCGTAGACGACCACGACGTCGGCGTCCGGCCCATTGGTGATGAACGTCTTCTGACCGTTGAGGATGTAGTCCTCGCCATCACGCACCACGTAGGACTTCATGCCGCCGAACGCATCCGAACCGGAATCGGGTTCGGTGATCGCCCAGGCGCCGATCTTCTCGTAGGTCACCAGTTCCGGCAGCCAGCGTTCCTGCTGCCTCAGCGTGCCGCGGCCGGCGATCGTCGGGACGGTCAGCCCCAGGCTGACACCCATCCCGGTGACGAGACCCATCGACACCCGGCACAGCTCGCTGATCATCATGAAGCCCATGCCGGCGGTCGACGCACCGCCACCCAACATGCCGCCGCCACCCGCACCGCTGCCGGACTCGGATCCGTCGCGCATCTTGGCGAGCCGCTTCTCCAGTGACTCGCGGGCCATCACGTCCAGGCCGAAGGCAGCAAACAGTTTGCGGATGATCGGGTACGGCTCCATCTCGCCGCTCTCCAGAGCGTCGACGTGGGGCCGGACCTCCTTGTCCACGAACTCACGGACGGCGTCACGCACGGCGAGGTCGACATCGGACCACTCGATCATTCGGTTCTCGATTCGGATTCGGTTGTCAGGATGGGTGTTTCAGGCCGCCGGCCGTCGGCCACGGGCCGGTCGCAGTCCGGCCAGTGAGAACGTCGTGTGCACCAGCGAGCCGGCCGCTTCGACGAGTTCCTTCGGCAGTGGCGGTGTCGGAACCGGGGGCACGGGGAAGGGTAACCGGCGCCGCGGAGCGTAGTGCTGGGGCATCCCCTTGCGGTCCTTCGGCGGATCCATGAAGAACGGCGCTTCGACCAGGGGGGCGTCGGCGGCGACACGGCCGGCCGCCCGTCGATAGGCCGCCAGCGCACGCGGATGCAGGCGGATCTCGTCGGGCACCGCCCAGAACGCCACCTCGACGGCTTTGCCGAGCAATCGCAGCAGCACCTCGTCGCCGGGGGTCCAGCGCATGCCCGCGCGCTCCCGCAGTTCCGGGTCGAACAACCCGGCCGCGATCCAGCGCTGCCCGGCCACCACCGGGCGGAAGAGCTGGTCCCACCACGGTGTCGGCATCGGAACGAACTTCGGTTTGGGGATGCGGATGGTGAAGATGTCGGTGGTCGCCCGGTTGATCTCCAGCTCGTCGCGACAGGTGTGCGCCCAGTACTCCTGGAAGTCCTCCCAGGTTTTCGGCACGGGCCGCATGCTCATCCCGTACATCGCGTACCACTGCACGTGCTCGTCGAACAGCTGGCGCTTCTCGGCCTCGGTCAGGCCGCCGCAGAAGTACTCGGCGACGTTGATGATGAGCATGAAGAAGGTCGCATGCGCCCAGTAGAAGGTGTCGGGGTCCAGGGCGTGATACCGGCGGCGCTGCGCGTCCACGCCCTTGATCGACTTGTGGAATTCCTTGATCTGCGCGCCGGTCTGCGCCGCGCGGTCGCCGTCGTAGACCACGCCCATGATCGGGTAGAGCGAGCGGGCGACCCGCTGCAGCGGCTCACGCAGCAGGGTCGAGTGCTCTTCGACACCGGCCCCGAGTTGCGGATACATGTTCTGGATCGCGCCGATCCACACGCCCAGAATCCCGGTTCGCAGGTCGCCGAAATACTTCCAGGTCAGCGAATCCGGCCCGAGCGGCTCGGGGCCGGTGCGGTGGTCGGTCTCGTCGGGGACACGACGCTGTGTCTTCATCCGTCCTCCTGATCCCAGCAAGGGTGCTCTCACGATAATGTTGACAACGCTGGTTGTCTACGATTTCGGTGTCCGCCACGCCGAGGTGTTACACGTCGGCGACCGCTCCGCATCACCCTCGTGACCTGCTGATTTTCCGCCGCTGACGGCGGGTTCGGGCAGTCCGTGGGCGGGGGCCGTTGCCGGGCCGCAACAACGCCACCTACCCTGACTCGGTGGACTCCGACGGCCCTCGACCTACCGCGATCGACCGGTCCACCACCCAACGCGACGGCTCGGCGCGAGCCGGGGCCTGGCTGTCCGACACCAATCACAACCCCGGCCTCATCGCGTTCATCCGTCGCGCGCGCCGATTCCTGCCGGGCGACCCGGAGTTCGGCGATCCGCTGTCGACCGCCGGCGTCGGCGGCCCCAGCGCGGCCGCGCGGGCGGCTGATCGGCTGCTGCCCGACCGCGAGGCGGCCTCCCGCGAAGTCAGCCTCGCCGGCCTGCAGGTCTGGCAGGCGCTGACCGAACGGATCTCGGGAAGACGGGCCGACACCGAGGCCACCATCGTGTTCACCGATCTGGTCGGATTCTCCTCGTGGTCGTTGCGCGCCGGCGACGACGCGACGCTCAAACTGCTGCGCCGGGTCGCCGCCGTCATCGAACCGCCGATGCTCGACCGCGGCGGGCACATCGTCAAACGGATGGGGGACGGCCTGATGGCGGTCTTTCCCGGTCCGGACGTCGCGATCACCGCGGTGCTGGCCGCCGGAGCCGCCATCCAGGATGTGGCGGTCGACGGCTACACACCGCGGATGCGGGTGGGCATCCACACCGGACACCCGCAGCGAATCGGTTCGGACTGGCTGGGTGTCGACGTCAACATCGCCGCACGGGTGATGGAGCGGGCCACCAAGGGCGGCATCATCGTGTCCGGACCCACGCTCGATCTGCTGCGGCCGGGACGATTGGCTGAGATGGGTGTCACCGCCAGGCGCTGCCGGCGGCAGGTCTTCGCCTCGCGTCAAAATGGTGTGCCGCCGGATCTGGTCATGTACCGGTTAGCTGTCCGCCGGGACCCGACAGGTGGCGACGGCGCGGTCGGCGACTGACGCCGGCAGCGCGGGTCTGGCTCAGCGAAACTCGTCGGCGCCGGCCTTCGCCCAGTCCGAACGCCACGAGTCCGGGGCGCCGTTCGCGAGCAACTGGCCGGGTGTGAGCCACTCGAAGAGTTCGGCGTAGGTCCGGATGCGTCCGCCCTCGATGCGGCGGTTGAGCATGGTGGGATCCAACTCGCCGAAGCCGCCCAGTCCCATCGACGCGACGATCTGGGCGGCGCTGGCGACCGTCGCGCGCTGGAAGTTGTAGACCCGCTTGGTCTTGTCGGGCACGTGCAACGACCGGGTGAGCCCGGGATCCTGGGTGGCCACCCCGGCCGGGCAGGTGTTGGTGTTGCACTTCATCGCCTGGATGCAGCCGAGGGCGAACATCATCGCCCGAGCCGACATGGTGAAATCCGCGCCCTGGATGATGCGGGTGACGATGTCCATCCCGCTGGCGACCTTGCCCGAGGCGCCGATCTTGATCCGGTCCCGAAGCCCGGCGCCGACCAGGGCGTTGTGCACCAGCATCAGGCCCTCGGTCAGCGGCATGCCGACGTGGTCCTCGAATTCCTGTGGGGCCGCGCCGGTTCCGCCTTCCGAACCGTCGACGATGACGAACTCCGGCGTGATGCCGGTGGCCAGCATCGCCTTGCAGATCGAGAGGAACTCGGTGCGGGCGCCGACGCAGAGTTTGAAGCCGACCGGCTTTCCGCCCGACAGCCGGCGCAGCGTCGCGATGAACTCCATCATCTCCAGCGGGGTGCGGAAGGCGGTGTGCGTCGGCGGCGAGATCACCGTCTGGCCCTGCGGGACGCCGCGGGTCGCGGCGATTTCGGCGCTGACCTTCGAGCCGGGCAACACGCCGCCCAGTCCGGGTTTGGCGCCCTGGGACAACTTGATCGAGATCGCCTTCACCGTCGGCAACCCGGCCTTCTCGGCGAACTTCGCCGCGTCGAAGCCGCCCATCTCGTTGCGGCAGCCGAAATAGCCGGAGGCGATCTCCCAGATCAGATCACCACCCGGGCGCAGGTGGTACGGGCTGATCGCGCCTTCGCCGGTGTCGTGCGCGAAGCCGCCCATCGCGGCGCCGCCGTTGAGTGCCAGGATGGCATTCGACGACAGCGCACCGAAACTCATCGCCGAAACATTAAGCAGCGCAATGTCATACGGCTGGGTGCAGTCCGGTCCGCCTAGCCGCACCCTGGGTGCGACATCGGAGGCGAACTTCGCCCGCAGCGAGTGCCGCACGAATTCGTAGCCCAGGGCGGTGACGTCGCGTTCGGTCCCGAACGGTTCGTCACTCTTGGTGCCCTTGGCCCGTTCGTAGACCATGTCCCGGGTCTCGCGGTCGAACGGGGTGCCGTCGATGTTGGACTCGATGAAGTACTGCTGAGTCTCCGGGCGGATCGTCTCCATCATGAACCGGCCGTGGCCGAGGACGGGAAACGCCCGCAGGATCGAGTGCCGGGTCTGTAGCAGATCCCACGCTCCGAGACCCGCCAGCAGCGCGACCGGTACGGCGATCACGAACCAGCGGTGATCCAGCACCAGTGCCAATACCACCGACAACGTCGCGCAAAGCCCGAAGGCCGCGATGATCAATGCCCTCACCACCGCGAGAGGGTATCGCGGCCGACCGCCTATGATCGGCACTTGCGTCGCAGGGGTCGTCACACCGGCACCTCGCAGGAAACAGGCAAGGAGGCGCTCGTCGGGTGGCTGATCTATCGGAGGACGCGCTGACCGCCGCGGTCGACGCGGCCCGGATCGCCTTCGCGGCGGCCGGCAGTCTCGACGAACTTGCCCGCACCAAGACCGATCACCTCGGCGACCGCTCGCCGCTGGCGCTGGCCCGGCAGGCGCTCGGCACCCTGAACAAGGCCGAGCGCGCGGATGCCGGCAAACGGGTCAACCTGGCCCGCGCCGGCGCTCAGCAGCTGTTCGACGAGCGCCTGGCACAACTGCGTGCCGACCGCGACGCCGCGGCGCTGGTGGCCGAACTCATCGACGTCACGCTGCCGTCGACGCGCCAGCCGATCGGAGCCCGGCACCCCATCACGATCCTGGCCGAGCACATCGCCGACACGTTCGTCGCCATGGGCTGGGAGCTGACCGAGGGTCCGGAGGTGGAGACCGAGCAGTTCAACTTCGACGCGCTCAACTTTCCCGTCGACCATCCGGCGCGCAGCGAACAGGACACGTTCTACATCGCCCCGGAGGGCACCCGGCAACTGCTTCGCACCCACACGTCGCCGGTACAGGTGCGCACCCTGTTGGAACGCGATCTGCCGGTCTACATCGTCTCGATCGGGCGGACGTTCCGCACCGACGAACTCGACGCGACCCACACCCCGGTGTTCCACCAGGTGGAGGGTTTGGCGGTGGACCGGGGGCTGACGATGGCGCACCTGAAAGGCACGCTGGACGCCTTCGCCCGTTCGGAGTTCGGCCCCGAGGCCAGGACCCGGATCCGTCCGCACTTCTTCCCGTTCACCGAGCCGTCCGCGGAGGTCGACATCTGGTTCGCCGGCAAGAAGGGCGGCGCCGGCTGGGTCGAGTGGGGCGGCTGCGGCATGGTGAACCCGAATGTGTTGCGCGCGGCGGGAATCGATCCCGACGAGTATTCGGGCTTCGCGTTCGGTATGGGTCTGGAGCGGACCCTGCAGTTCCGCAACGGGATCCCCGACATGCGCGACATGGTCGAGGGCGACGTCCGGTTCTCGCTGCCGTTCGGGGTGGGTGTCTGATGCGCGTTCCCTACAGTTGGCTGCGCGAGGTGGTGCGGGCCGGCGCACCGGGGTGGGATGTCCCGCCCGAGGATCTCGAGGCCGCGCTGATCCGGATCGGCCACGAGGTGGAAGACGTCGTCAGGTTGGGTCCGGTCAGCGGACCGCTGACGATGGGGCGCGTCGTCGAGATCGAGGAACTCACCGAGTTCAAGAAGCCGATCCGCGCGTGCAGGGTGGATGTCGGTGAGTCCACGCCGCGCGACATCGTCTGCGGAGCAACAAATTTCGCGGTCGGCGATCTGGTGGTGGTGGCACTGCCCGGCGTCACGCTGCCCGGCGACTTCCAGATCGCGTCGCGCGAGACCTACGGCCGGACCTCCGACGGCATGATCTGCTCGGCCGCCGAACTGGGCCTGGGTGCCGACCACTCGGGGATCATGGTGTTCCCGCCCGGCACCGCCGAACCCGGCGATTCGGGTATTGACGTCCTCGGACTGGACGACGTGATCTTCGACCTGGCCATTACCCCGGACCGTGGCTACGGCCTGTCGGTGCGCGGTATCGCCCGGGAGATCGCGTGCGCCTACGACCTGGACTTCGTCGATCCCGCCGACGTTCCGCCGTTGCCCGCCGAACGCGAGGCCTGGCCGCTGAGCGTCGACCCGGGCACCGGTGTCAGCCGCTTCGCGCTGCGCGCGGTGACCGGCATCGACCCGCACGCGCCCTCGCCGTGGTGGTTGCGGCGCCGGTTGACGCTGTGCGGCATCCGGCCGATCTCACCGGCGGTCGACGTCACCAACTACGTGATGCTCGAACTCGGCCATCCGATGCACGCCCACGACCGTGACCGGATCCACGGCCGTTTCCGGGTCCGCTTCGCCGAACCGGGGGAGACCGTGGTCACCCTCGACGACATCGAACGCACCCTCGACCCCGCCGACGTGCTGATCGTCGACGACACCGGGACGGCGGCGATCGGCGGAGTGATGGGTGCGGGTAGCACCGAAATCAACGACGGCTCAACGGAGGTGCTGCTCGAGGCCGCGGTATGGGATCCGGCCGCGGTGTCGCGCACCCAGCGCCGGCTGCATCTGGTCAGCGAGGCCGGCCGACGCTACGAGCGGTCGGTGGATCCGGCGGTGTCGGTGGCCGCGATCGACCGGTGCGCCCGGCTGCTGGCCGAAATCGCGGGGGGCACCGCCGAGCCCACCCTGACGGATTGGCGCGGGGATCCGCCGCGGACGGACTGGTCACACCCGTCGGTGCGGATGGCCGCAGATCTGCCCGACCGCACGGCCGGCTTCGTCTACCCGCCCGGGGCGGTCGTCGCACGGCTGAGGCAGATCGGTGCACGGGTCGACGAGCTGCCCGGCGGGCTGCTCGAGGTCACCCCGCCGAGCTGGCGCCCCGACCTGGTCGAACCGGCCGATCTGGTCGAGGAGGTGTTGCGCCTGGAGGGACTCGACGTCGTTCCGTCGGTGTTGCCGGCCGCCCCGGCCGGCCGTGGCCTGAGCGCCGCACAGAAGCGCCGCCGCGCGGTCGGCAAGTCCCTGGCACTGGCCGGCTACGTGGAGATCCTGCCGACGCCGTTCCTGCCCGCCGGAGTGTTCGACTCGTGGGGGCTGGCCGCCGACGATCCCCGCCGCAACACCGCCGCCGTGGTCAACCCGCTGGAGGCCGACCGGCCCCAGTTGGCCACCACACTGCTGCCCGGGCTGCTGGAAGCCCTGAGCCGCAACGTCTCCCGCGGTGCCGCCGACATCTCGCTGTTCGCCATCGCGCAGGTGGTGCTGCCGAACTCAGCAGACACGGAAACCCCTGCCGTCGAACGCATTCCGACCCACCGTCGGCCCACCGACGCCGAGATCGCCGAACTGGACGCGTCGCTGCCCCGGCAGCCGCAGCATGTCGGCGTCGCCCTGACCGGCCTGCGCGAGCCGCGCGGTCCGTGGGGCCCCGGACGTCCGGTCGAGGCCGCCGACGCCTTCGAAGCGGTGCGCACCATCGCCCGGGCGTGCGGCGTCGAGGTGGCCCTGCGCCCCGCCCAGGAGCTGCCCTGGCATCCGGGTCGCTGCGCCGAGGTGTTCGTCGGCGACGTCAGTGTCGGGTTCGCCGGTCAGCTGCACCCGGCCGTCGTCGAACGCGCGGGTCTGCCGAAGGGCACCTGCGCGGCAGAACTGGACCTCGACGCCATCCCGATCGCCGAAACGCTGCCTGCGCCCCGGATATCGCCGTTCCCGGCGGTGTTCCAGGACGTCAGCCTGATCGTCGACGCATCGGTTGCCGCCGACGCCGTGGTTGCCGCCGTGCGCGAAGGCGCCGGCGAACTGCTGGAGGGTGTGGAACTGTTCGACGTCTACACCGGCCCACAGATCGGCGAGGACCGCAAATCGCTGACACTGGCGCTGCGCTTCCGCGCCGCCGATCGGACCCTGACCGAGGACGAGGCCAGCGCCGCGCGTGACGCGGCGGTCGCGCTCGCCGGCCGCGAACTCGGTGCCGCCCTGCGGGCCTGACATGTGCGGCGAGGCCCGCCGAGGCGGACGGCTGACCGCGGCCCGGCCGGAGCCTCCGTCAAGACAGGAAACGACACAAGGCGACGCGGTAACGCTGCAGCCGAGGTCACCTTTGTCGATTCTTGACAGAACCCATACCGCGGCCATACCGCCACGGAGAAGGCTGGGGGTGAGGCACGGACTCGGAGGGAACCCATGCATGGGAGCAGACAGACCAGCGCAGGTCATCACCACGCAGCCGGGGAGGATCCGATGCCCACTGCCACTGCGGTACTCGACGTCCGGGGCCTGCATCGGGCCACCTCGGCAGCGGTGGTCGAATCGACGCTGCTGCGCCGCCCCGGGGTGACCGCTGTCGAGGCCAACGCCGTCAACCAGACCGCCACCGTGGTCTTCGACCCCGCGGCGACTTCGGTGGCAGAGTTGTCGACGTGGGTGCGTGAATGTGGGTTTCACTGCGCGGGCCGCTCGGTTCCCGAGCACATCTGTGACCCGATGTCAGAGCCACCCGGTCCGCCCGCCGAACATGGGGCCGCCGGCGAACACGCCCACCGCGCCCCCGCCGCGGGGATGCAACACAGCCCCAACGAGGTGATGAGCCACGGCGGCCACGGCGGCATGTCGATGGACGCGATGGTTCGCGATATGCGCAACAGGTTCCTGGTCGCACTGGTGCTGTCGATCCCGATCATGTTGTGGTCCCCAATGGGCCGCGACATGTTCGGATTCCGAGTGCCCGCCCCGTTCGGGTTGCGCGACGACGTGTTCGCCTTCCTGTTGAGCCTGCCGGTGGTGTTCTACTCGGCGTGGATCTTCTTTGACGGAACCTGGCGGGCACTGCGGGCACGAACCCTGGACATGATGGTTTTGGTCGCCGTTGCCGTCGGGGCGGGCTGGATTTACAGCGTCGTGGTGACCCTGACCGGCGGCGGCGAGGTGTTCTACGAAGCCGCCGCGATGCTGACATCCTTTGTGCTGCTGGGACATTGGTTCGAGATGCGCGCACGGGGCGGGGCGAACGAAGCGGTTCGCACCCTGCTGGAGCTCGCGCCGCCGATGGCGGTGGTGGTTCGCGACGGTGAGTCGGTGGAGGTGCCCACCGCCGAGGTGGTCGTCGGCGATCTGCTGCTGATCCGGCCCGGAGCCAAGATTCCGGTGGACGGCACGGTTGAGGAGGGCAGCTCGGAGATCGACGAGTCGATGGTCACCGGGGAGAGCCTACCGGTGTCAAAAGCCGTGGGCGACACCGTGATTGGCGCGTCGATCAACACCACGGGCACGCTGCGGGTACGCGCCACCAAAGTCGGTTCGGACACCGCGCTGGCCCAGATCGTGGCGATGGTGCAGGAAGCGCAGAACTCCAAGGCGCCCGGCCAGCGGCTGGCTGACCGGGCGGCCTTCTGGCTGGTGCTGGTCGCTCTGGTCGGCGGGACCCTCACCTTCGTGGTGTGGTGGGCGGTCGGGTCGGGGGTGCAGGCGGCTCTGCTGTTCGCGATCACCGTCGTGGTTGTCACCTGCCCGGACGCCCTTGGACTGGCCACCCCGACGGCGATCATGGTGGGCACCGGTCTGGGCGCCGAACGCGGCGTGCTGTGCAAAAGCGCCACCGCCCTGGAGGCTTCGGCGCGCATCGACACCGTCGTGATGGACAAGACTGGCACCCTGACCAAGGGCGAGCCGGAAGTCACCGACTTCGTCGCCGACGGCATGGCCGAGGACGAGCTGCTGGGCCTGGTGGCTGCAGTGGAGAAAGAGTCCGAGCATCCGTTGGCGGCGGCCATCGTGCGCTACGCCACCGAACGGGGCGTCACCGCGGCAGCGTTGACGGACTTCCGGAATGTGCCCGGAACCGGAGCTACCGCCACGGTCGCCGGCCGGCGGGTGGCCGCCGGCAACCGCAAACTGATGGTCGAAGAAGGCGTGGACTTACCCCCGGCGTTGATGAGCCGCCGGGACGAATGGGCTTCCGCAGGGCGCACCGCGGTGCTCATCGCCGTTGACGGGCGCGGCGTCGGAGTGGTCGCGCTCGCCGATGCCGCCCGGGAAACCTCCGCCGAGGCGATCCGTGAACTGCACGACATGGGTGTGCAGGTCGTCATGCTCAGCGGCGATAACCAGGCCACCGCCACACGCATCGCCGACCAACTCGGCATCGACACCGTCATCGCCGAAGTGCTGCCCGGCGACAAAGCCGCCAAGATCGCCGACCTGCAAAAGCAGGGAAAGAAAGTGGCCATGGTCGGCGACGGCGTCAACGACGCCCCCGCGCTGGCCCAAGCCGATCTCGGGGCGGCGATCGGGGCGGGCACCGATGTCGCGATCGAGACCGCCGATCTGGTGCTGATGCGCTCCGACCCACTCGATGTCCCCATCGCGTTGCGGATCGGCAGGGGGACACTACGCAAGATGCGCCAGAACCTTGGGTGGGCGGTGGGGTACAACGTGGTCGCGCTGCCGATCGCGGCCGGGTTACTCAAGCCGGCATTCGGGTTCGTGCTCCGTCCGGAGCTCGCGGCAATGTCGATGTCTGGCTCGAGCCTGATCGTCGCCGTCAACGCCCTGATGCTCAAACGCCTCGAGCTGCCGGCCCCGCCGGCGGACAAGCCGACAGCCGAGGCGGTGCCGGTTTCGGGCGCCCATGGGGAAAGGTCGGGCTGACGGGTTCTTTGTCGAATCTTCACGGAACGGCTAGGAGAGCCCTACCGAACCCGGGGAAAGCTGAACAGTGAGATCGACATGTCTGAACCGAGGAAAGGAAATGTTGTGAACAAGACGTTGACTGTGGTGACCGGGGTGGCTGCGCTGGCCGCGGTGACCGCGATAGGAGCGTGTAGTGGCTCGGCGACCAAGGAGGCGACATCGTCGGCGGCGCCGACCTCGATGCAGACCCCGACGTCGGCGTCAGCGGCGGCAGCGCACAACCAGGCCGACATGGGTTTCGCCCACATGATGATCCCGCACCACCAACAGGCGATCGAGATGAGCGACATGATCCTCGCCAAGCAGGGCATCGACCCGCGCGTGGTCGATCTGGCCAAGCAGATCAAGGCCGCCCAGGGTCCGGAGATCGAGCAGATGCAGGGCTGGATGAAGCAGTGGGGCATGCCCGGGATGAGTGGGATGCCCGGCATGGATCACGGTGGCATGCACGGGTCGGGTCCCGGGAGCGGTTCCACGACCACCACCATGCCGATGCCCGGCGGTTCGATGATGCCGGGCGTGCCGGGTATGGGTGACATGCCGGGTATGGACGGGATGATGTCGGCGGCCGACATGGATGCGTTGCAGAGTGCCCGGGGCGTCGAGGCCAGCAAGTTGTTCCTGACCCAGATGATCACACACCACCAGGGTGCGATCACCATGGGGCAGAACGAGATCAAGAATGGTCAGTTCCCCGAGACCATCGCGCTGGCCAAGTCGATTGTTGAGAGCCAGCAGAAGGAGATCGACACCATGAACCAGATCCTCGCTTCCCTGTAGAGATTTCGATGTCGCAGAACCGGACCTATCAGGTGCGAGGAATGACGTGCGGGCACTGCGCAGCCGTAGTGACCGCTGAGCTGAAGAAGCTGGAATCGGTCACCGCAGTCGCCGTCGACGTTGTGCCGCAGGGCGATTCGACAGTCACCGTGACCAGCACGGCGGATCTGGCACAGGACGCAGTGCGCGGCGCAGTGGCGCATGCCGGTTACGAACTGGTCGGGACGTCCTCGCGCTGATCGATGATCGGCACCGCCACGGTGAAGGTGGTGCCGTGACCGGGCCCGCGGCTGGCCACGCTGATGTGACCGCCGTGGGCCTCGGTCAACGCCTTGACGATCGCCAGCCCGATGCCCGCCCCTCCGTGACCGCGATCGCGGGCCGAGTCGGCGCGATAGAACCGCTCGAAGACATGCGGCAGATGCTCGGCGGCGATGCCGTCGCCGTCGTCGCCGACACTGAACACCACGTCGGGGCCGCTTGGGGCGGCGGTGATGATGACGTGCCCACCGGCGGGGGTGTGCCGCAGCGCGTTGTCGAGCAGGTTTCCCAGCACCTGAGCCAGGCGTTGTCGGTCGGCCCATACCCGTCCGGCGCCGGCAACGCGTGTTTGCAGGGCGACGTTCTTGGCGGTGTAGCGGTCGGCGAACGCGGCGATCACCGCACCGACGAGATCGGCGGCGTCCACCCAGTCCGGGGCGATGGCGGCATGGGCCTCCTCGGCCTGGGCCAGGGCGGCAGCGTCCGCGGAGAACCGCACCAGCCGGCCGGTCTGCTCGCGCAACATCGCGATGGTCTGTGGGTCAAGGGTTTTCACCCCGTCCTCGACGGCTTCGAGGTAGGCCTCCAGTACGGCCACCGGTGTGCGGATCTCATGGGCCAGGTCACCGAACATCCGGCGGCGGGTGGATTCCACCGATTGAAGGCGCTCGGCCATCTGGTTGAACGCGACTGCCAACTCATCGAATTCGTCACCCAGTTGCGGTGCGGCGACCCGGATGTCGTAGCGCCCTTCGGCGACCGCCGAGGCGGCGGCGGACACTTCGGCGATGGAACGTTGCAGCCGTCTGCTGAGGTAGGCGGTGACGACGAAGGCGGTCAGGGCGGCCACCGCGATCGCCGCCGCGATCGACAGCGCGGTGGCGTGCCGGTAGGCCTGCTCGGCGTGGAACTGCTCATTGGAGTCATGCGCCACCCCGGCCCGGTGCAGGTGTTCGCGGAACAACGGCGGCCCGACCACCGAGGCGACCACCCAGGTGGCGACCCCCCCGGCGAGCAGCACCAACGTCTGGGCGAGCAGCAGCCGCCGACGCATCCCCATTCCCGCCCGCGTCGTCATTGCCCGGTTCCCATCCGGTATCCCACGCCGCGGACGGTGAACACGAACCGCGGCTCTGCCGGGTCGTCGCCGAGCTTGCGTCGCAGATGCCCGACGTGGACGTCCACGAGATGGTCGTTGCCGACCCACGGCTCGCCCCAGACCTCGTCGATGAGCTGGCGGCGGCTCCACACCACGCCGGGCCGTGACGAGAGCGCCGCCAGGATGTCGAACTCGGTGCGGGTCAACGGGATCGGATCGTCGCCGAGGAATACCTCACGGCTGGCGAGGTCGATCGACAGGGGGCCGATGTGCCGGGCCTTCGGCACCCCCGCCCCGGCGCCGGAGGCCAGCGCCGGGGCGGGGGTGCGGGGGCGGCGCAGCATCGCGCGGATCCGAGCGACCAACTCCCGCGGACTGAACGGTTTGGTGACGTAGTCATCGGCTCCGACCGACAGCCCGACGATGGTGTCCACCTCGGCGTCGCGGGCGGTTAGCATCACCACGTAGGCGTCGGAGAACGTCCGCAACTGCCGGCATACCTCGAGTCCGTCGATGCCCGGCAACCCCAGATCGAGCACCACCACATCGGGGTCGACCTCTCGGGCCACCGCCAGGGCCTCAGCCCCGGTGTGACACACCGTCACCTCGAAGTGTTCGCGCTGCAGGTAACTTGCGACCACGTCGGCCAGGGCGGCTTCGTCGTCGACCACCAGGGCGCGATAGCCCAGATCAGCGCCACCCTCGGCGATGCCGGGTAAGGGATCCATCCCTTCATCGTGCCGTGCGGCCCGCCCAGGTCCCGGTCTTGAGCGAATCTTCACACAACCAACACCAAACCTCGCCACAGGTCGGCGCACAGTGGAGAAGACAGCCCAACGACGACGGGACCGCTGATGACACGACACCCACTGACGGCGGCACCCGGCAACGATCCGGCATCCGACCGCCGGTCGATGCTGCGGGCACTGGGTGCGCTGGGTCTGCTGGGTGCGGGCGCCCTGTTCGGTTGGCGGCGGACACCGCGCGAACCCGTCGGGCCCCGCCGCGGCAGCGCCGAAGTCCAACTGGTCGACAACGGCATGATGGACGGCGCGAACATGGGCCAATACATGGAAATGTTCGCCCGGCACAACGAGATCCACCGCACCGTCGCCGACATCCCCGGCGGCGTGCGGGCGACCACGGAGTCGAACTCACCCGACCTGGCAGCCCAACTGCAGGCCCACGTCTCCGACGTGTACTCCCGATTGGACCGCGGGACCGCGGTGATGGGTGCGGCCACCAGTGCGACCCTGCCCATCCTGGTTCGCAACGCGGGCAACTACCGGCGCCAACTCACCCTCACCCCCACCGGGATCGTGATCGAGGAAACCTCCGACGACCCCGGCCTGACCCAGGTGATCCGCGAACACGCCCGCGAGGTCAGCGGCTTCGTCGCCGACGGAATGCCAGCGGCGATGCAAGCCATGATGGGCGGGATGGGTCCCGGCGGGATGGGCGGGATGGCCGGGATGGGTCCCGGCGGGATGGGCGGCATGGGCGGCATGGGCGGGATGATGGGCCACCCGTAGACCGACCGCCGGGTGGCCCCACCCGCAACGAGCCACAATACATTTGCAACTGTCCGCATAATCATGCAGAATCTGCGAGATGACGACGGTGGCCTTGGCCGGGGCGAGCGGATACGCCGGCGGCGAGATCCTGCGGCTACTGCTCGGGCACCCGGCCCTCGCCGACGGGCGGCTGTCCATCGGGGCGCTGACCGCCGCATCCAGTGCCGGAACCGTGCTGGGCGATCACCATCCGCATCTGCTGCCGCTGGCGCAGCGCACCCTCGACCCGACCGAGATCGACGTGCTGCGCGGCCACGACGTCGTCTTCCTGGCCCTGCCGCACGGACATTCCGCCGCCATCGCCGAGCAACTCGGGCCCGACACCGTGGTGATCGACTGCGGTGCGGACTTCCGGCTGACCGACGCCGCGGACTGGGAACGGTTCTACGGGTCCGCACACGCGGGCAGCTGGCCCTACGGACTGCCCGAACTGCCGGGCGGCCGCGACGCCCTGCGCGGCACCACCCGGGTCGCGGTCCCGGGCTGCTATCCGACCGCGGCACTGCTGGCGCTGCTGCCCGCGGTCGCCGCGGGCCTCGTCGAACCCGCCGTGACGGTGGTCGCCGTCAGCGGCACCTCCGGCGCCGGCCGGGCCGCCAAGGTGGACCTGCTGGCCGCCGAGGTCATCGGCTCCGCACGTGCCTACAACATCGGCGGTGTGCACCGGCACACCCCGGAGATCGCCCAGGGGCTGCGCGCGGTGACCGACCGGGCGGTAACGGTGTCGTTCACCCCGGTGCTCATCCCGACCTCCCGGGGCATCCTGGCCACCTGCACCGCACCCACCGCCGCCGCGCTGCCCGACATCCGCGCGGCCTACGAAAAGGCTTACGACGCAGAGCCGTTCATCCATCTGCTACCCGAGGGCCGGCTGCCCACGACCGGCGCGGTGACCGGCTCGAACGCGGCCCAGCTGCAGGTGACCGTCGACGAGGCGGCGCAGACGTTCGTCGCCGTGTGCGCCATCGACAACCTGGTCAAGGGAACCGGGGGAGCCGCGGTGCAGTCGATGAACCTGGCACTGGGCTGGCCGGAGACCGAGGGACTTTCGACCGTGGGGGTGGCACCGTGACGGAAGCGGCCTTTGACGGCACCTCGGTGTCCAGACTGCTGCGCACCCAGGGGGTGACGGCACCGGAGGGCTTCCGCGCCACCGGGATCGCCGCGGGCATCAAGGCCTCCGGCAAGCTCGACCTCGCGCTGGTGTTCAACGAGGGACCCGACTACGGCGCCGCCGGCGTGTTCACCCGCAACCAGGTCAAGGCGGCACCCGTGTTGTGGAGCCAGCAGGTGCTGACCACCGGCCGGCTGCGCGCGGTCATCCTGAACTCCGGCGGGGCCAACGCCTGCACCGGCCCGGGCGGGTTCCAGGACAGCCACGCCACCGCCGAAGCCGTCGCCGCCGCACTGTCGCAGTGGGGCACCGAGACCGGCCCCATCGAGGTCGCCGTGTGCTCGACGGGACTGATCGGTGACCGGCTGCCGATGGGCAAGATGCTCGCCGGCGTCACCGAGATCGTGCACGAGATGGCCGGCGGCCTGACCGGCGGCGAGGAAGCGGCCCGCGCCATCATGACCACCGACACCGTGCCCAAACAAGTTGCGCTGCACCACAAGGACAACTGGACCGTGGGCGCCATGGCGAAGGGGGCCGGAATGCTGGCCCCGTCGTTGGCCACGATGCTCGTGGTCATCACCACCGACGCCGTCGCCGACTCCGCCGCGCTGGACACCGCGCTGCGCCGCGCGGCCGCGGTCACCTTCGACCGGCTCGACGTCGACGGCAGCTGTTCGACCAACGACACCGTGCTGCTGCTGGCGTCCGGCGCCAGCGCGATCACACCTACTCAGGACGAACTCGATGACGCGATCCGACGGGTCTGCGACGATCTGTGCGCACAGCTGCAGGCGGACGCCGAGGGCGTCACCAAGAGGGTCACCATCACCGTCTCCGGTGCGGCCACCGAGGATGACGCCGTGGCATGTGCGCGGGCCGTCGCCCGGGACAGCCTGGTCAAGACCGCGTTGTTCGGCTCCGACCCGAACTGGGGCCGGGTACTGGCGGCCGTTGGGATGGCGCCCGTCGCCCTTGATCCGAACCGGATCTCGGTGTCGTTCAACGGTTCACCGGTGTGCGTCGACGGCGCCGGCGCGCCCGGCGCCCGCGAGGTCGACCTGTCCGGCGCCGACGTCGACGTCACGGTGGACCTGGGCCTGGGCGGCGCATCTGCGTCCGTGCGAACCACCGACCTCTCCCACGCCTACGTCGAAGAGAACTCGGCCTACAGCTCATGACCGGGGCATCGACGAAAACCAGCACGAAGGCGGCCATCCTGGCCGAGGCGCTGCCGTGGCTCAAACAGCTGCACGGCCGCATCGTCGTCGTCAAGTACGGCGGCAACGCCATGACCGACGAGACACTCAAGGCCGCCTTCGCCGCCGACATGGTGTTTCTGCGCAACTGCGGCATCCACCCCGTCGTCGTGCACGGCGGCGGCCCGCAGATCTCGGCGATGCTCAAACGCCTCGGCATCGCCGGGGATTTCAAGGGCGGCTTCCGGGTCACCACCCCCGAGGTGCTCGACGTGGCCCGCATGGTGCTGTTCGGTCAGGTCGGCCGGGAACTGGTCAACTTGATCAACGCGCACGGCCCGTACGCGGTCGGCATCACCGGTGAGGACGCCCACTTGTTCACCGCGGTCCGGCGCAGCGTCAGCGTCGACGGGGTGGACACCGACATCGGGCTGGTCGGCGACGTCGACCAGGTCAACACCGATGCCGTGGTGGACCTCATCGGCGCGGGCCGTATTCCGGTGGTGTCGACCATCGCCCCGGACGCCGACGGCGTGGTGCACAACATCAACGCCGACACCGCGGCCGCGGCGCTGGCCGAAGCCCTGAGGGCGGAGAAGCTGGTGATGCTGACCGACATCGAAGGCCTGTACACCGACTGGCCCAACCGCGACTCACTGGTCACCGAGATCGACACCGGCGCGCTGGCCCAACTGCTGCCCCGGCTGGAAACCGGGATGGTGCCCAAGGTGGAGGCCTGCCTGCGGGCGGTCGCCGGCGGGGTGCCCAGCGCACACATCATCGACGGGCGGGTCGAGCACTGCGTCCTGGTCGAGCTGTTCACCAATGAGGGCACCGGAACCAAAGTCGTGGGGGCATCCTAGTGACGAAAACCCAAGACCTGCAACAACGTTGGTCCGCGGTGATGATGGACAACTACGGCACCCCGGCGCTGGCGCTGGCCACCGGCGACGGCGCGGTGGTCACCGACCCGGACGGCAAGACCTATGTCGACCTGCTCGGCGGCATCGCCGTCAACGTGCTGGGGCACCGGCATCCGGCGGTCATCGAAGCGGTGACCGCTCAACTGAACACCCTGGGCCACACCTCGAATCTGTATGCCACCGAACCCGGGATCGCCCTGGCCGAGGCGCTGGTCGCGCAACTGGGCGGCGAGCACACCGCGCGGGTGTTCTTCTGCAATTCCGGCACCGAGGCCAACGAAGTCGCATTCAAGATCAGCAGGCTGACCGGCCGCACGAAACTCATTGCCGCCGAAGGCGGATTCCACGGACGCACCATGGGCTCGCTGGCGCTAACCGGTCAGCCCGCCAAACGGGCCCCGTTCGAACCGCTGCCCGGCGAGGTCACCTTCGTGCCGTACGGGGATGCCGACGCCCTGCGCGCCGCGGTCACCGGCGAGACCGCCGCGGTTTTCCTGGAGCCGATCATGGGGGAGGGCGGCGTCGTCGTCCCGCCCTCCGGCTACCTGGCCGCCGCCCGGGAGATCACCGCTGCGCACGGAGCGCTGCTGGTGCTCGACGAGGTGCAGACCGGAATTGGGCGCACCGGAACGTTTTTCGCCCACCAGCACGACGGCGTCACACCGGACGTGATCACCCTTGCCAAGGGGCTCGGCGGCGGACTGCCCATCGGCGCCTGCATCGGTGTCGGCGCCGCGGCTGACCTGATGACGCCGGGACTGCACGGCAGCACCTTCGGCGGCAACCCGGTGTGCACGGCCGCCGCCGGCGCGGTGCTGCGCACCCTGGCGGCCGACGACCTTGTCGCCCGTACCGCAGCCATCGGCAAGAACCTGCAGCACGACATCGAGGCACTTGGCCATCCGCTCGTCGACCACGTCCGGGGCCGCGGCCTGCTGCAGGGCATCGTGCTGCACGCGCCAAAAGCCAAGGCCGCCGAAGCCGCAGCCCGCGATGCGGGATTCCTGGTCAACGCGGCCGCACCCGACGTGATCCGGCTGGCCCCGCCACTGGTCGTCACCGAAACCCAGCTGGAAAGCTTCGTGACCGCGCTGCCCGGCATCCTCGACATCGCCCGGGACGCGACGTGACGGCCAAGACCACCCCCGAGGTGGCCGCCACCCGCGCCGGGCGGCAGGCCCGCATCGTGACCCTGCTGTCGGCTCGCGAGGTACACAGCCAGGCCGAGTTGGCGGCCCTGCTCGCCGGCGAGGGCATCGACGTCACGCAGGCGACCCTGTCCCGGGACCTCGAGGAACTCGGCGCGGTCAAACTGCGCGGCGCCGACGGCGGCACGGGCGTCTACGTGGTCCCCGAGGACGGCAGTCCGGTCCGTGGGGTGTCCGGCGGCACCGAACGGATGTCGCGGCTGCTCGGCGAACTGCTGGTGTCCACCGACGCCAGCGGCAACCTTGCCGTCCTGCGCACCCCGCCCGGCGCCGCCCAGTATCTGGCCAGCTCCATCGACCGGGCCGCCCTGCCCTACGTCGTGGGAACCATCGCCGGCGACGACACCGTGCTGGTGGTCGCCCGCGAGCCGATGACCGGCGCCGAACTGGCGGCCACCTTCGAAACTCTGCAGTGATGTCACTGCGCCGAACAGCCTAGAAACAAAGGAGATTGGTTTCATGTCCGAACGCGTCATACTGGCGTATTCCGGTGGTCTGGACACCTCGGTGGCGATCAGCTGGATCGGCAAGGAGACCGGCCGCGAAGTCGTCGCCGTCGCCATCGACCTCGGTCAGGGCGGTGAGGACATGGAAGTGGTGCGCCAGCGCGCCCTGGAGTGTGGCGCCGTCGAAGCCGCCGTGGTCGACGCCCGGGACGAATTCGCCGACGAGTACTGCCTGCCCACCATCAAATCCAACGCGCTCTACATGGACCGCTACCCGCTGGTGTCGGCGATCAGCCGACCGCTGATCGTCAAGCACCTGGTGGCCGCGGCCCGCGCGTTCGGCGGCACCGTCGTGGCGCACGGCTGCACCGGCAAGGGCAACGACCAGGTTCGCTTCGAGGTCGGATTCGCCTCGCTGGCACCGGATCTGGAGGTGCTCGCCCCCGTCCGCGACTACGCCTGGACCCGCGAGAAGGCCATCGCGTTCGCCGAGGAGAACGCGATCCCGATCAACGTCACCAAGCGCTCGCCGTTCTCGATCGACCAGAACGTGTGGGGCAGGGCCGTGGAGACCGGGTTCCTGGAGCACCTGTGGAACGCGCCCACCAAGGACGTCTACGACTACACCCAGGATCCGACGCTGAACTGGAACACCCCCGACGAGGTGATCGTCGGTTTCGAGAAAGGTGTGCCGGTGTCCATCGACGGCCGGCCGGTCACGGTGCTGGAGGCCATCGTCGAGCTGAACCGGCGCGCCGGGGAGCAGGGCTGCGGCCGGCTCGACGTCGTCGAGGACCGCCTGGTCGGCATCAAGAGCCGGGAGATCTATGAGGCCCCCGGCGCGATGGCGCTCATCACCGCGCACAGCGAACTCGAGCACGTCACTCTGGAGCGTGAGCTCGGCCGCTTCAAACGGATGACGGATCAGCGCTGGGGTGAACTGGTGTACGACGGCCTGTGGTACTCGCCGCTGAAGCGGGCGCTGGAGTCGTTCGTGGCCGAGACGCAGGAGCACGTCACCGGAGAAATCCGAATGGTGCTGCATGGCGGGCACATCGCGGTGAACGGCCGCCGCAGTCCGGAGTCGCTGTACGACTTCAACCTGGCCACCTACGACGAGGGCGACACCTTCGACCAGTCCAGCGCCAAGGGTTTCGTGCACGTGCACGGGCTGAGCTCCAAGATCGCCGCCAAACGGGACCTCGGCCGGTGATGACCCCTATCTCCCCGCGAGCGTGCGTGTCGGTACCCCGACACGCCGCTCGGAGCGGACTTCTGCGCACCCTCGCGGAGTATCGATGAGCACCAACGAGGGCGCCCTGTGGGGCGGCCGCTTCGAGGGCGGCCCCTCGGACGCCCTTGCCGCACTGAGCAAGTCGACGCATTTCGACTGGGTGCTGGCGCCCTACGACGTCGCCGCGTCGAAAGCCCACGCGCGCGTATTGCACCGGGCCGGTCTGCTGACCGACGACCAGCGCGACGGACTGCTCGTCGGGCTGGACAGCCTCGGTTCGGATGTCGCCGACGGCAGCTTTCTGCCCACGGCCGCCGACGAAGACGTGCACGGCGCGCTCGAGCGCGGTCTGATCGACCGGGTCGGACCCGATCTCGGCGGCCGGCTGCGCGCCGGCAGATCCCGAAACGACCAGGTCGCCACGCTGTTCCGGATGTGGCTGCGCGATGCCGTGCGCCGGGTCGCCGACGGTGTGCTGCAGGTCGTCGATGCGCTGGCCACCCAGGCCGCCGCGCACCCGACGGCGATCATGCCCGGCAAGACGCATCTGCAGTCCGCGCAGCCGATCCTGCTGGCACATCATCTGTTGGCCCACGCGCATCCGCTGCTGCGCGACGTGGACCGCATCGCCGACTTCGACGACCGCACCGCGATCTCACCGTACGGCTCCGGTGCGCTGGCCGGCTCGTCGTTGGGACTGGATCCCGACGCCATCGCCGAGGAACTCGGCTTCCGGGCAGCCGCCGACAATTCGGTGGACGCCACCGCCGCGCGGGATTTCGCGGCCGAGGCGGCCTTCGTCCTCGCAATGATCGCCGTCGACCTCTCCCGACTCGCCGAGGACATCATCCTTTGGAGCTCAACGGAATTCGGCTACGTGAGACTGCACGACTCCTGGTCGACGGGCAGTTCGATCATGCCGCAGAAGAAGAACCCCGACATCGCCGAACTCGCCCGCGGCAAGTCCGGGCGGTTGATCGGCAACCTGACCGGGTTGCTGGCCACGCTCAAGGCTCAGCCTCTGGCCTACAACCGGGACCTGCAGGAGGACAAGGAGCCGGTGTTCGACTCGGTGGCGCAGCTCGAGCTGCTGCTGCCGGCGATGGCCGGCCTGGTCGCGACGCTGAGGTTCGACGAGGACCGGATGGCCGCGCTGGCGCCCGCCGGCTACACCTTGGCCACCGACATCGCCGAATGGATGGTGCGTCAAGGGGTTCCGTTCCGGGTCGCGCACGAGGCGGCGGGCGCGGCGGTCAAGACGGCCGAGCAGCGCGGGGTGGGGCTCGACGAACTCACCGATGAGGAGTTCGCGGGCATCGACCCGGCACTGACCCCGCAGGTCCGTCAGGTGCTCACCGTCGAAGGCTCCGTCAACGCGCGCAACGCCCGCGGCGGCACCGCACCCGTGCAGGTGGCCAGGCAGCTCAACGTGGTTCGCGAATCCGAGGCCCGGCTACGGATCCGGCTGCGCCGCGCCGCGCCGTGACCGGATCACCGACATCGCCGGTCGCCGCCCCTACGCTCGACGGGTGGCATCCCGCAGCAGGTCAGCCGTCTACGCGCGGCGCCGCAAACGCCGCATGGCCGAGGTCGCGCACGACCTGACCGAGGCGCAGTGGGACGCCCTCAAGGATGCGTGGGACGGATGCGCCTACTGCGGCGCACACGCAATCGATCTGCAGAAGGACTGCATGCTGCCGATTTCGCGGGGCGGGCGCTACACCCTGGCGAATGTGGTGCCGGCCTGCCCATCCTGCAACGCCAGCAAGTGCAACAGCGAGGTCACCGGGTGGCTGCGCCGCAAGAAGTTCGACGAGGAGGCCTTCTTGATCCGGCAGTTCGCCATCCAGCGTGCCGTCGCGGGCGCAGCCGACTGAGGTCACCTCATTCCGCGTCATCGGAGAGTTCCAGCCAGCGGTCCTCCAGGTCGACGTTTTCCGCCTCCAGCGCCCGCAACCGCTCGGTGAGCGTTCCCAGCCCGGAGTAGTCGCTGTGGTCGTGTTCGGCGATCTCGATGTGCAGGGCCTCGATCTGACCGGTCACCTTCGCCAGCTTGCGTTCGACGGCCGCCAGTTCCTTGCGGTTGGCATAGGCCTTGGAGCCGGAAGTAGCACCGGAACCAACGCCCGAACCGTTCTGCACCTTGGGGGCGGGAGCCGGCGGAGTCACCGCCTTCGAAGTCAGCTCCAGGTATTCGTCGACCCCGCCGGGCAGATGCCGCAACCGGCCGTCGATGATCGCGTACTGCTGGTCGGTGACCCGCTCGAGGAGGAAGCGGTCATGGGAGACCACGATCAACGTGCCCGGCCACGAATCGAGGAGATCCTCGGTGGCGGTGAGCATGTCGGTGTCGACGTCGTTGGTGGGCTCGTCCAGGATCAGCACGTTGGGTTCGGCCAGCAGCGTCAGCATCAACTGCAGGCGACGCCGTTGCCCGCCGGACAGGTCGGCCACCCGTGCCGAAAGGTGCTCGCGCCCGAAACCGAGGCGCTCGAGCAACTGCGCCGGTGTCACCTCCCGGCCTTCCACCAGAAACGTCGTCTGCAGCCGGCCCAGTACGTCACGCACCAGGTCGGCCTCGACGTCGGCGAGGATGCCGGCCTGCTGGTCCAGCATCGCCAGTTTCACGGTCTTGCCGCGCTTGACCCGACCGGAGTCGGGCGTGACGGTACCGGCGATCAAACCGAGCAGGGTCGACTTGCCCGCACCGTTCGCGCCCACGATCCCGGTGCGCTCGCCCGGGCCGATGCGCCATTCGATGTCGCGCAGCACCGTTCGTCCGTGATACGACACGCTCACATCCAGCAGGTCGATCACGTCCTTGCCCAACCGGGCGGTCGCCAGCTTCGCCAGTTCGGTGGTGTTCCGCAGCGGCGGGACGTCGGCGATCAACGCGTTGGCGGCGTCGATTCGGAATTTCGGCTTCGACGTGCGTGCCGGTGCGCCGCGGCGCAGCCAGGCCAGCTCCTTGCGCATCAGGTTCTGCCGCTTGGCCTCGGCGGCGGCGGCGCTGCGGTCGCGTTCGACGCGCTGCAGGACGTAGGCGGCGTACCCGCCCTCGAACGGTTCGACGATCCTGTCGTGCACCTCCCACGTGGTCGTGGCGACTTCGTCGAGGAACCAGCGGTCGTGGGTCACCAGCAGCAGGCCGCCGGCCGTGCGGGTCCACCGCGTCTTGAGGTGGGTGGCCAGCCAGGTGATGCCCTGGATGTCGAGGTGGTTGGTCGGTTCGTCGAGGGCGATGACATCCCACTCGTCGATCAGCAGCGCGGCCAATTGCACCCGGCGTCGTTGTCCGCCCGAGAGGGTGGAAACCGTGGCATCCCAGGCGATGTCCGCGACGAGGCCGGCCACCACATCGCGCACCCGGGGATCGCCGGCCCACTGGTGCTCGGCCCGGTCTCCGACGAGTTCCCAACCGACAGTTTGGGTTTCGTCGAGTGTGTCGGCCTGTTCGAGGGCGCCCACGCGCAGGCCGGTGCGCCGCGTCACCCGTCCCGCATCGGGCGTGATCCCCCCGGTCAGCAACCGGAGCAGACTGGACTTGCCGTCCCCGTTGCGCCCGACGATGCCGATCCGGTCGCCATCGTCGACTCCGACGGTCACCGAATCGAATACCACCCGCGTCGGATACTCCAGATGCAGCGACTCGGCGCCGAGCAGGTGTGCCACCCGGCCGACCTTAGTTGCCGGGGGTTGGGGACGCTCAAGCCCGGCTGTCCGGTGCGCAGCGTGTGCCATGATGTGCAGGCCGTCGAGGGGCGAAGCCGCACGAGATGCTAGGGGAGTGCCCGTGGACCTGAATCTTTCCGCGGTGGCCGCGCCGCTTCTGCGGCCGGTCGGGCGGTTGGTTGCCACCGCGCAGAACGGCCTGGAAGTGCTACGCCTGGGCGGTCTGGAGACCGAGTCGGTGCCGTCGCCGTTCCAGATCGTCGAGACCGTGCCGATGTACCGGCTGCGGCGGTACTTCCCGCCGGACAGTCGGCTCCGCACGAAGACCGGCCCGCCGGTGCTGATGGTTCACCCGATGATGATGTCGGCGAACATGTGGGACGTCACCCGTGAGGACGGCGCGGTCGGCATCCTGCACAACGCCGGCCTGGATCCGTGGGTGATCGACTTCGGCGAACCCGACAAGGTGGAAGGCGGCATGCGCCGCACGCTGACAGACCATGTCGTGGCGTTGTCCGAGGCCATCGAAACCGTCAAGGCCGAAACCGGGCGCGATGTGCACCTGGCCGGCTACTCGCAGGGCGGGATGTTCGCCTACCAGGCGGCCGCCTACCGACATTCCAAGGACCTGGCGAGCATCGTCGCGTTCGGGGCGCCCGTCGACACGCTGGCGGCACTGCCGATGGGCATCCCGCCCAATCTGGGGGCGGTCGCCGCCGGTTTCATGGCCGATCACGTCTTCAACCGGCTGGACATCCAGGGCTGGATGGCACGCACCGGCTTCCAGATGCTCGATCCGTTGAAGACAGCCAAGGCGCGGGTCGACTTCGTCCGGCAACTGCACGACCGGGAAGCGCTGCTGCCGCGCGAACAGCAGCGCCGCTTCCTCGATTCCGAAGGCTGGATCGCCTGGTCGGGGCCCGCGGTGTCCGAACTACTCAAGCAGTTCATCGCGCACAACCGGTTGATGTCGGGTGGATTCGCGATCAACGGGCAGTTGGTGACGCTCACCGACATCACCTGCCCCGTGCTGGCCTTCGTCGGTGAGGTCGACGACATCGGCCAGCCCGCCTCGGTGCGGGGCATCCGGCGCGCCGCACCCTCGGCCGACGTGTACGAAACGATGCTCCGGGCCGGCCACTTCGGCCTGGTCGTCGGCACGAAAGCCGCCGAGATCACCTGGCCGACGGTCGCCCACTGGGTGCATTGGGTGGACGGCGCCGGTCCGCTCCCCGGCAACGTCGAGCCGATGCCGGACCCCGGGCAGCACAACGAAAGCCTGGACACCGGCGTGCCGTTGTCGGCCCGGGTTGCCCACGGTGTGGGGGAAGCCTCCGAGGTGGCCTTCTCGCTGGCCCGCAGCGCCGCCGAGGCCGTCGTCGCGGCCAACAAGTCCGTGCGCACCCTGGTGGTGGAGACAGCGCGGACGCTGCCGCGGCTCACCCGACTCGGCCAGATCAACGACCACACCCGAATCTCGTTGGGGCGCATCATCTCCGAGCAGGCCAAGGATTCGCCCGGCGGGGAGTTCCTGCTTTTCGACGGGCGTGTGCACACCTACGAGGCGGTCGACCGCCGCATCAACAACGTGGTTCGGGGTCTCATCGACGTCGGGGTACGCCAGGGCGACCGGGTCGGTGTCCTGATGCAGACCAGACCCAGTGCGCTGGTCGCCATCGCCGCGTTGTCGCGCCTCGGCGCGGTGTCGGTGTTGATGCCGCCCGACGGCGACCTGCACGAGGCGGCCCGGCTGGGCGGGGTCGCGGAGATCCTGACCGACCCGACGAACCTGGACGCCGCACGGCAGCTCTCATTGCAGGTGCTGGTGCTGGGCGGCGGCGAGGGGCGCGACCTGAACCTGGCGGAGGGCGCCGAGGTCGTCGACATGGAGCGGATCGACCCGGACGCGGTCACCCTGCCCGGTTGGTATCGTCCGAATCCCGGCTATGCGCGTGACCTTGCGTTCATCTGCTTCAACACCGTCGGCGGCGAGCTTGTCGCCAAACAGATCACCAACTACCGGTGGGCGCTGTCGGCATTCGGAACCGCATCGGCGGCCGCCCTGTCCGCGGGTGACACGGTCTACTGCCTGACCCCGCTGCACCATCCGTCCGGTCTGCTGGTCGCGGTGGGCGGCGCGGTCGTCGGCGGCGCACGCATCGCCCTGTCCCGTGGTCTCAAGCCGGAGCGCTTCGTCCAGGAGATCCGCCAGTACGGCGTCACGGTCGTGTCCTACACGTGGGCGATGCTGCGCGACGTGATCGACGACCCGGCGTTCGTCCTGCACGGCCACCATCCGGTGCGGCTTTTCATCGGCTCGGGTATGCCGACCGGACTGTGGCAGCGGGTGACCGAAACGTTCGCGCCGGCCCGGGTGGTGGAGTTCTTCGCGACGACGGACGGCCAGGCCGTCCTGGCGAATGTGTCGGGCGCCAAGATCGGCAGCAAAGGCCGGCCGTTGCCGGGCGGCGCCGAGATCGAACTGGCCGCCTACGACGCCGACTCGGATCTCATTCTCGAGGACGACCGGGGGTTCGTGCAGGTTGCCGCGGCCGATCAGATCGGGGTGCTGCTGTCGAGCCCCCGCGGCCCGGTCGACCCGACGGCCTCCGTCAAACGCGGGGTCTTCGCCCCGGCGGACACCTGGGTGTCGACGGAGTCGCTGTTCCGTCGTGACGCCGACGGTGACTATTGGCTCGTCGGAAACCGCAACGCCGTGATCGGCACCGCGCGCGGGGTCACCTTCCCGGAGCCCATCACCGAGGCGGTCAGCCGGATCGGCGCGGTCGACCTGGCCGTGACGTATCCGGTGCCGGTCGCGGGCGGGCTCGAGGTCGCCGTCACGGCGCTGACACTGCGACCGGGCGCCTCGGTCACCGCCGCCGACCTCACCGACGCGGTCGCTTCGATGCCGATCGGCCTGCCGCCGGACGTGATCCACGTGGTTGCCGAATTGCCGCTGTCGGCGACGTTCCGTCCGCTGGCCGGCGCGCTGCAGGCCGCCGGGCTTCCGCGGGCGGGCCGGCAGACCTGGTACCTGGACCACGACGACAACCGGTACAAGCGGCTGACCGCTGCGGTGCGCAGCGAGATCGGCCGTCACGCCGAGCGCGTGTAACGTCCCGGCGTTTGCCGACGAAACCGCTGGTAGGCTCGGCCACAACCATTCCCGCTGGAGGATGCCATGTCATCGCAACGCCGCCTGATCGTCGGTGCCGTCGCCGGCGCCGGACTGGCCCTGTCGCTGGGCCTGGGATCGGCGGCGGCCGATCCTGAGACGCCCACGCCGACGCCGCCCACCCAGGCCGCGGGCACCCCCGGCCTACAGCTGACGGGCGGCGCGGCCGGCGGAACGCCCACGGTGCCCGGCAGGCAGGCCACCGGAGCGCAGGCACCCTCGTCTGCGTATGTCCTGGACCAGCTCTCCACGGAGTTCACCCGCGGCACCGGCGCGGGCCAGGTCGCCAATCTGCTGAACGAGGCGCTGAACCTGCGCGCGCAGGGCTTTCCGCCCAAGCCGGGCGACCTGGCCGCGGTGCAGGCGGCGATTGCCAAGCGGCCCAACCAGGGTCCGCTGATCGCCGCGCTGCAGGCCACGGTCGCTCATCAGCATCAGTTGCAGTCCCAGATGGGCAGCTCCTCGCAGAATCAGCCGCAACTCGGGTTCGGGATCAACCAGGGAACCTGGAGTCCGGGCAACCCGATGATTCAGGACAGCCCGATCTTCCCGATGCCGGGCCGCAGCTAGCGTGCTGGACCCGAAACTGCTCGACATCCTGGTGTGTCCGGCCGACCGCGGCCCGCTGATCTACACCGGCACCGAGTTGTACAACCCCCGACTGCGCCGGGCCTATCGCATCGAGGACGGTATCCCGGTGCTGCTGGTGGACGAGGCGCGTGAGGTGACCGATGAGGCCGAACACATTCGGCTGGCGGCGGCCGGTTAGACCCGGATTCCGGACCGCTTGAACGCCGATCCGCAAACCGCGGCACGCCGGGTTCTCGGCGCCACCCTCTACGGTCGCGGCGTGGCTGCGACGATCGTCGAGGTCGAGGCCTACGGCGGCGTTCCGGACGGTCCGTGGCCGGACCCGGCGTCGCACTCGTACCGCGGTCCCAACGCGCGCAATGTGGTGATGACGGGGCCGCCCGGCCGGCTCTACACCTATCGCAGCCACGGCATCCACGTGTGCGCCAACGCGGTGTGCGGTCCCGACGGTGTGGCCGCCGCGGTGCTGCTGCGCGCCGGGATCATTACCGACGGATGTGATGTCGCCCGTCGCCGCCGCGGATCGGCAATCCGCGATGCCGCGCTGGCGCGCGGGCCGGGCAATCTCTGCGCGGCATTGGGAATTACCTTGGCGGACAACGGAATCGACCTCTTCGATCCTTGTTCGCCGGTTCGGCTGGAACTCGCCGACCCGCGCTCGGCGCTTTCCGGTCCGCGCGTCGGGGTCAGCTGGGCGGCGGACCGCCCGTGGCGGTTCTGGCTCGACGGATACCCCGAGGTGTCGGCGTATCGACGCAGTCCGCGAGCCCCCGAAACCGGCCTCAGCGATTGAGCGGACCGCAATGCGGAAAGATCGGCACATGGCCAAGTTGACGGGCACGACCATCCTCGACGAGTTGGACTGGCGCGGTCTCATCGCACAGTCGACCGATCGGGAGGCGTTGGCGGAGCAGTTGGCGGCCGGACCTGTCACCGTCTACTCGGGGTTCGATCCCACCGCCCCCAGCCTGCATGCCGGTCACCTGGTGCCGTTGCTGACGCTGCGCCGATTCCAGCAGGCCGGGCATCGGCCGATCGTGCTCGCCGGCGGCGCCACCGGACTCATCGGCGACCCGCGGGAAGCCGGTGAGCGCACCTTGAACACCGCCGACACGGTCGCGGACTGGGCGGACCGCATTCGCGGTCAGCTCGAACGATTCGTGGAGTTCGACGATTCACCCACCGGTGCCGTCGTCGAGAACAATCTGTCGTGGACCGCCGAACTGTCGGCGATCGAGTTCCTGCGCGGCCTCGGCAAGCACTTCTCGGTGAACGTCATGCTCGACCGTGACACCGTACGGCGGCGACTCGACGGTGACGGCATCTCCTACACCGAGTTCAGCTACATGCTGTTGCAGGCCAACGACTACGTCGAACTCCACGAACGATACGGCTGCAGCCTGCAGGTCGGTGGCTCCGACCAGTGGGGCAACATCATCGCCGGTGTGCGGCTGGTCCGGCAGAAGGCCGGCGCCTCGGTGCACGCGCTGACCACGCCGCTGGTGACCGATTCCGAGGGCAAGAAGTTCGGCAAATCCACCGGCGGCGGGAACCTGTGGCTCGACCCTGCCATGACGTCCCCGTACGCCTGGTACCAGTACTTCATCAACACCGCCGACGCCGACGTCGTGGCCTACCTGCGCTGGTTCACCTTCCTGAACGCCGCCGAGATCACCGAACTGGAACAGGCGACCGCGGAGCGCCCGCATGAGCGTGCCGCGCAGCGCCGGCTCGCTCAGGAGCTGACGACACTGGTGCACGGTGAGGCGGCGACGACCTCCGTCGAGCTGGCCAGCCAGGCGCTGTTCGGCCGGGCCGAGCTGGCGGCTCTGGACGAAGCGACGCTGGCCGCCGCCCTGCGCGAAGCCGCCAACGATCAAGTGGCCGAACTCACCCCGGGTGCACCGGATTCGATCACCGACCTGTTGGTCGCGACGGGCCTGGCGGCGAGCAAGGGCGCGGCGCGCCGCACGATTGCCGAGGGCGGGGTGTCGGTCAACAACGTGCGGGTCACGACGGACGACTGGGTCCCACAGCCATCGGATTTCCTGTTCGACCGGTGGCTCGTGGTGCGCCGCGGCAAGCGCAATGTGGCCGGCGTGGAGCGGGTCGGGTGACCGCAAGCATTGATCTTGAAAGTCCTAAAAGCACCACCTACCAGGCGATTTGACTCTGAGTTTGCAGGGCCGTAACTTATGTCCCGTCGCCGCGACACGGCCTGGCCGGGGAGCGCGGAGACATCCCTAGGAATAACCCTGAGGCATCAGGGTGTTCTACAGTCCGCTCTAGTTTCTCGCGGCCTTCGGCCGTGGGGTTCTTCGTGTGGCCTGGCAGGGGTCAGAGCAGTCTGTTGTTTGAGAACTCAATAGTGTGTTTGGTGGTTTTTGTTTGTTGTTGTTTTTTGGTCATGCTCTGGTACCCCCGTGTTGGGGTGTGGCTGTTTTTTTGCCAGTTTGATTACTGGT
>WBZP01000425.1_pt1 | contig 57815 bp, 52 predicted proteins | sample 5204301 | NCBI WGS metagenome assembly WBZP01 (sample SAMN12412401, study PRJNA552823) | activated sludge metagenome | isolation source: activated sludge from nitrification reactor of wastewater treatment plant... | place: USA: Pennsylvania | collected 2017
CGATGCATTACTCACCCGTTCGCCACTCGCCGGCACCCGAAGGTCCGCTGCCGTTCGACTTGCATGTGTAAGGCATGCCGCCAGCGTTCAATCTGAGCCAGGATCAAACTCTTCAGTTCAATCCAACTTAACTCGCAATTCACTGACGATAGATTTCTCTACCTCGATGGATCTCTCCATCCGTGTGACTGCCTTCAATACTTGCGCGACCAACGTCGCTCCGCATCAAGGCACCCACACCTATCGGTTGTCCAAATTTTTAAAGATCAACACCGCTACGCCCAAAAAACAACGTCAGCAGCAAAGAAGCGGAATTATCCAATACCCAACAAAAACCGTCAAGAAGAAATTCCCAACAAGACCAAAACTTCCTTCTCCCGGTGCCAGGGGGCAACACCGACTTCCATCTTCCCAGACACAGCAGCGCCTGGCATTTACCACGCACTCTGCTTGCTGGTTGCGGGGGCAGGATTTGAACCTGCGACCTTCGGGTTATGAGCCCGACGAGCTGCCAGACTGCTCCACCCCGCGCCTGTCAGAGGGGCGCATTATCCTGACCAACCCTGCTGGTGTCAACAGCTATTCCAAGACTCTCTTTCCAAACAGCCAGCTAACTGGCGGCGAGCCAACTCAACACGCCCTCCCACTGCTCAATATCCCGCTTGTGCCGAGTGCGGGGCGGGTCGAAGATGGTAAGTCCAGCGGCGGCCACATTGACGTAGTTCTGGGTGCTCCGCAGGTAGGCGACGATCGGAATGTCGAAGTGTTTCAGATACTCCTCGAGCATACCGGCGGCTTTCGTGCGCGGGTCGACGCGCATTGCGACAATGCCCAGACATCCGCGGCGACCACGCATCTCGACGCGAATTGTGTTGAGGAAATCTTCGGTAGCTGCCATGTCGAAGACCGAAGGCACAAGGGGCACCAGCACCTTGTCCACCGTTCGCAAGTAATCCGACAGTTTGTAGCCCTGCAATCCCGCTGGCGCGTCGAGCACAGCCCAGTCCGCCTCTTGCGGCAGATTCAGGACAATCTGATTGGCGGCGAAATAGCCTGTAACCGGAGCCATGTCGGGATCACGGAACGCCATCCAGCGCAGGGAAGACTGCTGCCGGTCGAGATCGCAGAGCGTGACTCTCTTTCCCTGATTGGCGAAATACCCGGAAAGATTGGTCGCAAGGGTCGTCTTCCCTGCCCCGCCCTTGGGATTTGCCACCAGAACAGCGCGCATATCTATCCCCCTTGAGTTCCCAGAGGGAATTATATTCGCCGCGGCATGGCAGGCATATACACATAAAATGAACTTTTTCATCGGGGCGGCATTTCATGGCTACCAGAGTGGCAAGCGACCGTCAGGGCATACATTCGATCGAGGTGGGTTTTCGCCTCTTGGACGTGCTGGCGCGCAATGGCCGGCCGATGATGTTGCGCGATATCGCGATGGGCGCCGGGATGCCAGCCGCCAAAGCTCACCGCTACATGGTCAGTTTCATGCGTACCGGGATGATCGAACAGGACAGTGGCAGTGGACGCTACCTTCTCGGCAGCTACGCACTCGACGTTGGTCTGTCCGCTCTCGGGCGACTGGATCCGGTCCGCCTTGCTGGCCACATTCTCGAAAACCTGTGCGAAGAGATTCAGGAGACCGTGGCACTTGCGGTGTGGGGCAATCGCGGGGCGACGATCGTGCGCATTGTCGATTCGGGCGCCCCGATCACGATCATGCTGCGAGCGGGCACCGTACTGCCACTCTGCAAGTCGGCAACCGGGCAGGCCTTTGCCGCTGTCTTCCGCGCGCCTTTTCTGAGGCAGATGCTGGATGAGGAACTTCGCGAAATTTCGCAAGCAGGCAAGATCTCGATCACGACCGCGCGCCGTCAACTCGAAAAGTCACTCACAGAAGTACGCCGGCACGGCATCTCGCGCGCTTCAGGCAGCCTGACCCCGGGAATAAACGGCTTCAGCGCCCCGGTCTTCGATCACTCGGGCATGATGGTCGCCGCAATTACATCGCTTGGCACAGGCGGCGAATTCAGCGTGGAGTGGGACAGCCCGGTTGCCAAAGCCATGCTCGCAGCAGCGGGCAATTTGTCACGAAAATTGGGATTCAACCGTCCCGAACGCTGAGGATCAAGCCACGACTGTGATCGAACGCTTACAAGCGATTCCCCGGCTTGGAATCGGCGGTTTCATCGTCGTCCGCGCCCTCGGACTCCAGTTCTTCCTTGAGGATATCAAGGTCTTTCCGATTCTGCCGCAGAAGAAAAACAAGCGCCACGACAATGCCTCCAAAGACAGTCGCAGCGAAGGCGGCGGCGCCCAGGTGAAGGCCAGCCAGTAACTCGGATTCCATGAATTTATCCTCGAGGCAATTGCGGTCATCGTGCCCGCAGACGCACCGCCATGATCTGCACCCGCGGGACCATCTGCTGGAAACAACACTGCAAGGAGCCCATTACATGTCCAACCGCGGGCGGGAAAGTCAGGCTTTGCGGACGGAATTCATGAAGCGCCAAGACTGCCCGAATAAGTGACCTGACTGTCGGTTTCGGATGGTGCCCCCGGTCGGAATCGAACCAACACCTGATGATACAAATCATAATTTTTGGCCATTTATCGGCGTTGATACAGATTCACAGTAAGCGCCAAAATCCTCTGAAACCCGCATAAACACGTGCGCTACATGAATCATAAGGTTGATTTATGTGGAGGTGCGTTGATATAATTTGGCTACATGGTGGCTACATGGATTCCGTGTAGCCAACTTTCCGGGAGCCTATAATGCAACGCGAGAGACTCACCCTGGCCCGTATCGCCGCCTTCACATGTCCCCAAGGAAGGCAACAGGCGTTCATCTGGGACACCGATGCCCCCCGCCTTGCTGTGCGCGCTACCGCTGGCGCCAAGTCGTTCATCTTTGAAGCCAAACTAGGCCGGCAAACAATACGGCGCACCATTGGGGATGTCAAGAATTGGAAACTGGACGAGGCCCGCGAAGAAGCGCGCCGCCTGCAAACGCTCGTTGACAAGGGATCCGACCCGAGAGAGCTAGAGCGGGAGCAGGCAGAGGCCAAGGCCCGCGCCAAGGCTGCCAAACAAGCCGCCACAGACGATGCGGAAAAGCGCAAGCGTTACACCCTCAAAGCCCTGTGCGAAGTATATGGCGACCTTCTTGAAGCAAACGGCAAGGCACAGAGCGCCCGGCAAACCCGCTCAATCTTCAAGTGCCATGTTCTCGAAGCCCACCCGGATATTGCTGCCCTGCCCGCGCAAGATGTGACCGCGCACCAAATTGCCGCCATGGTTCGCAAAGTTGCCGAGCAGGGAAAGGACCGCACCGCCGGAATCCTTCGCAGTTATCTAAGCGCCGCATTCAACGCCGCCAGAAAGTCACCCTTCGACGCCAAGCTGCCATCCGGACTTATCGCCTATGGCGTTGAATCAAATCCGGTCGAGCCGGTATCGACCATCGCAGTGCGGCGGGGCAACCACACCCTGACAGCCGACGAACTGAAGGCATACATGGCCGCTCTGTCCGATGATGACCTGCCTGACCTGGCGCTGAAGCTGTCTCTCTACGCTGGCGGGCAGCGCATGGCGCAACTTCTCCGCGCCAAGGTGGGCGACTACGACGAGCATACAAAAGCATTGCGCCTTTGGGACGGCAAAGGCAAGCGTACCGCCCCCCGCGAACATCTGCTACCGCTGGCACCCAAGGCAGCCATCATCGTGGAGAAGTTGACAGCGCGCGCCAGAACACAGGAAGAAGCCAACGCCAGGAAGGAAGGGCGGGAACCGGGAAATAGCAACCTCTGGCTATTCTCTTCGCAGGGCAAAACGCAGTTGGTCGATACGACCCCCGGCAAGCGGGCCACAGCAATCTGCAAGAGCATGAAGGGCGAAGCGTTCGACTTGCGCGACCTGCGTCGCACCTGCGAAACGATGCTGGCCGGCATGGGTATCAGCAAGGACACGCGCGCTCAGCTTCTCAGCCATGGTTTATCGGGCGTACAGGATGCCCACTATGACCGGCACGGCTACATTGACGAAAAACGCGCCGCCCTGGTGGCCTGGGAGCAACGCCTGGACGAAATCGCCACCGGCAAGAAAGCCGAGAACGTGGTGCAGATGAATCGCCGAAACAAGGCCGCAGCCTAGATCGCGCAAAATCAATCGTTGATTAACATACAAAATTTTATATAATTAACCATGAAACCAGTTGAATTTTACGGTGACTCGATAGACGCCTTGAGAGCCTTTCCAGAAGGAGCCAAACGTGAAGCCGGTTACCAGATAGACAAGGTTCAACACGGCGAAGAACCAGACGACTGGAAGCCAATGGCGACTATCGGGGGCGGAGTGAAGGAAATCCGCATCTGGGACGAGGCCGGGACGTTTCGGGTTATCTATCTGGCCAAGTTGGCAGATGCCGTCTATGTGCTGCATTGCTTCCAGAAGAAGACGCAGCAAACAAGCGAGCGCGATATTCGGCTGGCACGTAAGCGATTCAAGGAATTAATGGAGGCACAGAAATGAGCGAGAAACGATTTAACAGCGTCTGGGATGCAATCGAGGACACGCCGCAGCAAGCGGCGAGTATGCGCGTCCGTTCTGAATTGATGATGGCATTGCAGAAGTGGCTCAAGACCGAAGGGCTAACGCAGGCAACCGCTGCCGGATTGTTTGGCGTGACACAGCCGCGAGTTTCCGACCTGATGCGCGGGCGAATCAATTTGTTCTCTCTCGACACCCTGATTGATATGGCAGCGACGGCAGGGCTTGCCCCCTCGGTGACCATCAAGAAACCGAAAGCCAGCAAGAAGGCAGCGCAACAAGAGGCATTGGCAGCATGAGCCGAATGTTCAACCCGCCGCACCCCGGCGAAACGCTGCGAGAGGAATGGATGAGTTCAAGCCCGTGGCTTTTGACCCCAAGGCCCACGCCGCCCGGAAGCGGGAAGGTAACCCGGCGTTTCGTGACGCCCATGACGCGCTGGACGATGAATTCGCAGCCCTTGCCGTGCTTCTGAAGGCCAGAAAGGACGCCGGCCTGACGCAAGCCGAGGTCGCCACCAAGATGGACGTTCCCAACCCGTGCTGGCACGCATCGAACCAGCCTCGGCAACCGCAAACACGCCCCCTCTCTCTCGACCCTGCGCAAGTACGCCAGCGCCCGCGGCAAGCGACTGGTCATTCAGATGCAGTAACCAAGTACGCCGCCTCCCGGTCCGGCCAGACGAACAGCGGACAACTTCACCGCTTGGTGGCGACATCCAACGAAGGTGGCATGGAAGGGGTGCGATGTCTCAAAAAGTAGTCTTCTGGCTGGCACCGAATGAAATTCTGATTCCCGCTGACCAAGTGCCAGGAGCGATTGCCGAGACATTCTATCCACCTGTGACGCGGGATAGCGCATTGAATGACCCGAACGCGGTTGAACGACTGAAAGCGGAGCGAGAGCATTCGCAGAAGTTGAGTGAACAATATCCCAACTTGCCGGACGACTATAAGTTCAGCGTTGGCGATCTATCGAGTTACCTGGCGGGGTTAAGCTTGGAAATTGAAGTGCGACACGGCTCGCCCACAAGTATTGAAGCAGCACCCGGCGTGCCATCGGCGTTGCACAGCTTGCCGCGCCGCTTCATTTCCAGCAGCGCTTTCATCGCTTGCAGGTTATCGCCGAAGATCAACTTGTTTTGCCACTCCACGCCGTTCTTGTTGAAGGTGCGCACCGGCTGCAAGGGCACGGCCAAGGTGTTGGCGATGATGTCTTCCTCGCGCTCCTTGCCGTGATAGACCAGTTCATATTCGCGCTTCTCGGGCGGGAACAGGATGCGCGACCATTCCGGCGCGATCTCGCCACCGGACAGCAGAATTTCGATGATGCGTTGTCGTTGTTCTGGCGTCATCGAACAATCAATTCCCATATTGGCGCTAACCGCCAAATTATACGCAAATGGCGGATAGCGCTTTGCGTAAAACGCCATAGATTCACAGAATCACGCGATGGAAATTGGCCATGTCATCCGTGCACTGCGCAAGAAACGCGGCGAATCGCTTGAGAAGGTGGCGTTTGAAGCGGGAACGGATGCCAGCAATCTGTCACGCATCGAACGGGGCATCCAGCAGCCATCTCCAGAATTGCTACGGGCGATTGCCGCTACATTACAGACGACTGTAGCTACGCTCCATGCATACGCTGAAGGAAAAAGCGCCCTCCCTCACACGCCGCTAGAGGCGTTGGGAATAGATGATCTCGATTTTTGCCATGCGGCTGTGCAACTCCGCCGCCAGTTCCGCGAACTGACCCCGGAAAATCAAGAAATCGCGGTAGAGTTGCTACGCGCACTGAATCGAACGCAGAGACACAAGTAGTAGCGCCCTGATCGCCACTATCGTGCCAAACGGTCAATTGCGGTAATTCGCTGGCGACCTGAACAGCCACGGTGCGTGTAAGGCGAGTACCACCGCGCAGTTCCTATGTCGCCCCGAAACACTTTTCCTTGGCAGGCAAAGCGACCAACTCTTTGAAGAGTTCAAGCAGACCAGCCCCCGAGGCGGGTTTTACTTTGATGGGATGGTCACTACGATGGGCGGAAAGAGAAATGCATTTAAGCGAAACTGCAAATCCACTCTTCCAGCCAGCAAACGCTGGCTATGACGCGCTATCAAACACGCAAGTTCACCAGGGGCATTGATCAAAAATGGCTACACCATGGCTACACAGTAGCAAAACAACACGAACACAGCCCCGTATAATTTACTAACTTACTGATTTTATTGGTGCCCCCGGTCGGAATCGAACCAACACCTGATGATTACAAATCAACTGCACGACCTTCATGCTACGGGGGCAACCGGAGACGGGATCGAATTATAGCCTGACGCCGGGCCTTGCGACATGGCCCGGCACTTCCGTCCGAACAGCAAGCCAGAACAACAATCGACCGGCCAGGTTCCCCGTCGGGCACCTTCAATACCGAATGATCTCGCGTTATCGGAAGGAGCGTCACGAAGTCGGCGATGTCGCTCACTTATCTGGCTCCCCCATGAACATCGGCACGCAACAGCAAGTAGGCCGCGAAAGGCGCAGCGCCGTTCCGGTCACGGCTCAAGGCACAGCACATCCAGCAACGGCGACGACCGTAGCGGATTCGCGAGCGCAACCCCACCTTCGCTGCAATTCGCGATTGCCGGTCGGGCGCAGTGCTAAACTGCCCGCACTATCCCGAACACACTCATTCGATGATCAAGTTTTGCACTCACTGCGGCGCCGGCGTCTCCTTCGAGATTCCCGCCGGCGACGTGCTCCCCAGGCACGTCTGCAGCCGTTGTGGTCACGTTCATTATGAGAACCCGCGCCTGGTCGTCGGCTGCGTCGCAACCTGGGAAGGTCGCATCCTGCTTTGCCGCCGAGCCATCGAACCGCGACGCGGCTTCTGGACAGTGCCCGCCGGCTTCATGGAAAACGGCGAAACCACTGCCGAGGCCGCTTGTCGTGAAACGTATGAGGAAGCTGGCGCACGGATCGTTGTTGACGCGCCGTTCGCGATGGTCAGCATCGCGCACATCAATCAGGTTCATCTCTTCTATCGCGGCCGCCTGGCTGCGCCCGCGCACGCGGCCGGGGATGAAAGCCTCGAGGTTGCCCTGCTGCAGGCGGATGACATTCCGTGGGGCGAAATCGCCTTTCGCAGCGTCACCCACTGCCTCGAACACTACCTCAAGGATGCGGCACAAGGAAGCTTCGGGTTTCACGAGACCGCGCTGGGCCCTCTGAGCAAAGCGGTCTGATCACTCGTCCAGCCGGTAGTGAATTGGCAGCGTCAGCGCAAACTGGCGGCCACGCAGGCTTTCCGGCATCGTGGCCGTGCCCACGGACTGCCCGAGGAGATCAAGCGCAGCCTGGTCGAGGACATCGTGGCCGCTGGACTGACTCAGACTGACAACCGGAACACCAACCCCGGCAACCGTATTGACGACGACGACGACAACTCCTTCCCATCCCCGCTCCCTCGCCTCTCGCGGATAATCCTTGAACCGTCTGGCCTCGCGCGCGAGGTTCAGTCGATACTGGCGCACGCCATCGACGCTGACGTATTCAGCGTGGACCGCGGCGGGGCTCACAGTATGCGATATGGCACCGGAGGCAACAGCCGCCCGCTCGGTCACCGCAACGTCATCTGTCGCGGTCGACCGTGTGGGGGAGCGAAAAACCGCCGACTTCTCCGCAGCGCCGGATTTTGCTAGCATGTCTTTGGCATTACGCTCCGGAGTTTCCGCTGGCGTCGAAGCGCTCTCGAATGGAAGAGTCCGCGGCTCCTGGTGCGCCGTAGAAACCAGCAATGCCTCGATTGCACGGGGAACGGCATGAGCGGACTTCTCCGGAAGCATCAAGGCATTCCGGAGCGGCAACAGCACGGAGAGATGCGCAAGGATGGAAACAAGGAACGCCCGTCTCAGACTCGGCCGCACCCGCGCCCACCTTTCGCCATCGTAATAACAGTCGCCCCGACGGCTGTGCCGGGCAGAGCAATCTGGCCGCTCCGCAGGGCGGCATCAGGAATCGTCTTACTTGCCGAGCTTGCGCGACTCTTCGTCAATCTTGTTCGAGTACATCTTCGCCATCACGGCGCCGATAACCAGCACCCCGACAATGACGCCAAGGCTCATCAAACCGATATCGCTACCAAACAGCAGTTCCCAAGCCATAAGCCACCTCCCGGTAACAGAACAATGAATCCTACTTTTCCGGCCGCGCCGCGATGCGCAGCGGCGCCTCGCCATCAGCCTGCCATTCTCCCTGCAAGCGCCACCTCCCGGCCGGGTCCTCGATCGACACATACCAGCGGCCGGAAATGTCGGCGCTCAGTTTGCCACCATAAAAACCCTGTCCTTCCGACACCATCTTGACCATTTGATCCTGCCCGGCGCGAGTCGGATGCGACAGCTTGAGGGTCAGCGCCTCCGGCAATTCCGCATCGCGCTCGGCGGCGACCAGCAAGCGAACCTGCTGGGAGGAGCGCATGACGTCGGCGCGCAAGCCGAGATCGCTCGCGTAATGGTCCCGTTGCAAGCGCTGGTTGAGAGCCAAACCCTGCTTGTAGTAGTCATCGGCAACCAGACCATCGTTGCTGACAATCGCCAGCCAGGCGGTCACAAATCCGGCGACGATCACGATTGCCGGCCCCGCCATCAGGATCCACGGCCAAGGCTCTTTGTACCAGGGGGTACTTTCGCGGCGAAGGGTCATTACGTCACTCATGTCAGGGCGTCAGGAAAGTGGCCTTCTCGTGAACCGCGATCTTGTCGTGATTCAGGGCCTTGATGTCGAAATGGATGGTGTTCGCACCCTTCTTGGCCGATTCGGGCGGAACGCGGACAACCACGGTCACCTCCTGGTTTTTCGCACTCTCGACCTCGACAATGCGTTCGCCGGCAATCTCAATGCCGTCGAGACCCGCGACGGACAACGCATAGCGCTTCGGCTCTTCGGTGGTATTCATTATCTTCAAATTGTAGACATTTTCAATCCGTCCGTCGTCGGCCTCGCGAGCCAGCAGGAAACGGTCACGGATCACATCGACCTTGAGCGGAATCCGCGTTGCCAGCGACCAGGCAGCCGCCACGGTAATCGCCACCAGGATGGTCGTGTAGATGATGATGCGCGGACGGACGATATGCCCGACGACCTCCTTGGCCGACCAGTGCTTGGCCAGCGCGTTCTCGGTCGTGTAGCGGATCAGGCCACGCGGCAGGCCGACCTTGTCCATGACCGGGTCGCAGGCATCGATGCAGGCACCGCAGCCGATGCACTCATACTGGATGCCCTTGCGGATGTCGATGCCGGTCGGGCAGACCGCCACGCACAGGCCACAATCGACGCAATCGCCAAGTCCCGCGGCCTTGGCATCGACACCCTTCCTGCGTGCCCCGCGCGGCTCACCGCGCTCGGGGTCGTAGGTAATGACCAGCGTATCCGGGTCGAACATGACGCCCTGGAAGCGCGCGTAGGGACACATGTACTTGCAGACCTGCTCACGCAGGAAACCGGCCTGCATGTAGAAAAAACCGGCATAAAAGAACGTCCAGAACAGTTCCCATCCGGAAAGGTCGAAAGGCAACGCCGCCAGCAGTTCGTCGACCGGGGTAAAGTAGGCGACGAGGGTGAAGCCGGACCACACCGCAATGAGGATCCAGAGCGCGTGCTTGATCGCCTTCAGGGTGAACTTGCGGCCGGTCAGCGGCCCCTTGTCCAGTTTCATCCTCCTGGAACGGTCGCCTTCGATCCGGTTCTCGATCCACATGTAGATTTCGGTGTAGACCGTCTGCGGACAAGCATAACCGCAGAACAGGCGCCCGGCGACCGCCGTGAACAGGAACAGGGCGTACGCCGAGATGATCAGCAACAGCGCCAGATAAAAGACATCCTGCGGCCAGAGCACAAGGCCGAACAGATAGAACTTTCGCTCGACGATATGGAAGAGAACGGCTTGCCGGCCATTCCACTCGAGCCATGGCAAGCCGTAGAAAAGGATCTGGGTAAACCAGACGAAAGCCCAGCGCCAAGTATTCCACCAGCCCTTGACGTCGCGGATGTAAACCTTCTTGTGCTTCTCGTAGAACGCGATTGGTGCTGGCGTTGGGGCTGGCGGTTGCTTCGTGTTCCCGGTGGGTTCCATGATCCCTGTACCCGTATCAGAATTGCGCTAAAGGACCGATTTTGCGGTGAATTCAAAAACGCAATGTTGATACAGATCAGCTTTTAATTATATTGCTGTTATAGCTAAACGGGGCGGTTCGCCCGCCCCGTTCTTGCATCTTACTTGGCGCCTTGACTCAGGCTGTAGACATAAGCTGTGAGCAAATGATCCTTGGCATCACCCAAAAATGCCTTCCACGACGGCATCTTGTTCTGGCGACCGAGGGTAATCGTCTCGATGATGGTGGCTTCAGAGGATCCATACAGCCAGACCTTGTCGGTCAGGTTCGGAGCGCCAAGAGCCTGCATGCCCTTGCCGTCCACGCCGTGGCAGCCAACGCAACCGGCGGAGGTGAAAGCTTCCTTGCCCTTGGCGGCGCGAACGGAGTCATTTGGCAGACCGGAGAGCGAGCGGACATAGTTCGCCAGATCCTTGATGGTTTCCGCACCAAGTTGCACGTGCGGCGGCATGACGCCCATGCGGCCTTCGGAGATGGTCTGCATGATCTGTTCCGGCTCACCGCCATACAGCCAGTCGCTATCGGTCAGATTCGGGAAACCCTTGGCACCGCGTCCGTCCGCACCGTGACACTGCATGCAGTAGGTCAGGTACAGGCGCTTGCCGGTCTCCATGGCCTGCTTGTCGGCAGCCAGCGCCTTGACGTCCATGCCCTGGTACTTTGCATACATTGGCTGGACGGTGGCATCCATGCGTTCGCGCTCGGCGCTGTACTGCCCGACCGAGGTCCAGCCCAGCACGCCCGGAAATTTGCCCAGACCAGGATAGAGTGCCAGATAGACCAGCGCGAAGACGACCGTAATGACGAACAGCCAGCTCCACCACTTGGGCATCGGGTTGTTGTATTCCTCAAGGGTTTCATCCCAGACGTGACCCATGGTCTTGCCCGGCGTGAACGTCGACTTGCCCTGAATGTATAGAAGAATTGCACAGGCCAGAATGCTGACCAGCACAATCACGACTATGTAGATGTTCCAAAAACCGCTAACGAAATCGCTCATTTGCTTTCCTCTTTTCAGCGCGGATGCGACGTGCGGGACGCCCCATCCTGATCATCGTGCTCCGCGAACGGCAAGTTGGCAGCTTCATCGAACCCCTTCTTGCTGCGCTTGCTGTAGGCCCACCCCACGATCGCCAGGAAGCAGAGCAACCCGGCAACGGTGACGATGGAACGCAGATCGTTGATGTCCATGCCCTATTGCTTCATCGAACCCAGCGCCGTACCCAAGCCCTGCAGATAGGCAATCAGCACGTCCATTTCGGTCATGTCACCGATCGCCGCCTTGGCGCCCTTGATCTCGGCATCGGAATTGCTCGGGATACCGCGAACGTTGGCGAAGCCGCGCATGACTTCCATTTTCTTCTCAATGTCGGCGCCGACGCTGTCCTTGGCCTTGGTGTTCTGCAGGAAGGCAAACGCAGGCATGTTGGATTCCGGCACCACATCGCGCGGGTTGATCAGGTGCGCACGCTGCCATTCGTCCGAATAGCGTCCGCCGACGCGGGCGAGATCCGGACCGGTGCGCTTGGAACCCCACTGGAACGGGTGGTCATAGACGAACTCGCCGGCCACGGAAAAATGGCCATAGCGCTCGGTCTCGGCGCGGAACGGGCGGATCATCTGCGAGTGGCAAAGGAAACAGCCTTCGCGGACATAGATGTCGCGACCGGCCAGACGAACGGCATCGTAAGGCTTGACGCCCTCGATCGGCGTCGTCGTCGATTTCTGGAAGAAAAGCGGGACGATTTCCAGCAAGCCACCCCAGATCACTGTCAGCAAAGTGAGCACGATCAGGAGCGTGACGCTCTTTTCGATTTGTTCATGCTTGATCATTATTTTTCCTCCCTAATCAGGCGTGATGACCAGCCGGAGCCAGCACCGGGGCATCCTGAGTCTTGCCGCCAGCCATGGTCTTGAACATGTTGTAAGCCATGAGCAGCATGCCAACCAGGAACAGGACACCACCCAGCCAGCGGATCGCCCAGAACGGATACGACCCCTTGACCGATTCGACGAAGCTGTAAGCCAGTGTGCCGTCGGCGTTGACCGCGCGCCACATCAGGCCCTGCATGACACCGGCGATCCACATCGAAGCGATATAGAGGACAGTACCGATGGTGGCGACCCAGAAGTGGGTCGTGACCAGCCTGGGGCTGTACATCTCGGTCTTGCCGAACAGGCGCGGCAACAGCCAGTAGACGGAGCCGATGGAAACCATGGCGACCCAGCCGAGCGCACCCGAGTGCACGTGGCCGACCGTCCAGTCGGTGTAGTGCGACAGCGCATTGACGGTCTTGATCGACATCATCGGGCCTTCGAAGGTCGACATGCCGTAGAAGGACAGCGAGGTGATCAGGAACTTCAGGACGGCATCGTCGCGTAGCTTGTGCCAGGCGCCCGACAGGGTCATGATGCCATTGATCATGCCACCCCAGGACGGCGCCAGCAGGATCAGCGAGAAGATCATGCCGACGGACTGGGTCCAGTCAGGCAGAGCGGTGTAGTGCAGATGGTGCGGACCGGCCCACATGTAGGTGAAGATCAGCGCCCAGAAGTGCACCACGGACAGGCGGTAGGAATACACCGGACGCCCGGCCGCCTTCGGCACGAAGTAGTACATCATGCCGAGGAAGCCGGCGGTCAGGAAGAAGCCTACCGCATTGTGGCCGTACCACCACTGGATCATCGCATCCTGCACACCGGAGTACATGGAGTAGGACTTGGTCAGTGTGATCGGCATTTCCATGCTGTTGACGATGTGCAGCAGGGCAACGGCGATGATGAAGGAACCGAAGAACCAGTTGGCGACGTAGATGTGCGAGACCTTGCGCACGGCGATGGTGCCGAAGAACACAATCGCGTAGGCCACCCAGACCAGCGTGATCAGGATGTCGATCGGCCACTCGAGTTCGGCGTATTCCTTGCCCGAAGTGATGCCCAGGGGCAGCGTGATCGCGGCCAGCACGATGATCAGTTGCCAGCCCCAGAAGGTGAAGGGAATCAGCGGACCGCCCCACAGGCGCACGTGGCTGGTGCGCTGCACGCACCAGTAGGACGTCGCGAACAAGGCGCAGCCGCCGAAAGCGAAGATGACGGCATTCGTATGCAGCGGACGCAGTCGGCCAAAATGCAGGAAGCCAACATTCAGCTCCGGCCAGACCAGTTGCGCGGCGATGATGACACCGACAAGCATGCCGACGATGCCCCAGATGACGGTCATGACGGCGAATTGCCGGACGACCTTGTCATTGTATGTGGTTTGCGTTCCAGACATGAACCCACCTCTCTTTGAAAAAAACCGGATGTCCACCTCCCTGAACCCAAGGCGGCGCATAACTACGGATGGTATTCTAGAACAACAGTGGACATTTGACCTAGATCAACCTCCCGGCTATCCAGAACAAATTAGTCCGAAGGGTGTAGCAATCCGACAAATGCGGTTTTCGGAGACAAAAAAAGGGTGCGTCGCAACGCACCCCAACCCCAACAGAGAATCACCATGAAGCGCTCACTTCACTTGGCTAAATTGTTTATCTACCATCCAGGCCAGGCGTTGACGCAGGTCAACCTTTCTCCGGTTTTTCGCTCTTTTCCGGACCCGTTTGCGGAATGTCCGGTCCATCGTCGTCCATCAGGATCCTGAATCCGGGCCCTTCGAGGTCGTCGAACTGACCGCTGCGGACCGACCACCAGAAAACCGCCGCGATCACGAAGACGAGGATCACCGAGATCGGGATCAGCAGATAGATGCTTTCCATCAGTCCGTTTCCATGCGCTGAATGCGCAGCGAGTTGAGCACGACCAGCAGCGAACTGGCCGACATGCCGATCCCCGCCAGCCAGGGCGTGACATAACCGGCGATGGCGAGGGGCAAGGCGATGAAATTGTAAGCGAATGACCACCAGAGGTTCTGGCGAATTACCCGCAAAGTCTTTGTCGACCGCAGCAGACCGTGGCGCAGGTGATCGAGATTTTCGGAGAGCAGCACGAAATCCGCCTGCGTGCGGGCCAACTCGGCCCCGCCACCCATCGCGATCGAAACCTGGGCCTGGGCCAGGACCGGCGCATCATTGACCCCGTCACCGACCATCGCCACGACCGCCCCGCTCGCTTGCAGCGCCGTGACGCAATCGCGCTTGCCTTGCGGTGTCACGCCGGCGCGCACGTCGGCAATACCCAGTTGGCCCGCAACCCGCCGCGCCACGGCCGCCGCGTCGCCGGTCAGCAGCACCACGTTCCTTCCGGCAGCCAGCAGTTCCGCAACCAGCGCCGCCGACTCGGGACGGACCTCGTCGCCGATCCGGAACAGCGCCAGGCAGCCGGTGGCGTCCGCCAACGCGACCACGGTATCGCCGCTGTCAAGCCAGGCAGCCGCCGCCTCCGGGAGGGCGCCGGTGGCGAGCGCGAGGGCATACGCCGGACGCCCGATGCGGCAGCGCCGCCCGGCGATCGTCGCCGCGATCCCCTGCCCCGGCTCGGCAACGACATCCGTCGCCAGCGGCAACGCCACGCCCGCCGCACGGCGCAGCGCCGACGCCACCGGATGTTCGGAACTGTGCTCGAGGGCAGCGGCAACGGCAAGGCACTCGTCGCGTCCGAGCCCGCCCAACACGGCTACATCGACAAGGTGCATGCGCCCCGTGGTCAGCGTGCCGGTCTTGTCGAAGACGAAATGCGTGGCGCGGGCCAGCGTCTCGACGGCATGCCCGCGCGTCACCAGCAGGCCGTCCCTGGCCAGTGCGCCGGCCGCCACGGTCAGGGCGATCGGCGTCGCCAGCGAGAGGGCGCAGGGGCAGGTCACGACCAGGACCGACACCGTGATCCACAGGGCCCGGGAGGGGTCCACGAAATACCAGGCGACCGCGGCGGCGGCGGCGACGAAGAGCAGCGCCGCGACAAAATAGCTGGCGATGCGGTCCGCCAGTTCGACGATGCGCGGCTTTTCGGCGGCAGCCCGCTCCATCAGGCTGATGATGGCGGAAAGTCGCGTCCCCGCGCCGACCTGCTCGACCCGCACGACCAGCGGACTCTCGGCGTTGATCGTGCCGCCGGTCACCGGTTCGCCCGGCGATTTCGCCACTGGCCTGCTCTCGCCGGTAAGCAGCGACTCATCGGCGCAACTGATGCCTTCGACGACCCGGCCGTCGGCGGGCACGGTGTCGCCGGCACGCACCAGCACGTGGTCACCAGGCTGCAGGTCGGCGACCACGCACTGCTCGCTGCTGCGGTCGACCGGGAAATTCGGCATCTTTTGCGCAAACGCCGGCAGCAGGCGGGCCAGAGCCTCGGTCACGCTGACCGCCTTCTGGCGTGCCGTCATTTCCAGATAGCGGCCGCCGAGCAGGAAGAAGACGAACATGGTCACCGAATCGAAATAGACCTCGCCCGCCTGCCCGAACGTCGCCCAGCAACTGGCCACAAACGCGGCGCCGACGCCAAGGGCCACCGGCACGTCCATGCCGACCCGGCGCAACCCGAGATCGCGCCAGGCGTTGCGGAAGAAAGGCGCGGCGGAATAGAAGACCACCGGCAGAGTCAGCAGCAGGCTGGCCCAGCGCATCATGCTCTCGACATCGGCGGTCATGTCGCCGTCGGCGACGTACAACGGGTAGGCGTACATCATCACCTGCATCATGCCGAAGCCGGCTACCCACAGGCGCCACAGGGCGTCGCGCCGCTCCCGGCGCGAAATCTCCTCGTTCTTCGCGGCGTCGTAGGGATAGGCGCGGTAACCGATGGCGGCGATCGCAGCGAGAATGTCGGAGAGCCTGATCCGCGACTCGTCCCAGCGCACCCGCGCCCGCCGGGTCGCGTAATTGATATCGACCGCCGTCACGCCAGGCAATTTGCCGACATGTTGCTCGTTGAGCCAGATGCAGGCGGCGCAGGTGATACCTTCGAGCAACAGCGATGCCTCGCGCTCGCTTTCCCCCAGCGCCTTGACGAAACTCTTCTGGAAATCGGCGTGATCGTAGAGCGCCAGTTGCTCGAGGATAGCCGGCATCGCCGCGCGCGGCGCTTCCGGTAACGAATCGCGGCTGCGGTAATAGTCCGCGAGCCCGTTGGCGACGATCGCTTGCGCTACCGCCTGGCACCCATGGCAGCACATCGGGCGCTCTGCTCCGCCCACAGCGACCGACAGTTCGACATCATCCGGGATCGGCTGGCCGCAGTGATAACAGGGGGCTTCAGACATGCAGATGAGAAAAGGCGCCGCAGCGCCTTTCCGGTCCACGAGGCGGAGCCGCAGTATAGATTATTTGCTTCCCATGCGGATGGCGCCGTCGAGGCGTATCACCTCGCCGTTCAGGTAGGAATTTTCGGCGATGTGCCTGACCAGCGCGGCGAATTCGGCCGGCCTGCCCATGCGCGACGGGAACGGCACCATCTTGCCCAGCGATTCCTGGACCTCCGGCGCCATGCCGAGCAGCATCGGCGTTTCCATGATGCCGGGCGCGATGGTCACGCAGCGGATCCCGCTTCTGGCGAGTTCGCGCGCCACCGGCAGGGTCAGGGCGACGATCCCGCCCTTCGAAGCGGCATAGGCCGCCTGCCCCAGTTGGCCTTCGAAGGCCGCCACGCTCGCCGTATTGACGATCACGCCGCGCTCGCCGCCGGCATCGGGCTCGCCCCTCATCATCGCCTCGGCCGCCAGACGGATCATGTTGAAGGTGCCGACCAGGTTGATGTTGATCGTCCGCGCAAAGGTCTCCAGCCGGTGCGCCCCGTCTCGACCGACCACCTTTTCGGCCGGCGCCACGCCGGCGCAGTTGACCAGCCCGTGCAGGCCGCCGAAGACGGAATTTGCCGTATTTACAGCGTTGACCGCGCTCGCCTCGTCCGCCACATCGGTCGCGACGAAGCAGGCGTTGGCGCCGAGTTCGGCCGCCAGTCCAGCGCCCGCCTCGCGGTTCACGTCGGCCAGAACCACCTTCGCACCCGCTGCGGCCAACGTCCGCGCCGTCGCCGCCCCCAGGCCGGAACCCGCGCCCGTCACCAGAAATACCTTGCCCGCAATCTCCATCAATGCTCTCCCTGTCTTCGGTTTGTATATGTCGCGACGCAGCGCCAGCCGGCTCCATGCAACGCGCTCCCATTCTAGCGCGGAGCCCCCGGTTCGGAAACACGGGGCGCGACGTCGGCTACCAGATTTTTTTGTACCTACTAGATTTCATAAATCAAATATAGTATAAATGTACTATATTTTCAAAACTGAGCCACCTTCGGTAATCAATCATGACAAACAACCAAACCCGATCGATCCGCGTTATGCTGGTCAGCGACCTCCCCATCACGCTGTGGGGACTGGAAAAGCTTCTGCAGGGCGCCGGCCCGGAAATCGAACTGGCCGGTACGGCGGTCGATTGCGGTGAAGCCACGCGGATCATTTACGAGACGCCGATCGATGTCATCGTGGTCGACCTCGACGGGGACATCGGAATCGATGCGATTGCCGAACTGTGCTCCATATCGCCGGCGCGCGTCCTCGCGCTGACCGTTTCCCGCGACGTCTCGGTCCATGACGGCGCAATCCTGGCGGGCGCGCGTGGGATCGTGGCCAGAAGCGAGCCGGTCGCATCGCTGCTCAAGGCCATCGAAAAGATCGATGAAGGCGAATTCTGGATCGACGGCGCCGCCACCGGCCGGATCTTTTTCCATCTCGCCCAACGCCGGAAGGTCGAGTACGAGACGCCGGATCAACTGCGGATTGCCAGCCTGACCCGGCGTGAACGGCAAACCATCGCCGAGATCACCAGGGATGCCGCGGCCGGCGGCAAGCTGATCGCGGAACGCCTCAACATCAGTGAAAACACGCTACGCAACCACCTGAACTCGATCTACGGCAAGCTCGGGCTGTCCAGCCGCCTTGAACTGTTCGCCTTCGCCAAGCTGCACGCGATCACCGCCAACGCCTGATGGCGCCAGCGGCGCCGCCACTCATGCAATGCCCGGCGGCGGCGGGGCGGGATTGACTGATTCTTCGCTCCCCGGAGATACTTGCCGGATTTGGCATCAACTTCCGATCCGAATCCGCAAGGGGGTGGGATGGACGAATCTGTGAATCTGGCAGCCCGCGTCGTCTGGGGCGCCTTCGGCCTGGCGCTGGTTCTCGGCTACGTGGCCGCGAGGACCAATTTCTGCACCATGGGTGCGATTTCCGATGTGGTCAACATGGGCCACTGGGGCCGCGTGCGCATGTGGCTGCTCGCCGTTGCCGTGGCCATGGCCGGCGCCAACCTGCTCCACTACTTCGACCTGATCGACCTGACCAAGTCGGTCTACCAGCGGCCGGTGCTCCCGTGGTTGTCGATGCTGCTTGGCGGCACGCTGTTCGGGATCGGCATGACCATCGCCGGCGGCTGCGCCAACAAGAATCTGCTGCGCCTCGGCGGTGGCAGCGCGCGCTCGCTGGTCGTCCTCGTCTTTCTCGCCATCTCGGCCTACATGACGCTCAAGGGGCTGTTCGGCCAATGGCGATCCAGTTATCTCGACCCAGTGGCCTTTGACTTCGCCGGCCTCGGCATGCAAGGCCAGGGGCTTCCCGAACTGCTGGCCAGGCTCACCGGCGTACCGGCAAGGTCCGCATTGCTCGCCACAACGGGCGTCGTGGTCATCGCCTTGCTGATCTTCGTGTTCAAGGACAAGGATTTCCGCGCCAGTGGCGAGCAAGTGGCTGGCGGCACGATTCTCGGATTGCTGGTCACGGCAGGCTGGTATCTTACGGGCCACATCGGCTTCGCAGAAAATCCCGATACGCTGGAGATGGCCTATTTCGGGACCAACTCCCGAACCATCGAGTCCCTGACCTTTGTCGCACCCACCGCCTACAGCCTCGAGTTGCTGATGCTGTGGACCGACAAGTCGCTGCGCGTGACCTTCGGCATTGCCACTATCGGCGGCGTCGTCCTCGGTTCGCTCATCCATGCCGTCACATCGCGACAGTTCCTTTGGGAGGGATTTGCCTCTCTCGCGGACCTGCGCAACCAACTCACGGGCGGCATCCTGATGGGCTTCGGCGGCGTGCTGGCCATGGGCTGCACTATCGGCCAGGGTCTGTCCGGCGTTTCGACGCTCGCCCTCGGTTCGTTCATCAGCGTCGCTGGAATCGTTGCCGGTTCGGTGGCGACGATGAAGTGGCAGGAACGCTGAGCGCCGCTCAACTGGGTGCGGCTTCACGACTTCCCGGCGGCAGGCGATTCCGCGCTTCAACCCTTCGCATCAAGCCTGTCGCGGAGCATGCTCACGGATCGGCGATCTGGCGCAGCGCACCGCTGATTTCCCCGACACTTTCCGGCCGGACCAGACGCGCCACTTCCTGGCCATGAACCATGAAGATCAGCGTCGGCCACAGCTTGACGCGAAACGAACGACCCAGTGGGCGTCCCGGGCCGTCCTCGACCTTGAGATGGCGCAGCGCCGGATGATCCTTCAAGGCTCTCTCGATCAGCGGCTGCGCCGCCATGCAGTAACCGCACCACGCCGTCCCGAATTCGATGACCAGCGGCCCGGCAAGCGCATCGATGTCGCTGCGGGCGGGCTGGCACTCTTCGTAGTTCCTGCTCATTTCCTGATCCTCTCCCGGTCCGCGAAACCATAATCCCATCTCGCCCGGTGCACAACCGCCACGGTGCAATTTGCGGACGAAAAAAATCCCGGAAGGTCGAAAACGACCACATTCCGGGACCTCAACTAGAGCCGGCAAAATTCGGGTGGTGCTGCAGAGAGGAATCGAACCTCCGACCTACTGATTACGAATCAGTTGCTCTACCAACTGAGCTACTGCAGCGGCATAGCGTACAATTATATCTTTCGCACGCGCTTTCAGGCAACGCCGGCAATCCATGAATCTTCTCCGCGCCCTGGCGACGGTCAGCAGCATGACGCTGCTCTCGCGAATTCTCGGTTTCGTTCGCGACTTCGTCATCGCCCGCACCTTCGGCGCCGGCCTGGCGACGGATGCCTTCTTCGTCGCCTTCAAGCTGCCCAACCTGCTGCGCCGGATGTTCGCCGAAGGCGCTTTTTCGCAAGCCTTCGTGCCCATTCTTGGCGAATACAAGAACCGGCGCGGGGACCAGGAAGCGCTGCTGCTGATCGACCATGTAACCAGCATCCTCGCCCTGATCCTGTTCGCCGTCACTGCCATCGGCGTCGCCGCGGCGCCGCTGCTGGTCTGGATCTCGGCGCCGGGCTTCGCCGCTGACGCGGGCAAGTTCGAACTGACCATCCAACTGACCCGCATCACCTTTCCCTACATCTTCTTCATGTCGCTGGTCGCGCTCGCCGGCGGCATCCTCAACACCATGAGCCGCTTCGCGCTGCCCGCCTTCACGCCGGTGCTGCTCAACATCTCCTTCATCGCCATGGCGCTCTTCGCCGCGCCCTACTTCGACCCGCCAGTACTGGCGCTGGCCTGGGCGGTGTTCGTCGGCGGCGTCCTGCAACTGGCGATCCAGATTCCCGCACTGCGCCGTGTCGCGATGCTGCCGCGTCCGTCGCTGAACTGGCGCGCCGCCTGGCAGGATCCCGGCGTACGCCGCATCCTGACCCTGATGGGGCCGGCGCTGCTCGGCGTTTCGGTGTCGCAGATCAGCCTGCTGATCAACACCATCTTCGCTTCGTTCCTGAAAACCGGCAGCGTTTCCTGGCTTTACTACGCCGACCGCCTGATGGAATTCCCGTCCGGCATGCTCGGCGTCGCGCTCGGCACCATCCTGCTGCCCTCGCTCTCCAAGTACCACGCCAGCGCCAACCACCGCGAATACTCGGAACTGCTCGACTGGGGCCTGCGCCTGACCCTGCTGCTCGCCGCACCGGCCGCCCTTGCCCTCGCCATTCTCGCCGTGCCGCTGATCGCGACGCTGTTCCACTACGGCGCATTCACCGCCGACGATGTCTTCCAGACCCGCCAGGCACTGGTCGCCTACAGCATCGGCCTGGTCGGGCTGATCCTGGTCAAGGTGCTGGCGCCCGGCTTCTACGCCCGTCAGAACGTCAGAACGCCGGTCAAGATCGCGTTAATCTCGCTCGTCGCGACGCAGGCCATGAACCTCGCCTTCATCGGCTGGCTGCGACATGCCGGGCTGGCGCTGTCGATCGGCCTCGCCGCCTGTCTCAACGCCGCGCTGCTCTATCGCGGCCTGCGCCGGCACGACGTCTACCATCCGCAGCCGGGCTGGACGGTCTTTTCGCTCAAGTTGCTGGCGGCGCTCGTCGTCATGGGCGGCGCGCTGTGGCTGGCCAGCGGCAGCGACGCCGCGTGGCTCGCCTCTCCGCTGGGCGAACGCCTGATTCGCCTCGGTATGCTGGTGGGGCTTGGCGTGATCGGCTATTTCGCTACACTATGGGTTCTCGGCTTTCGCCTGAACGACTTCAAGCGGCGCGCCGCCTAACCGGAGGAGAATCATTCGATGAAACTGACCAGCACCAGCTTTGCCGAAGGGCAGAATATCCCCGGCGCCTTCGCCTTCTGCATTCCCGATGCCGATCATCACGTCTGCCTGGGCAAGAACCTCAACCCGCAACTGGCATGGTCCGACGTCCCCGCCGGCACCCGCTCGTTCGCCATCGTCTGCCACGATCCCGACGTGCCGAGCAAGGGCGACGACGTCAATCAGGAAGGGCGCAGCGTTCCCGCCTCACTGCCGCGCGTCGATTTCTTCCACTGGGTGCTGATCGACCTGCCTGCCGCGGTCAACGCCATCAAGGAGGGCGAATTCTCGGACGACGTGACGCCGCGCGGCAAGCCCGGCCCGCAGGCCGCCCACGGCGCCAGCCAGGGGATCAACAACTACACCGACTGGTTCGCCGGGGACAACGACATGCGCGGCGACTATTACGGCTACGACGGCCCCTGCCCGCCGTGGAACGACGAGATCATTCACCACTACGTGTTCACGGTTTACGCGCTCGATGTCGAGCACCTGCCGCTCGCCGGCAGGTTCGGCGGCCCGGAAGTGCGCGCCGCGCTTGCCGGCCATGTCCTCGCCGAGGCCAGCCTGACCGGCACCTACACGCTGAACCCGAAACTCGGCGCCTGACCCCGGTCGCTCACCAGGAAAAAAGCCATGCATTTGTGCATGGCCTTTTGTTAAATAGTTGGCACCATTCATTAATAAAGTTGCAAAATCGGGAACACTTTGTCACGGTACTGCAACATCGGTTCCGTAAGTTCGCAGTCTGCTGGATTTGCCCTGCCGGGTCGGCAGCGACCAAGCAGACATGATTCGCAGATCGGCACTTCATTCATCCGGCACCTCAATGGCAACTGAAATCGAACTCAAGCTTCAGCTGACCGCGCGGACGGCACGGCAGCTTGCCGCCCATCCCCTGCTGGCCGGCATCAAGCCGCAGGGGCAGCACCTACTGAACACCTACTACGACACGCCGGCGCTGGACTTGAATGCGCGCCGGATCGCGCTGCGCTTCCGCAAGAAGGGCTGGCAATGGCTGCTTACCGTCAAGTCGGCGGCCACGGTCAGCGGCGGCCTGGCCCTGCGCAACGAGTGGGAGACTCCGGCCAGCCCCGGACAGTTCGACTTCAGCCATGTCGACGCGCCGGAATTCAAGGCCGCCCTCGACGAGGCCCTGCCACGACTGCAGGCGATCTTCACGACCGACTTCCGCCGCACGACCTGGCGTGTGCCGTTCGGCAAGTCCCTGATCGAACTGGCGCTGGACCGCGGCAAGATCGAGAGCGGCGGGCGCGCAACGCCCATCTGCGAGATCGAACTCGAGCTGATCAGCGGCGACGTCGCCGACATCTTCGCCATCACCCACCAGTTGCAGGAAACCCTGGATCTACGTCCCGCTGTCGCCAGCAAGGCCGAGCGCGGCTATGCCCTGTTCAACAGCACACAGGAGAAGCCGTTCCGTGCCAAGGCTGCGGTTCTCGGCCCCGCCATGTCCCCGGTCGCAGCCTTCCGCGCGATCGCCCTGGGCTGCCTCGAGCAGTTCCAGCGCAACGAGAGCGGGCTGGTCGCGGGAAGCGAGGATCCCGAATATGTCCATCAGGCCCGCGTCGCGCTGCGCCGGCTGCGCTCGGCCATCAAGCTCTTCGCGCCGGTGCTGCCAGCCGATTTCGTCGCCGCCTACAACGTCGCCTGGCAGACCCTGGGCAGCGCGCTGGGCGAAACCCGCAACTGGGATGTCTTCGTCAGCGAGACGCTGCCGCCGATCCTTGCCGACTTCCCGAACGACGGCAACGCCCGCCGCCTGCTGGCCGAGGGAATGCGTCGCGCCAAGCGCGCGCGCGCGGCCTCGGCACACCTCGTCGGACTGCCGGACTATTCGCGCTTGATCGTCGAGTTCACCGCCGCGGTCTACGCGTTGCAGGATCAGCAGGCGTCGAACCTGACCAAGTTTGCGCGCAAGCGCCTGCGCAGCCGCGACCGCCAGGCCCGCGCGCTCGCCGAGCGCGTGGCCGAGTTGACGCCCGAGGAACGCCACCGCATGCGCATCTGCTTCAAGAAGCTGCGCTACGCCATCGAGTTCTTCGCTCCCCTGCTCCCACCCAAGCGCCTGCGGCCCAACCTGCTGGCCCTCACCCACCTTCAGGACGAACTCGGGCTGATCAACGATCAGGTCACCGCCCGGACGCTCGTCGACCAGACCCTGGCAGGACGCACCCCCGGGCCGGTTCACGGCTGGATCGCCGGCCGCCATGACCTGCTGATCCGCGAACTGCCGGAAGCGCTCGATACCTGGCTGGCGCAGCGGATGCCTTGGTAACGCTGCCGCTTGTCCGCGCGCGGCGTTATTCGAGCGTCGCGATCGCCGGCAGAAAGACTTCGGTCACCAGCACCTGCTGCGCGCCGAGCCGGTGCAGCGAGCGCCGCGCCCAGAGGCAGGGTCCGGCCGCCCCGAGGGCGGCGGCACGCTGATAGAGCGGATGGCGGGCATCGAGCCGCCGGTACTCGATCGCGCCGCGCCTGAATCCGGGATACGAGAAGAGCAGCGAGCCCAGCGAGCGGTTGCCGAGGCGCGCCAGCCAGCGCGTGAGACGCCCCCTGGTTGCGGTCGACAGCACGGTATGGGCAAAAATCACCGGCACGCCGTCGCATTCGAGAATGACCTCGCGTACCCGTGCCAAGCGGCGGCGCGCCATTTCGTCAGCCTGCGGCAGATCCTTGCCATAGCCGAGTAGGCGCACGCGAAAGTCGCGACACGCGCGCTGGCAGCGCGCCGTCAGCGAACCCGGTTCGGTCAGCCACGAACGCAGCGCCGGGTCGAGCCCCCCGCCGGCAAGCCGGAAACGCCATTTTCGCGTTGCCATCATTGCGGCCGCGGCGCCTTGTCGATGCCGTTCAGCCTGGTGCCGGGCTTGATCCCGCGCTGGGCGAACCAGCCCTGGTTCATCTCCAGCGCATAACGCGCCGGCTTCGTCGCGCAGTGGTTGGATTCGGTCTGCGGCTGCATGTCCTCGATGTTGATGATGACGCCGTCGGCATCCATGAAGGCGACCGAGAGCGGGATGTAGGTATCGCGCATCCACATGCAATGCCTGTTCTCGCGGCCGAAGACGAAGAGCATGCCACGCTGCGGCGGCATGACCCGGCGATTCATCAGTCCGACCTGACGGTTCCGGTCGTTGGCGGCGACCTCGGCCTCGATGCGATGCATGCCGGCAGCCAGTTCCATCACCGGCATCGAATCCTGCGCCCAGGCGGCGCTCAGCGCCAGCCCGCAGAGAGCGCCGGCAAACGTCTTAATCATTGAATCTTCCTTGCAAATCCTGGAAATTGCCTTCGACCTGGCGAAATTTTCCCGGCGCCAGACCATCCAGCGTCGCCGACCCGACCGCAGCGCGAATCAGGCGGAGCGTAGGATAACCGATGGCCGCCGTCATCCGCCTGACCTGGCGGTTCTTGCCCTCCGAAATGCGGATCTCCAGCCACGCCGTCGGGATTGCCGCCCGATAGCGAATCGGCGGGTCGCGCGGCCAGAGTCCGGCCGGTTCGTCGATGCGCCGCACCTGCGCCGGCCGGGCGGTAAAATCGGACAACGCGATCCCGGCGCGCAGCTGGTCGAGCGCCGCCTCGTCCGGCACACCCTCGACCTGCGCCCAGTAGGTCTTGACGAGCTTGTGCCTGGGGTCGGCGATCCGCGCCTGCAGGCGTCCGTCGCCGGTCAGCATGAGCAGCCCTTCGCTGTCGGCGTCGAGCCGCCCGGCGACGTAGACGCCCTTGACCGGGATGAATTCGCCCAGCCCGCGCCAGCGCCCTTCCGCCGTGAACTGGCTGAGCACGCCGTAGGGCTTGTTGAAGAGGACGAGGGACGGCACGGCGATGACGGCTTTTTTGGGCGAAGCCGTGATTTTCGCCCATTTCCGGGGGTCGACCGCAACTGGCGGCCGAATGCGCTGTCCTGATCGCCTGCTTCGGCGCGCCGGAGGGGAAGGAATTCCCGGTTCGCCTGCCTCACGCCACGTCGCCATCATACGAAAGGGCCAGCGCATGTTCAGGATTCCGAAACTCGGCACGGGATCGCGATCGACCTCGCCGACCACCGGGTTGCGGTCGACGCGCGCTGCCGGCCCGTTTTCACAGCCTCAGCCCAGATCGCGGAAGAGCACGCGGTAGAGGTCGCGTAGCCAGCGGCGCTCCTCCGCGCCGGGCGGCGTACCGCCGTAGCGGGCGCGCTCGAACAGCCAGGTCAGCTCGGCGGCTGGCGGGCGCAGGTGGGGGCGAAACTCGGTGGCCTCGGCGAGGAACTCACGGGTGTTCGCTGTCGGCCGGCGCGGGCTTTCGCGCAGCGCGAACAGGCGCTCCATCGCGGCGTAATACTGCGCGGCGCCGGCCGTTCCCGGCACACCGGCATCGAAGGACACCAAACGCAGGTAGTCCAGGCGGGTGCGCGCCCAGGTTATCGCCCGCACTTCGCGCAGCAGCCAGGCGAGGGCGGCGAGCAGCGCCAGCACGATCAGTGCGAGCAAGGCGGCGGCGATGGCCTTGCGGTTCTCCTTCAGCCATTCGCGCAGGCGGTCGATGAGGTCCTCGATCTCGCGCATGAGCGGCGAGCAGGTCCTGCCGACCCATTCCTCGGCGTCGGCCAGTTGTTCGATCAGGCCGGACTGCCAGCCTGGCATCCCCTGGCGCCGCGCCGCCTCGCGCATCTTCCGCGCGTCCGGCCAACTCCACTGCGGCATCAGCTTCTGTCCGGCGCCGGCTTCCCCGGGCCGGCCGCCGCCAGAGCCCTCCCCGCTTCCTCCGGCACCACCTTGCCCGCCTTCACCCTGGCCGGCATCGCCGCCGGGCTGGCGGCCGGCCCGCCCGGACTCGTCGGGGTCGTTCGTGAAGCCGATGTTGGTCGGCTGTCCCCAGCGCGAGAACAGGTAGGGCCAGCTCGGTTGTGGCGTGACCATGTAGAGGAAACCAGCGAGGACGAGGATGAGCGTTGTCGCGGCGCCGATGGCGAGGCCCTGACCGGCCGTAACGGGCGTGCCCAGGCTGGCTTCGCGGATGTCCCGGGCGCGCCGGCTGATCTGCTCGGAAACCAGCGTGAACACGACGGCGATGATGTAGGGGACCAGGTAGAAGAGCATCGTCCAGTCGGCGCGCAGGTGCGCCGCGGCGAACATCACCATGACGACCGAGACCAGCAGTCCGAAATGCAGTTGGCGGCGTGTCGTCGTGACGCAGTTCATCGCCGCCTGCAGGATGCCGAGGATGTATACCCCGGCGCGCGGGAAGCCCCAGGTCGGGATGAAGATCAGGACCGTCAGTGCGAAACCGATCACCAGGATCATCTTCTGCTGGCCGGTCCCGCTGCCGTCGGCCTGCCCGTGTTGCCGCCAGCCGACGAGCAACGTCCACCCGAGGAGCGCCGCCCAGAACACGATCTCGACGCCGAAGATACCGTACTTGATGTCGAGGAAGGCGTTGCAGGCGAGCGCCAGCAACAGCGACGCGAAGAGCCCGACGTAGGCAGGGAAGTAGGTGAGCGGCGCGCTCATGCGTTGAACAGGCGAACGAGGTCGTCGCGATGGCGGACGCGCAGGCATTGGGCGCCGAGGTCGAGCAGCGCGGCGGTCATTTCGGCTGCGTCGGCCGGTACGGCAACCGCAGCAGCGCTTTCAGGAGCGAAGCCCGGCGTGTCGAAGACGATGGCGAAGAGGTGAAGGTGGCGCGCGCGCAGGGTGTTCAGGGCGCGCAGGGTCTCGTCCCAGTCGGCGGCGTTGCCCGAGAGGAAAACAACGACCGTCTCGCCGCGCACACACCGCGGGCCGAGGTCGTCAAGCAGGCGGGCATAGGGGGCGGCGCCGTCGGCGTCGATGACGGCCAGCTCGTCGAGGATGCCCTGGAAGTGGCGGTCGCCGACGCCGGGCAGGCCGTTCAGGGGACGCCGGCCATTGCCGGCGAGGCGCGTGCGGATGCTCTGGCTGCAGGCGAGGCGGGCGATCGACGCGGCGATGCGTATGGCGACCTCGAAGGTGGCGTCGCGCCCGAGCCCGACGTTCGCGGACGCCGACTGGTCGAGGGCGAGGGTCAGGCAGGCCGAGGCGAGCGGCTCGAACTCGCGCACCATCAGTTCGTTGACGCGGGCGGTGGTCGGCCAGTGGATATGGCGCGGGTTGTCACCGCGCCGGTACTCGCGAAGCCCGGCGAACTCGGCGGCGCCCGCGCCTTCGGGCAGCAGGTAGCCGCCGCGGTGAATCTGGCTGGGCGCGCCGCGTAGTGGTAGTCCGAGGATGTTGAATACCTCGGGGTAGATGGTCAGCGTGCGGATGCTGTCGTCGGCCGTGCGCCGCGCTTCGGCAAGGCCCAGCGGGAAACTGGAGGCGAGTCCGACCGGCCCGAGGTGGTAGAAGCCGCGCTTCTCGCAGGGGATGCGCGCGGTGAACTGCTGGCGCCTGCGCCCGGGCAGGTAGGCGAGCAGGCCGAGAACCTTGTCGGCGCCGCGTCCGTCCGGGTCGGAAAGTCCGACGAAGGGCAGCCGGTCGACCAGTTCGACCATGAAGCGCGGCAGCCAGCCCTGATTGTCGACCTCGATACGGAACTCGATCACCTGCCCTTCCTCGGCGCGGGTCGGGCCGCTGCGGCTGACCGCGAGCCCGCGCACCAGCCAGCGCGGCCACAGGAAGCCGGTGGCCAGAGTGGCGACGAGCAGGGCGGGAACGAGCCAGACGAACGGTTGGGCGCGGTTGATCGCCGCCAGGTAGGCGACCGCGGTCAACGCGGCGAGGACGGCGGTCTTCCGGTGCCGTCGCAGCCAGTCGGTTTGTGCTTCGGGCGCCACGTTCAGACCGGTGGCGGCAGGCTGTCGAGGACTTCGGCGAGGATGTCGCGCGCCGTGCGGCCGTTGGCGGCAGCGTGCGGGCGGACGATCAGTCGGTGTTCGAGGACGGCGCCGGCCATCGCCTTGACGATGTCGGGGGTGACGAATTCACGCCCGCGCAGCAAGGCCATGCCCTGTGATCCGCGCGCCAGCGCCAGCGTGCCGCGCGGGCTGACGCCGAGTCGCAGGTCCGGATGGGTGCGCGTCGCGGCGCTGATGCGCGCCATGTATTGGGCGACGTCGGCGGCTACGCGCACCGCCTTGACCGCCTCGCGCGCGGCGAGGATCTCGGCCTCGCCGATCACCGGCCGCAGCGCGTCGATCGGATGCGCCAGCGCCTGCGCGGCGAGGATGCGGACTTCCTCGGCCAGGTCAGGATAGCCAATCGGCAGGCGGACGAAGAAGCGGTCGAGCTGCGCCTCCGGCAGCGGATGCGTGCCGGCCATGTCAATCGGGTTCTGCGTCGCCAGCACCATGAAGACGGCGGGCAACTCGTAGCCGATGCCGTCAACACTGACGCGGAACTCCTCCATGCATTCGAGCAGCGCCGACTGGGCGCGCGGGGTCGCGCGATTGACCTCGTCGGCAAGCAGGATGTGGGTGAACACCGGGCCCGGACGGAACTCGAAGTCGCCGGTCTTCTGGTTGTAGATGGGCACGCCGGTGATGTCGGAGGGGAGCAGGTCGGGCGTGCATTGCAGCCGCTTCATGCCGATGTCGAGCGAGCGCGCGAGGGCGCGGGCGAGCATGGTCTTGCCGGTGCCCGGCACATCCTCGAGCAGCACGTGGCCGCGGCACAGCAGCGCGACGACGGCCAGTTCGATCACCGGCCGCTTGCCGATGATGACCTTTTCGATGTTCGTAATCAGCGATTCGATCGCTTGCATGATGGATTCCAGATGAATTTTGCCGGCGTCATTATAACGGACCGCAACCGCTGCCGGCGCCCGTCCGCGGCTTTGCCCCTGTCCTGCCTTGCGCTCGTCATGGCGGACGGCATGGCCGGTTCCGGCGAAAACGGCTGTTTCGGATTTTCGCCCATTTCCGGGCGTCGACCGCAGCCGTTCAGTGGTAGAAGGCGTAGGCGATGAGGATGGCACCGACCAGCCCGACCGCGTCGGCGATCAACCCCCCGGCCACTGCATAGCGCGTCTTGGTGATGTTCACGCTGCCGAAATAGACGGCCAGCACGTAGAAGGTCGTCTCGGTCGACCCCTGGATGATCGCGGCCAGCTTGCCCTGGAAGGAATCGACGCCGTAGGTGGTCATCACGTCGACCATCAGCCCGCGGGCGCCGCTGCCGGAGAGCGTCTTCATCAGCCCGACCGGCAGCGCCGGGACGAAATCGTCGTTGAGGCCGAGCGCGAGCACGACGCTGCGGATGCCGCCGATCAGGTAGTCCATGCAGCCGGTGGTCCGGAACACCGAGATCGCCGCCAGCATGGCGATCAGGTAGGGAATGATCTGCACGGCGACGCCGAAGCCCTCCTTCGCCCCCTCGACGAAGCTCTCGTAGACGTCGATGCCGCGCCACGCGGCGACGCCGACAAAGAGCACGATCAGCGAGACGATGACGCCGCTGCCGAGCAGCCCGATCATCTGCGCCATCGCCGCCGGCGGCAGCCCGCCCAGCCACCACCAGAGGCCGGCCATGAGCGCCACGAAGCCGGCGAAGAAGGCGAGCACCGGCGCGCAGAACAGGTTGATGCGCTGCCAGACCGCCACCGCGACCAGCCCGGCGCAGAACGAGACGAAGGTGCCGAGCAGCGTCGGCAGGAAGATGTCGGCGGCGTTGAAGCCGGTCAGCCCCTGCTGCATGGCGATGCTCTGGCGGATGGCGATCACCGAGGTCGGGATCAGCGTGATGCCCGCCGTGTTGAGCACCAGGAACATGATCATCGGGTCGCTCGCCGTGTCCTTGTGCGGATTGATCTCCTGCATTTCGCGCATCGCCTTCAGCCCGAGCGGCGTCGCGGCGTTGTCGAGGCCGAGCATGTTGGCGCTGACATTCATGACGATCGACCCGCCCGCCGGGTGGCCGGGCGGGATACCGGGAAAGACGCGGCGGAAGAACGGCGCCACCAGCCGGCCGAAGAGCTGGATCAGGCCGCCCTTCTCGCCAACCTTCATGATCCCGAGCCACAGGCTCATGATCCCGACCAGCCCGAGCGAGATGTCGAAGCCGGTCCTGGCCGTGTCGAACAGCCCGGTCATGACCTTCGAGAACATCGCGAGGTCGCCCTGCAGCGTATGCACGACGGCGGCGACGAAGCCGACGAGGAAGAAGGCGACCCAGATTCGATTGAGCACGGGCGGATGATGGAAGGCTGAAAGGCCGTCAGTCTATCGGCGCCGCCGGCAACTGTCACCGTGAGGGCTGGTCACCCGGCCCGGCGCAAGGCGCGCGGATCGGTTACGGGGCGAACTCCGGCAAGCCCCAGTCCGCGCGCCGGCATTCGTATTCCGCGCGCGGCAGCTGGACCAGCAGCGGCGCAGCCGCGCCATCGAGCCAGCCGGCGAGTGCGCGCATGTCGGCCAGCGCCAGCGCCGTGCACCCCGCCGTCGGCGCCCCTGCGCCGGCCCAGACATGCAGGAAGATGCACGACCCGGCCCCCGGCAGCGGCGGGTCGGCATTGTGGGCGATGACGGCCCCCACCGCATACCGCCCGTCATCGCGCAGCATGTCCTCGCACGAGGCCCAGTCGGGCTGCGCCACGGCCGTCTGATCGACGATCCGGTTGTAATGCGCCGACGCCGGGTCGTCGATCGCCTTGAGCCCGGCCGTCGCCGTCAGATAGGGGAGCCGCGCGGCGCCGGCCAGGGGGCTGTCCGGCGCGGCGGCGCCGAACAGTGCGCTGATCGCGAAAACGCCGGCCGGCGACCGGCCGTCGCCCTCCCGCTTTACCCGCCCCGCGCCGCCGGGCAGCGGATGCCGGCCCCGTCCCCACGCCAGCCCCGAGCGCCCCAGGCTGACCGGCAGCGCCGGACCCACGGGTCGCCAGCCTGCGTCGACATGCTCGCGGGCGAAGCGCCGCAGACGGCCGGCGGTGCTCCCCCAGTGCGGCGCGACGACGGCCAGCAACTGGCGGGACGCCGCCGTGGGTGATCGGGATGGGGGTGCGGAAGACATGGGTTCCAATTCTCACCGATTTTTCCGGTCGACCGCAGCAGATCGTTCGGCGAGCGGGAACGGTCAAGGTCAGCCATGGCGGCAGCGGGACTTGGGCCGCCGGAAGCGGTCGGAATCCGGCACTTCAAAGGAAGACGATGGGAGCGTTGCCGCCCGCCGTCGCTCAAGCAGATTTCAAGTACGCCGAAATCTGCATGGTGGTTGACCTAGGTCAATGGTAATAAAGCGCTTAATTATATTAGAGGAGTATGATGCACATCATGGCGGCGCCCGAATCCGGTTCCGTGCCCTGAATGCGGAACCGCTTCGTGACGACGCCCAGGAAGCCAACAACAGCGCCCAGGAGTCCGCAATGAAAAAGCCCCGCTACCGCGCCGCAGCCGTCACGGTTCTGCTCGCCTGCACGTCGACATTCGCTTTCGCCTACGACGGCGACTGGAAGCGCGGCCGCATCTACTACCGCAGCGTGTGCACCGCCTGCCACGCCGCCCAGGCCGGCGGCTCGATCGCCCCGAGCGAGATGACCAAGGCGCAGTGGCAGGCCTACCTGCAGGCCGACAAGCACGCCAAGGGCAAGGACTCGATGAAGCAGTATCTCGGCAAGCCTTACCGCGCCAGCATCAAGGCGCAGAACAAGGCCGCGGAGAAATTCGCCGACGTTCCGGAAGACGAACTGTTCGAAGACATGAAGGCCTTCGTCATCAAGGGCGCCAAGGATGGCGACTCGCCGGCCAGCTGCAGCTGACCCGCCGCGAATTTGCTTCATCTTCCCGGTTGACCGTAACCCACGCTGAACTCAGGAGTCCATCATGAAATCCGTTCGTCTGATCGCTGTCGCAAGCCTGCTCGCCGCCCTGGGTGCCGCCCCGCTGCCCCAGGTTTCCGTCGCGCTCGCCGCGGACGCCGCCACCGTCCAGCCGAAGGAAGGCTGGTACGCCAAGCTGGTCGACAATGCCTTCGTCACCCGCTACGCCGTGCTGCCCAAGCCGGACGGCGTGCAGATCATCGATTCGCGCCCGACCGCCCGCAAGTTCGACCCGGGCCACATCCCGACCGCGATCAACATCCCGGACACCCAGTTCGACAAGATGGCCGACCAGTTGCCGGCCGACAAGAACACGCTGCTGATCTTCTACTGCGACGGTCTTGAATGCATGCTCAGCCACAATTCGGCCTACAAGGCCGAAAAGCTGGGCTACGCCAACATCCGCGTCTATGCCGAGGGCTACCCGGAGTGGATACAGAAGGGTCATGTCGGCGCCGTCAGCGTGCCCTACATCAAGAAGCTGCTCGACGAAAAGGCGCCGATGGTGCTGATCGACTCGCGCCCGAAGGAGCGCAAGTTCGACAAGGGCCACATTCCCGGCGCGATCAGCCTGCCCGATTCGCAGTTCAACAAGCTGGCCGGCGAACGCCTGCCGGCCGACAAGGCGACGCCGCTGTACTTCTACTGCGAGGGTCTGAGCTGCGTATTGAGTTCGGACTCGGCCGCGAAGGCGGTCAAGCTCGGCTACACGAAGGTCATGGTCGTTCCCGAAGGCTACCCGCTGTGGGCCAAGCTCTACGGCGCCGGACCCACGGCCGGCAGCGCCCCCGCGGCAGCCGTCCCGGCCATCCAGCAAGGGAAGGAAAGCGGCACCATCACCGCCGCCTCGTTCGAGAAGATCTTCAAGGAAGCGCCGGACAGCATCCATATCATCGACGTCCGCGACGCGAGGGAATTCGCGACCGGCGCCTTCAAGGGCGCCCGCAACGTCCCGATCAATGCGCTCGAAAAGCGCATCGACGAACTGCCGGCCGACAAGCCGATCGTCTTCGTCTGCGGCGCCGGCGGGCGCAGCGGCGAGGCGGTCGACATGGCCAAGCTGCTCAAGCCGGCGCTGAAGACCTACTTCATGGACGCCGACATCAAGTGGACAAAGGACGGCAGCTACACCATCGTCGAGAAGAAGTAAGCGGAGCCTGCCATGCTGAAATCAAGTCTGCTTGCGGCGTTGACCGCAATCACCCTCGGCTTGCCCGGATTTTCGGCCCAGGCTGCGGATGTGAAGCTTAACACCACGGCCGACCACGGCAAGTTCAAGGAGTTGCAGCGCGAATTCACCTCCGGCCCGGAGGTGACCAAGGTCTGCCTGACCTGCCACACCGAAGCCGCGCAACAGATCCATCGCACCAAGCACTGGACCTGGGAGGTCGTCAATCCGCTGAACAACCAGAAGCTGGGCAAGAAGAACGTCATCAACAACTACTGCCTGTCGACGGCGACCAATCTCGGCGCCTGCGCCACCTGCCACGTTGGGTACGGCTGGGTCAATGCGAGCTTCGACTTCAAGTCGCAGGAGAATGTCGACTGCCTCGTCTGCCATGACACCAGCGGCAACTACAAGAAGCTGCCGGGCGGCGGCCAGCCGCCGGTCAAGGACACCGAGAATCCGCCGGGATCGGGTAAGACCGTCAAGGCGATCGACCTCGCCGCGATTGCCCGGAAGGTCGGCAAGACCAGCCGCGACAGTTGCGGCGCCTGCCACTTCTTCGGTGGCGGCGGCGACGGCGTCAAGCACGGCGATATGGACACCTCGCTCGCCGCGCCCGACAAGGAGGTCGATGTCCACATGGACGCCACCGGTCTCGACTTCACCTGCAGCACCTGTCACAAGGCGCCCGCTCACGACGTGGTCGGCAGCCGTTACATGCCGACCGGCAAGGATGCCGGCGAAGCCCACATGCGCGGCAAGGTCAACAAGTCCAACCCGGCCACCTGCCAGTCCTGCCACGGCCAGTCGCCGCACAAGGCGGGAGCGCAACCGGCGAAGCTGAACCAGCATACCGACAAGGTGGCCTGCCAGACCTGCCACATCCCGCAGTTCGCCCGTGGCGGCGTACCGACCAAGATGCACTGGGACTGGTCCTCGGCCGGAAAACTGAGTCCGGAGGGCAAGCCGCTGTTGAAGAAGGATGCCAAGGGGCACATCATCTACGACTCGCGCAAGGGCGATTTCGTGCTCGCCGAGAATGTCAAACCGGAATACGCCTGGTTCAACGGCGAAGTGACCTACACCCTGCTCGGCGACACCGTCAGCAAGGAGAACGGCGTGACGCTGATCAACGCCCTCGGCGGCAGCGCCAGCGACGGCCGTTCGCTGATCTGGCCGATGAAGGTCATGCGCGGCAGCCAGCCCTACGACCCGGTCAACAAGACGCTGGTCAAGCCGCACGTTGCCGGCAACGACGATACGGCCTTCTGGAAGAACTTCAACTGGGAAAAGGCCATCGCGACCGGCATGCAGGCGGTCAACGCTCCCTTCTCGGGCCAGGTCGATTTCCTGAAGACCGAAATGTACTGGCCGATCACCCACATGGTCGCGCCCAAGGAAAAGGCGCTCGGCTGCGGCGAATGCCACGCCAGGGGCGGACGCCTCGACAAGATCGAGGGCGTCTATATCCCGGGTCGCGACAGCAACCATTGGATCGACCTCATCGGCTGGCTGGCCGCCGGCGCAACCCTGGCCGGCGTCCTGCTCCACGGCCTGCTGCGCGTCGCGCGCCGCAAGAACTGATCGCGAGGCTCTCGTCATGGAACGCATCTACATCTTCACCCGCTTCGAACGCTTCTGGCACTGGACGCAGGCCCTGCTCATCATCATCATGCTGATTACCGGCTTCGAGATCCACGGCAGCTACAAGCTGCTCGGCTTCGCCAGGGCCGGCCAGTGGCACGCCACCGCAGCCTGGGCGCTGATCACCCTGTGGGTGTTCGCCATCTTCTGGCACTTCACCACCGGCGAATGGCGCCAGTACATCCCGAGCTTCAGGAACATCGACAAGGTGATTCGCCATTACGCCTGGGGCATCTTCCAGGGCGAGCCGCACCCGTTCAAGGTGACCCGCGCACACAAGCACAACCCGCTGCAGGCCTTCGCCTATCTCGGTGTCAAGCTGCTGATCAACCCCCTGGTGTGGATCTCAGGTCTGGCCTACCTGTACTACAACGAGCTGGGCGCGGCCGGTTTCACCGTCAGCCTGGGGCTGATCGCGACGCTGCACACCATCGGCGCCTTCATGATGCTGTGCTTCCTGATCGCCCACGTGTACCTGATCACGACGGGCCACACCGTCGGCGCCCACCTCAAGGCGATGGTCACCGGCTGGGAAGAAGCCGAAGGCGCCGGAAAGACGCGCTGACCTGCCGCACCGCGGCTAGCCGGCTTGCGCCGACATGGTCGCGGGCGACGCGCTGCAGACGGCCGGCGGCGCTCTCCCGGTACGGCGAGCCGGAAAATCCGCCGGCATCGCAAAGAAGAAGGGGCAGCCCCGGGATACCCGGAACTGCCCCTGCTGTTCCACCTGCCGGCGCTCCGGAGCGCCGGACCGGCCCCTACTTCAGGTCGAAGCGGTCAAGATTCATCACCTTGTTCCAGGCGGCGACGAAGTCGCGCACGAACTTCTCCTTCGCGTCGTCCTGCGCATAGACCTCGGCCAGGGCGCGCAACTGCGAGTTGGAGCCGAAGATCAGGTCCACGCGGGTGCCGGTCCACTTGAACTGGCCCGTCTTGCGGTCGCGCCCTTCGAAGCTGTCGCCGGCTTCCGAGGTCGGCGACCAGACCGTGCCCATGTCGAGCAGATTGACGAAGAAATCGTTGCTCAGGACCTGCGGACGCTGCGTGAACACGCCATGCGGCGAGCCGCCGACGTTGGCCCCGAGTACGCGCAGGCCGCCGACGAGGACCGTCATTTCCGGCGCGCTCAGGGTCAGGAGCTGGGCCTTGTCGACCAGCATTTCCTCGGCCGAGACGGTGTAGGCCTTCCTCTGGTAGTTGCGGAAGCCATCGGCCTCGGGTTCCAGCGGGGCGAACGATTCGGCGTCGGTCTGCGCCTGCGAGGCGTCGGTGCGACCGGGAGCGAAGGGCACCGACACCGCGTGCCCGGCCGCCCTGGCCGCGGCTTCCACCGCCGCGCCGCCGCCAAGCACGATGAGGTCGGCCAGCGACACCTTCTTGCCATCGCCTTGGGCGTTGTTGAAGTCCTTCCGGATGCCTTCGAGCGTCGCCAGCACCCTGGCCAACTGCGCCGGCTGGTTGGCTTCCCAGTCCTTCTGCGGCGCCAGGCGGACGCGGGCGCCGTTGGCGCCGCCGCGCATGTCCGAACCGCGGAAGGTTGACGCCGAGGCCCAGGCGGTCGCCACCAGTTCTGCGATCGACAGGCCGGAAGCGAGGAGTTTCGCCTTGAGGCTATCGATGTCCGTAGCATCGACCAGCGGATGATCGACGGGCGGAACCGGGTCCTGCCAGATCAGGTCTTCGGCCGGGACTTCGGGACCGAGGTAGCGGGCCTTGGGCCCCATGTCGCGATGGGTCAGCTTGAACCAGGCGCGGGCGAAGGCGTCGGCGAAGGCCGCCGGGTCCTTGTGGAAGCGGCGGGCGATCGGCTCGTAGATCGGGTCGAAGCGCAGCGACAGGTCGGCCGTGGTCATCATCGGCGGGTGCTTTTTCGCCGGGTCGTGGGCGTCGGGAATCATCTCCTCGGGCTTGACGTTCTTCGCCACCCACTGCTGGGCGCCGGCCGGGCTCCTGGTCAGTTCCCACTCGTAGCCGAACAGCGTGTCGAAGTAGCCGTTGTCCCACCGGGTCGGGTTGCGCTTCCAGGCGCCCTCGATGCCGCTGGTGGTGGTGTCGCCGCCCTTGCCGGTGCCGAACTCGTTGATCCAGCCCAGGCCCTGCGTCTCGAGCGGCGCAGCTTCGGGTACCGGGCCGACCAGTGCCGGGTCGCCGGCGCCGTGCGCCTTGCCGAAGGTGTGGCCGCCGGCGGTGAGGGCCACGGTTTCCTCGTCGCCCATCGCCATGCGGGCGAAGGTCTCGCGCACGTCACGGCCGGAAGCGACCGGGTCGGGGTTGCCGTCCGGACCTTCGGGATTGACGTAGATCAGGCCCATCTGCACGGCGGCGAGCGGGTTTTCCAGCACGCGATCGCCGGAGTAACGGCTGTTCGGCTTGTCGCTGGTCGCCAGCCATTCCTTCTCGGAACCCCAGTAGATGTCCTCTTCCGGCTGCCAGATGTCGGCGCGGCCGCCGCCGAAGCCGAAGGTCTTGAAGCCCATCGACTCCAGCGCGCAGTTGCCGGCCAGGATCATCAGGTCGGCCCAGGAAATCCTGTTGCCGTATTTCTGCTTGATCGGCCACAGCAGACGGCGCGCCTTGTCGAGGTTGCCGTTGTCGGGCCAGCTGTTGACCGGCGCGAAGCGCTGGTTGCCGGTGCCGCCGCCACCGCGGCCGTCCGCCGTGCGGTAGGTGCCGGCGCTGTGCCAGGCCATGCGGATGAACAGGCCGCCATAATGGCCCCAGTCAGCGGGCCACCAGTCCTGCGAATCGGTCATCAGCGCGCACAGATCCTTCTTCAGGGCCGCAAAGTCCAGCTTGCCGAACTCCTCGGCGTAGTTGAAATCGCCGCCCAGCGGACTGGAGGCCGGGGCGTGCTGGTGCAGGATGTTCAGGTTCAGCTGGTTCGGCCACCAGTCCCGGTTCGAGCGGGCGCCAACCGTCGTCTTGGCGCCGTGCATGCCGGCAAATGGACACTTTTGTTCGTCGCTCATGGTTCTCTCCTTCTCGTCAGGGTGAACGGGGGGTTTACACTACACAGCATAGTCAACCCGTGTTTTGGTTTCCATTGAGTTGCTGCTATAGGCACGATGCATCGGGACTATCGAGCGTGGCGCCGAGCGGGCGGCTGCTCATTCCCGGCTGCGCCCAAGTGATTTACGATCGCTTCGCCACCTACCGGACGGCACGCCACATGAAGCACACCGCGCCGCTCGATCAGTCGCTGCAGCCGCCTGCACCGGTCAGAAGCCAATAGGCGATTATCCCGAAAGGAACACCCACATGGACTACCGCAAAAAATTCTTCGTCAGCCCCGGCAAGAAGGTCAATCTTGGCAAAATCGACCCATCCGCAACCGGCGGTTACGCTTCCCACGAAGAGGCGCTGCCCGAAATCCGCAAGCACGTCGCACGCATGGACGAACTGCAGTACCTGCTGTATGCCGACGCCTCGCGCTCGCTGCTGGTGGTGCTGCAGGCCCTGGACGCCGCCGGCAAGGACGGCACCATCCGCCACCTCTTCAGCGGCATGAATCCGCAGGGAACGTCGGTGTTCGGCTTCAAGCAGCCGAGCGCCGCCGAAGCGGCGCACGACTTCCTCTGGCGCGCCCACCAGCGCGTCCCGGGAAAGGGCGAGATCACCATCTTCAACCGCTCGCACTACGAGGACGTCCTGGTCACCCGCGTCCACAACCTGGTGCCGAAGGAGGTCTGGTCAAAGCGCTTCGACCAGATCAACGATTTCGAGCGCCTGCTCGAAAGGAACGGAACGGCGATCCTCAAGTTCTTCCTGCACATCACCCCGGAAGAGCAACTGGAGCGCTTCAAGCAGCGGCTCGACGATCCGTCGCGCCAGTGGAAGATCAGCAATTCCGACTACTCCGAGCGCAAGTTCTGGCCGCAGTATGTCGAGGCCTACGAGGAGACGCTCGAACGCACCAGCACCACGCACGCCCCGTGGTTCGTGATCCCCGCGAACAGCAAGTGGTTCCGCGATCTGGCCATTTCGCAGATCATCGCCGGGACGCTGGAGGACATGAAGCTGAAGACCCCGCCCGTGCGCGTCAACCTCGAAAGCATCGCCAAGGAGTATCACGCGGCCGCACAGGCGCCCGGCAAGCCCGGCGCCTGACCGGATGGGCGTACCGGGTTCGTCGAGGAATCCCGGCCCGGAACCTGACAAAGTGATCACCCAGGAGATCGTCGCCAACCTGGAGGCCGCGCTGGAGCAGTTCCGCCTGATCGCCGGCGACCTGGGTCCGGGCGGGGCCGGAGAATGAGAGGAAAGGGCTCGCCCGGCGGCAAAGGCTGGAATCCGGCCGAAAACCCCGGTTGACCGCAACCGGGCCACGGGAAATCCCTCGCAACGCCGCGGCCCGCGAGGACCATCGGCCTCAGTGGCTCGTCCCCTCGGACTTGCTGATCTTGTTCCAGACGTTGTACTTGCCCACCGGCTTCTTCATCGGGATGCGCTTCACTTCCTTGAGCGTCTGCGCGTCGTAGACGATCAGCGCGCCGTCCATTTCCCACAGGCTGGCGAGCACGTACCGGCCGTCCTTTGTGAATTCGACGTGGGCGAAGGTCTTGCCCGGTTCAGGCTTCAGTTCGGCGACGATCTCCAGCGTCTGCTTGTCGATGACCTGCATGGTGTCCTTGAATTCCTTGCTCATCATCGAGTCGGTCCACGCGTAGCGGCTGTTCTCGTGGCTGCGCATGAAGAAGCCGGGGCCGCGCGTCCTGATCTGCCTGACTGGTTGCCAGGTCTGCAGGTCGATGACGCTGACCAGGCCCTCGTTGAGGTTGGGCGTCGCCATCACCGAGCGCCCCTGCCATTTCCAGGTGATGCCCGAACCGAGGTGCGGCATGCCGGTCAGCGGCAGTTCGGCGATCTTCTTGCGTACATCGAGGTTGATGACCTGGCCGCTGACGGTCCCCTTGGCGTCGTCGCGCGAGGCGCCCATGACCTCGTGGTAGTCCTGCGTGAAGTAGAAATCGTCGAGATAGTCGTCGAGGAAGCTGCGCCGCGGGTTGAGGAAGCCGGGGATGAACTTGCCTTCCTTGTACTTGAAGTCGTGAATCATTCCCGCCGGGATGTCGTCGGCTTTCGGGTTGTACGAAACTTCCCAGACCTCTTTCACATCCTTGAGCGCGGCGACGAAGCTCTGGCGCGGCGAGGCGTCATAAACAGCGGAAACGCGCGAGGTCGTCTTGCCGTCCTTGTCGCTCACCGGCAGGATTTTCTTGAGGTTGAGGTCGGCGTCGAGGATGACCAGACTGTGCGGCAGATAGTTGGCCACCGCGACCCACTTGCCGTCGCCCGACACGGCGGCGTTGCGCGTGTTGATGCCGGCGCGCACCTCGGCGATGACCTTGAGGTTCCACAGGTCGAACTTGGTGATCCAGCCGTCGCGCGATGCGAAGAAGACGTAGCGCCCGTCCGGGGTGAATTTCGGCCCGCCGTGCAGCGCGTAGCGCGAGGGGAAGCGGTGGATCCGCTCGAGCTTGTCGCCATCGAGGATCGAGACATGGTGGTCGCCGGTCTCGACGACAACGAAGAGGTTGAGCGGGTCGGCGCTGAAAGCGGGTTTGTCGGGGAGGCTGCCGGGCGCGAAATTGACGACGCGCGAGGCGGTGATTTCCTTCTCGCCCCACACCGGCATCGGCACGATGGGCTTGTAGGCGTAGTCGACCAGCGCCTTGATCTCGGCGTCGTTCAGGGCCTGCCCGAAGGGGGGCATCTGTGTCGCCGGGCGGCCCTCGCGGATGACCTTCTCGGCCTCCGGCTTGCGCAGGCGGGCGAGGTTTTCCGGCAGCAGCGCCGGGCCGACGCCGCCCAGGCGGTCGGCGCCGTGGCAGGACGCGCAGTGCTGCTGGTAGGCGGCCGGTGCGTCCGCGGCTTCCGCGAGTTGCGCCATGCCGAACAGGAACCAGGCGGCGAAGCCGGCCGGGATCAGGATTCTCCAGTGCTTCATGCGATCTCTTCGTCGGAAAGGTAGCAGCCCGGGTCCTCGGCCCACGGGTCGCCGGTCAACTGCTGGGCGCGCACGCGGGTGTTGCCGTTGCAGATTTCGCGGTAGGCGCAACTGCCGCAGCGCCCCTTGACGGCCCGCGGATGCTGCTTGAGGCCGGCCATCAGCGGGTCGGAAACGTCCAGCCAGATCTGCGAGAAGGGGCGTGCCAGAACATTGCCGAGCGTGTAATGCCACCACATGGTGTCCGGGTGGACGTTGCCGAGGTTGTCGATGTTGGCGACATTGACGCCGGACGAGTTGCCGCCCCACTGCCTTAGCTTCGCCTCGACATGCGCCGCCCTGTCGGGAAAGCGCCGGCGCACCCAGTGCAGGAAATAGACGCCGTCGGCGTCGTTGTTGCCGGTGGTGAATTCCTTGTCCAGCCCGCGCTGTCGATAGTCCCAGCAGGTGTCGAAGAGCAGGTCCATCGCCCAGCGCGTCAACTGGTGCTGCGCGTCGTCCTTGCGGTTCTTGTTGCCGCGCCCGGCGTAGTTGAGGTGCGAGAAGTAGAAGCGGTCGATGCCCTCGTCCTCGACCAGCTTCAGGAGGCCGGGCAGGTCGTGGGCGTTGTCCTGCGTCATCGTGAAGCGCACGCCGATCTTGAGGCCGAGATCGCGGCACAGGCGGATGCCCTTCAGCGACGCTTCGAAGGCGCCGTCGAGGCGGCGGAACTTGTCGTGCGTCGCGCCCAGCCCGTCGAGCGAGACGCCGACGTAGTCGAAGTCGCATGCGGCGATGCGGCCGATGTTCTGCTCGTCGATCAGCGTTCCGTTCGACGACAGGCCGACGTAGAAGCCCTTCGCCTTGGCGCGCCTGGCGATATCGAAGATGTCCGGGCGCAGCAGCGGCTCGCCGCCGGACAGGATCAGCACCGGGACGCGGAAAGCCTTGAGGTCGTCCATGACCGTATAGACTTGGTCCGTCGTCAGTTCTCCCGGGAAATTGGTATCCGCCGAAATCGAGTAGCAGTGCTTGCAGGTGAGGTTGCAGCGCCGGATCAGGTTCCAGATCACCACCGGGCCAGGTGGGTTGCGCTTCGCGCCGAGCGGTGTCGGCGCGGCGATTTCCTGCATGTACTGGGAGATGCGGAACATGGATTTCCTTGATCGTGGACTGGGGGTATTCAAAGGCAGGCGGGCCGGCAACGCATTGACGTGAGTCAATCCCCGGAGGAATGCGCGGTGATGCCGGCTTCACCGCCCATGCGCTATACTCGCACGATGACTCAGATCGCCCAATACTTCGCCGGCAACGAACCGGCGCTGCCCAGCCGCTGGGCTGCCGAAGTCGAGGCTCTGCTGTCGGCCGGCGAAAGGACCCAGGCCTGGGTCGAGACCGATCTCGACGCGCAACTGCATTTCGCTGCGGGACTGGTGATCGTGACCGACAAGCGCCTTGTCGCCCGCGCGCCCGGCGTTGCGCAATGGAGCGACTGGCCGTTGCGCGCCGGCCTCAGGCTCAACCATGCGGACCATGCCGGCGTCGGCATGCTGGAACTGGTCGACGAACACGGCCGTCTGGCCTGCTGGCGTTACACGCTCGGCAACAATCTGGCCGCCTTGCGCGTCATCACCGAGTTCGAACTGCAACTGGAAAGCCTGACCACTGGCCGGCCGGTCGAACGTCCGCTCGAGGATATTTGCCCCAAATGCAAGGCGCCGCTCCCGCCAGGTGAAGATGAATGCCCGATCTGCAGTCGCGAGGCGACCGAGGCGCCGTCGACGTGGACGCTGTTCCGCCTGTGGCGCTTTGCCCACCCCTACCGCTGGCAACTGCTCAGCGGTTTTCTGCTGACCCTGGCGGCGACCGCGGCGACGCTGGTCCCGCCCTACCTGACCATGCCGCTGATGGACAACGTGCTGATCCCGTTCCAGAACGGCAAGCCGGTCGACTGGCCGCTGGTCGGCCTCTATCTCGGCGGACTGCTCGGCTCCGCCCTGCTGGCGTGGCTGCTCGGCTGGCTGCGCACCTACATTCTGGCCCTCGTATCGGAGCGCATCGGCCGCGACCTGCGCACCCATACCTACGAGCACCTGCTCGGCCTGTCTCTGGAATACTTCGGCGGCAAGCGCACCGGCGACCTGATGGCGCGCATCGGCAGCGAGACGGACCGCATCAACGTCTTCCTGTCGCTCGACCTGCTCAACTTCGCCACCGACGTGCTGATGATCGCGATGACCGCGGTGATCCTGTTCTCGATCAACCCGTGGCTGGCGCTGGTGACGCTCATCCCGCTGCCGGTCATCGGCTGGATGATCCACGTCGTCCGCGAGAAACTGCGCACCGGCTTCGAGAAGATCGACCGCGTCTGGGCCGAGGTGACCAACGTCCTCGCCGACACCATCCCCGGCATCCGCGTCGTCAAGGCCTTCGCCCAGGAAAAACGCGAGGGCGACCGCTTCCGCGCCGCCAACGAGCACAACCTGGCGATGAACGACAAGCTGAACAAGACCTGGTCGCTGTTCTCGCCCACCGTCACGCTGCTCACCGAGGTCGGCCTGCTGGTCGTCTGGGCCTTCGGCATCTGGCAGATTTCCAAGAACGAGATCACGGTCGGCGTGCTCACCGCCTTCCTCGCCTATATCGGGCGCTTCTACACCCGGCTGGACTCGATGAGCCGCATCGTTTCGGCCACGCAGCGCGCCGCTTCCAGCACCAAGCGCATTTTCGACATCCTCGACCATGTCTCGAGCGTGCCGGAACCGGCCAAGCCGGTGCATCTGACCAGGGTGACCGGCCGGATCGAGTTGAAAAAGGCCAGCTTCCGCTACGGTACCCGCGCCGTGACCCGCGATGTCGACCTGGTGATCAGGCCCGGCGAAATGATCGGCCTGGTCGGCCATTCCGGTTCCGGCAAGTCGACGCTGGTCAACCTGATCTGCCGCTTCTACGACGTCACCGAAGGCGCCGTCTTCATCGACGGCGTCGATGTTCGCTCGGTGCCGGTTGCCGAGTTCCGCCGCCACATCGGCCTCGTGCTGCAGGAGCCGTTCCTCTTCTTCGGGACCATCGCCGAGAACATCGCCTACGGCAAGCCGGATGCGACGCGCGCCGAGATCATCGCCGCCGCCCGCGCCGCGCATGCCCACGAATTCATCCTGCGCCTGGCGCACGGCTACGACTCGCTGGTCGGCGAGCGCGGCCAGGGTCTCTCCGGCGGCGAGCGCCAGCGCATCTCGATCGCCCGCGCCCTGCTCATCGATCCGAAGATCCTGATCCTCGACGAAGCCACGTCGTCGGTCGACACCGAAACCGAGAAGGAAATCCAGAAGGCGCTCGACAATCTGGTGCGCGGACGCACCACGATCGCCATCGCCCACCGCCTGTCGACGCTGCGCAAGGCCGACCGCCTGGTCGTCATGGATCGCGGCCGCCTCGTCGAACTCGGCAACCACGATGAATTGATGGCGGCCGAGGGCCACTACTACAAGCTCTACCAGGCGCAGGCGCGCAACGTCGATACCGAGCCCGCGGAGCCGGTCGCTCCGGTGGTTCACAGAGAACTGTGCGCTTGAGAAGGACCCGAAAATGACCCAGACGCTTCCCGCATTCCAGCTACAGCGCGACAGCTACGGTCAACTCGTCCTGACCGGCCAAAACGGCGAACGCCACGCCGGCGTCGTTCCCGTCCGCGCCTTCCCGATCGGCGCTCCCGACGACGGCATCGCGCTGGTCAATGGCGAAGGCCGCGAAGTCGGCTGGGTTGACCGCATTGCCACCCTGCCGCCGGAAATGGGCCGGCTGGTCGAGGAAGAACTGGCGAGCCGCGACTTCATGCCGGAAATCGAGAAGATTGTCGAAGTTTCCAGCTTTGTCTGTCCGAGCACCTGGCAGGTTGCCACCAACCGCGGCAAGGCGGCCCTGATCCTCAAGGGCGAGGAGGACATCCGGCGGCTCTCGCAGACCCGCCTGCTGATCGCCGACACCCATGGCATCCAGTTCCTGGTGCGCGACATCGGCACGCTCGACCGGCACAGCCGCAAGCTGCTCGATCGCTTCCTTTAATCCCGGCGTGTAACAAGTCTTGCCAGGACATGACATTTTTTTGACGGGCGTCAGCCTGTGTCCTGGCGGAAGCGTTGATAATCATTCATTGCCTCGACAATCCTTTTACTGCGGAACGGACCTGGACGGACCAAGCATGAAGAAGAAAGACATCATCATCAGGGACATCATTCCCCTGCGCGGTCCGAACATGTGGACCTACCGGCCAGTGCTCGAAGCCTGGGTCGACATCGGCGAACTGGAAGAGTATCCGTCGAACAAGATTCCCGGCTTCTACGAGCGCCTTGCGGCCTGGCTTCCCTCGCTGGTCGAGCATCGCTGCAACTACGGCGAGCGTGGCGGCTTCCTGCGCCGCGTCGAGGAAGGCACCTGGGCCGGACATATCCTCGAACACGTCACGCTCGAACTGCAGAATCTGGCCGGACTCCCCGGTGGCTTCGGCAAGGCCCGCGAGACTTCGGAATACGGGGTCTACAAGGTCGTCGTCCGCGCCTGGCACGAGGAGGTCACCCGCACCGCGCTGCACATGGCCCGCGACCTGATCATGGCGGCCATCGAGGACAAGCCGTTCGACGTCGCCGGCGCCATCGATGAACTGGGCGACATGGTGGATTCCAAGTGTCTCGGGCCGTCGACCGCGAGCATCGTCGATGCCGCCGACGACCGTGACATTCCGGCCATCCGCCTGCTCGCCGACGGCAACCTCGTCCAGATCGGCTACGGCGCCGCGATGCGCCGCATCTGGACGGCGGAAACCGACCGCACCAGCGCCATCGCCGAAACGATCTCGCGCGACAAGGATCTGACCAAGGAACTCATCTCCTCCTGCGGCGTCCCGATTCCCGAAGGCCGCGAGGTCACCAGCGCCGCCGATGCCTGGGAGGCCGCCGAGGAGATCGGGCTGCCGGTCTGCGTCAAGCCGCGCGACGGCAACCATGGCCGGGGCGTCTTCATCGACGTCAAGACCCGCGAGGAAGTCGAGAAGGCCTATGCCGTGGCCATCGATGAAGGCAGCGCGGTCCTCGTCGAACGCTCGATTCCCGGCACCGAGCATCGCCTGCTGGTGATCGGCGGCAAGCTGGCCGCCGCCAATCGCGGCGACATGATCACCGTGACCGGCGATGGCCAGTCCACCGTGAATGAACTGATCGCCAACCAGATCAACACCGATCCGCGCCGCGGCCACTCCGAACTGCATCCGCTGTCGATCATCCATATCGACTCGGCGGCGCGCATGGAACTTTCGCGCCAGGGGCTCGAACCCGAATCCGTTCCGGCCAAGGACCGCGATGTCCTGATCCAGCGCAACGCCAACCATGCGTTCGATGTCACCGACGAGGTCCATCCGGAAACGGCCGCACTGGCCGCGCTCGCCGCGCGGATCGTCGGCCTCGATATCGCCGGCATCGACCTCGTCTGCCAGGATATCTCCAGGCCCCTCGGCGAACAGGGCGGGGCGATCGTCGAGGTGAACGCCGGCCCCAGCCTGCTGATGCACCTGCGCCCGGGCGTCGGCAAGCCGCGTCCGGTCGGCAAGGCGATCATCGACAGCCTGTTTGCCGAAGGCGAAAGCGGGCGCATTCCGGTCGTCGGCATTACCGGGACGCATGGCAAGACCGCCGTCGCCAGGCTGCTGGCCCACCTGATCCACCTCTCCGGCCGGCGCGTCGGACTGGCCTGCAGCGACGGCCTGCATATCGACCGGCGTCATGTCCAGAAGTCGGACGGCGTCAACTGGGCAGCGGGCCACCGCCTGCTGCTCAACCCCGCCGTTGAGGCGGCGGTGATCGAGAACGGCGGACGCACGATCCTCGGCGAGGGGCTGGCCTATGACCGTTGCCAGGTGGGCATCGTCACCAATATCGACCCGGCGGCGGAAGACCTCGCGCGCTGGGATGTCCACCCGAGTGGCGGCGAGTTCTTCACGACCTACCGCAACGCCTATCGGACGCAGGTCGATGTCGTCCTGCGTGATGGCTGCTCGGTGCTCAATGCCGGCGACGAGATCGTCGCCAGCCTGGCCGAACTGTCGGACGGCGAGGTCATCTTCTTCGCCGCCGACCCGGCCTGCGCGGTCATGGCGGAACACATCGCCGCCGGCAAGCGCGGCGTCTTCGTGCGCGACGACCGTATCACGCTGGCCACGGGCGGCGAGGAAGTCCGTCTCTGCCGCCTCGGCGACGTGCCGGTGATCGGCAGGCGGAAGGATCCCGCCACGGTCGCCAACGTGCTCGCCGCCGTTGCCGCCGGCTGGGCGCTGGGGCTGACCAGGGAAGTGATCGCCACCGGGGTCAAGACCTTCGGTCTCGAACTGCCCGACCCTGCCGCCCTGTTGCCGCAGGGCGCCAGAAGGTCGCCCCCGGCGGCATTCCGGAACTAGCCAGCAAGGAAGAGCTTTCATGGACGTTTCCCGTATTCGCGCCCTGCGCGGTCCCAATCTGTGGAGCCGGCACACGGCGATCCAGGCCATCGTCACCTGCGAGGGCGCCGAATGCGCGATCGCCGACCTGCCCGGTTTCGAAGCCCGCCTGCGCGACCGCTTCCCCGAACTCGGCGACCTGATTCCCGCCGACCATCTCGACACCGTTTCGATGGCGCATGCGCTCGAGTTCGCCGCGCTCGGGCTGCAGGCGCAGGCCGGCTGTCCGGTCACGTTCAGCCGCACGGCGCAGGCGGTCGCCACCGGCATCTACCAGGTGGTCGTCGAATATACCGAGGAAGACGTCGGCCGCATGGCCTTCGACCTTGCCGAACAACTGTGCAATGCGGCGCTGAACGACGAGCCTTTCGATCTTGACGGTGCGCTCAAGCAGTTGCGCGAGCTGGACGAGGACATCCGTCTCGGACCGTCCACCGGCGCCATCGTTTCCGCAGCTTTGGCGCGCGGCATTCCCTACCGCCGCCTGACGCAGGGCAGCCTCGTGCAGTTCGGCTGGGGCAGCAGGCAGAAGCGCATCCAGGCGGCCGAAACCAGCTTCACCAGCGCCATTGCCGAATCGATCGCCCAGGACAAGGAATTGACCAAGAAACTTCTCGACGCCGCCGGGGTCGCCGTGCCGAAGGGCCGCCCGGTCGCGGACGAGGATGATGCCTGGGCCGCCGCCAGGGAAATCGGCTTTCCGGTCGTGGTCAAGCCGCGCGACGGCAACCAGGGGAAGGGCATTTCGGTCAACCTGACGAGCGAGGAGCAGGTGCGCCACGCCTATCGTGTCGCCATCGAGTTTCGCGACGACATCCTGGTCGAGAAATACCTTCCCGGCCACGATTACCGGCTGCTGGTCATCGGCGACAAGCTGATCGCCGCGGCCCGCCGCGACCCGCCGCTGGTCATCGGCGACGGCGTCCACAACGTCCGCCAGCTCGTGGACCAGGTCAACCGCGATCCCCGGCGCAGCGATGGCCATGCCACCTCGCTGACCAAGATCCGCTTCGACGACGTGGCCATCGCCCGTCTCGCCCTGCAGGGCTACACCGCCGACTCCGTGCCGCCACGCGGCACCCGCGTCATCCTGCGCAACAACGCCAACCTGTCCACCGGCGGCACGGCGACCGACGTCACCGACGATGTGCACCCCGAACTTGCCGCCAGCGCCGTCGCGGCGGCCCAGACCGTCGGCCTCGACATCTGCGGCATCGACATCGTCTGCGACACGATGCTCAAGCCGCTCGAGGAACAGAGCGGCGGCGTCGTCGAAGTCAATGCCGCGCCCGGCCTGCGCATGCACCTCGACCCGTCGTTCGGCAAGGGCCGCGCGGTTGGCGAGGCGATCGTGAACATGATGTTCGCTCCCGGCGACAATGCGCGCATTCCGGTCGTCGCCATCGCCGGCACCAACGGCAAGACCACCACCAGCCGGCTGATCGGCCGCATTTTCGAGAGCAATGGCCTGCGCGTCGGAATGACGAGCACTGACGGCATCTACATCCAGGGGAAGCGTACCGACGACGGCGACTGTTCCGGCCCGCGCAGCGCGCGCAACGTCCTGCTGCACCCGGACGTCGACGCCGCTGTCTTCGAGACCGCCCGTGGCGGCGTGCTGCGCGAGGGGCTCGGCTTCGACATGTGCGACGTCGCCGTCATCACCAACATCGGCATCGGCGACCACCTCGGTCTCAACTTCATCACCACGGTTGACGAGCTCGCCGTCGTCAAGCGGGTCATCGTCGAGAATGTCGCGCCGGGGGGCACGGCAGTCCTCAACGCCGCCGACCCGATCGTCGTCGCCATGGCGCAGCATTGCCCCGGTTCGGTCATCTTCTTCGCCCAGGATCGCATGAATCCGGTGCTGGCGACGCAGCGCGCGCAGGGCAAGCGTGTCGTCCATGTCGAGCGCGACGCCATCGTCTGCGGCGAGGGACGCAAGAAACACCGCTTCCCGCTCGCCAATATCCCGCTGACCCGCAATGGCGCAATCGGCTTCCAGGTCGAGAACGCGATGGCGGCCATCGCCACCGGCTGGGCGCTGGGCATTGCCTGGGAGGTCATCGAGCGCGCGCTGGCCGGTTTCGTGAACGACGCGCAGACCGCCCCCGGCCGCTTCAATGTCTTCGATTACAAGGGCGCCACCCTGATTGCCGACTACGGCCACAATCCGGACGCCATCCAGGCGCTGGTCGATGCCATCGCCAACATGCCGGCGAAGCGCCGTTCGGTGGTCATCAGCGGCGCCGGCGACCGGCGCGACGACGACATCCGCCAGCAGACGGAAATACTCGGCGATGCCTTCGACGATGTGGTCCTCTATCAGGATGCCTGTCAGCGCGGTCGCGAGGACGGAGAGGTCATCGCCCTGCTCCGCGAAGGTCTGACGAATGCCCGAAGGACCCGGCAGATCGATGCCCTCACCGGCGAATTCCTGGCCATCGACACCGCTCTCACCCGCCTGCAGGCCGGCGACCTCTGCCTGATCCTGATCGACCAGGTCGAGGACGCGCTTGCTCACATCGCCAGACGGGTCGCGGAGGTGTAGCGCACTGGTCGCCGCAGGGGCGGCACCGCCCCTGCGGCGCGCCATTCAGTCGCCCAGTTCGTGCTTCCTGATCAAGCGGTAGATGTTGCGTTCGCTGATCCCGAGCACCGCTGCCGCCTTGGCCCGGTTTCCGCCATGGCGAAGCAGCGTCCGGCGCAGGTGATCCTTCTCGATCTCGTCCAGGCCGGGCTCGTGATCGAATGCGAGTAGCACCGCATCGGCGCGGCGGGCAACCAGCGGGCCGAAGTGCTCGGAACGGATGCGTCCGTCACGACCGGCCAGGATGACCGCCCGTTCGACCAGGTTACGTAATTCCCGGACATTGCCCGGCCAGTCGTAGTCGGTAAGCAACCTGAGCGCGTCCGGCGTCAACTTGCGCTCGATGCCGCGGGCGAAACGCTGCAGAAAGTGCTCGGCGAGGAGCGGAATGTCGTCGCGCCGCTCGCGCAGTGGCGGCACGCGGATCACGAAGCTGGCCAGCCGGAAGTAGAGGTCGCTGCGAAAGCTTGCAGCCTCGCTCATTTCGCCCAGTTCCCGGTTGCTGGCGACGACAAAGCGGACATCCGCCCGCAATGTCCGGGTGCCGCCCAGGCGGCGGAATGTATTGGTTTCCAGCACGCGCAGCAGCTTTGCCTGAATCGCCGGGCTGGTTTCACCAATTTCATCGAGAAACAGCGTGCTCCCCTCCGCCTCTTCGATCAAGCCCTTCTTCTGGCGGTCGGCTCCGGTAAAGGCGCCGCGCTCATGGCCGAAAATCTCGGATTCGAACAGGGTTTCCTGCAACGTTCCGCCGTCGACCGTCACCATCTCGCGAGCGTATCGGGCGCTGCCGCGATGCAGGGCCTGGGCGACCATTTCCTTCCCGGTGCCGGATTCACCCTGGATCAACACCGTCGCATCGGTGGGCGCGACGGCCTCGATCAGGTCGAAGACTTCGTGCATGGCAGGTGAATTGCCGACCAGCGGACCCGGTCGCCGGGATTCCAGCTGCCGCCGGTAAAACGCGTTGCGGCTGCGCAGTTCCGCCCTGTCGAGTTCACGGCGGATGATGATCTCCAGCTCATCGAGCCCGACCGGCTTGGTCAGATACTCGACGGCGCCGGCCTGGATCAGGCTGACCGCGTTGCGGATTGAACCGTAGCCGGTCAGCACGACAACGGGATACTGAGCGGAAAGTGTTTCCACCAGCTTCGGCGTGTCGGCATCCGGCAACTTGAGATCGAGGAAGATCAGGTCCGGCTCGGTCTCCAGAAGGATCTGCGAGGCCTCTTTCCAGCTGAGCGCACCCACGCAGTCCAGCCCCAGGTCGGCAATCTGCTCGACCAGAAGCTGATTGAAGACGCGGTCATCATCAACGATCAGGACCTGCTTCTTCATTTCATGAATTGCTCACCAATGGCAGGCGCACCCTGAATTCGGCGCCGTGACCGTACACGCTCGATACCGCGATCGTGCCGGCATAGCGCTCGACGATACTCTTGCAGATGGCCAGTCCGAGTCCCGTGCCGCCCTCACCATCGGCCCGATGGCTGAAGAACGGATCGAAAATGCGCTCGGCCTGCTCGGCGCTGATTCCCTTGCCGGTATCGCACACCGCGATCACCGCCGACCTGTCTTCGACGCTCGTCCGCACTGTCAAGCTTCCTCCCTGCGGCATCGCATGGTGAGCATTCTGCACCAGATTGAGCACGACCATGCGCAGGTCGCTGTCATCGGCCAGGACGCGCAAGTCGTCCGCGGCCAGTTCCAGATGCTGGACGATACCGTGACTCTGTGCGTCAAAATCGAGCAGCTGCAGCGTGTCGCTCACCGCCCGGTTGAGCGAGACGATCTGCGGCTGCTGGCGTGGCAGGCGCGAGAGCAACAACAGACGCTGGGTGACGCCGGTGCATCGGTCAATTTCCGCATTCACCATTTCCAGATAGCTGCAAATGCGTTCCGGATCGGCATTTCCCTGGCGAAAACTCCGCAGCAGGCCGTCGACGGCAAGGCGCATCGAACCCAGCGGATTGTGGATTTCGTGAGCGATGCCCGCCGCCAGCAATCCGAGTTCGGAGAGGCGCTGCTCTTGCGACAAGCGTGCGGCATCCGAAAGGTCGCTGCTCGACTCGACGATCAGCCGTTCGCTGCCCGCGCTTCCCGAGCGCTCGACCAGAACGGCATGCACCTCGACCGGGAACTCGCGGCCACCCGCAGTCCGGTGCCGGTGCCGGCACTTCAGCGACTGCCCGGGCACCTTCAGTTCGACGGCGGGACAGATCAGCATCGTCGGCGGGCACGGCCGGTCGCGACCATGGCTGGAAACATGGCAAAGCTGTCCGACCGCGACGCCTTCGGTCACCCCAAGCTGCTGGCAGTAGGCACGATTGACCGCGAGAATGCGCAGATCCGACTGGCGGATGACGCGTACGCCGTCCGGCAGTCCATCGAGCAACTCCTGGAGATAGCGCTGCTGTCTTTCCGCCATGCCGATCTGCTCGACCAGACGGTCCGCCATGCGATTGAAGCTGACGGCGAGGCGACCGGGTTCGTCATCGGTCGGCACGGCCGCCCGGACGGCGAGATTGCCCGAAGTCAACTGGCGGGCGACGCCGTCGAGCTCGCGCAGCGGTTCGACCACGCGCAGGCGCAACATGCGCCACAGCACCCCCAGGGTCAGCGCAAGGACAACCGCCCCGGCCAGCGCAAACAGCCCGGCGCTGCGCCAGGCTTCGGCGCGGATGGTGGCGGCGTGATAGTCGACGACGAGAATCCCGTTGACCGGGCTTTTTTCGAGTGGACCGTGGCAGCCGACGCAGGCCGTCTGGTTCGGCACCGGATTGATCGAACGCAACACCTCCCCCCCGCCGCCAGGCTCCGCCACGAACCGGCTCTCCGGCACGCCAGGACGGTCAACCCGGATCAATTCCGGCAGTTGCTTGCCGAGACTTTCCGGACGCGAGGCAAAGCGGACCTCGCCGCTTGGCGCCAGTATCATCACGTCACTGACGCCCGGCAATTTCCCCATGCGCTCGACGATTTCGCGCAGGCCCGGGACGTCCCGCTTGAGCATGGCATTTTCCAGGGCCACGCGCAGCAGACGGTTGATCTGTTCCGATGTCGCCGCCCGTTCGCGCTCGAGTTGATCGCGATAGAGGACCAGAAAAAGCAGCCCGAAGAGCAGCGAGGCGCCACCGGCCACCAGCAGAACCCGGCGCAGCATGAACTGCCCGAGCGAAGGCGAACCGGTCTTGAAGTTAGCTGGCATGGTGTGAAAGCATACCGAAAAATCCCGCCCGGCACCCTGGACAATCCGGCACCGCCGCCAGGCCCGCGGGGCGGTGAACTCCGCGGTATCGGAGAACTACCAGCTCGGCCCCTGGGCGCCCGGCATGAAGCGGATGGGCGCAACTTCGGCCTTGTCGAGCGCAAGTTTCCGATGGATCTTCTCGCCCATCTGTTCGCGCGAGGGCAATGGCAGATCGTGGATTTCGGCGAGCAATTCGCGGAATCGCAGCAGCCAGACATAGGTCAATTCGGCCAATGCCGCATAGAACCGGGTGCCGCAGTGCGACGCTACCCGCTGTCCCCAGTCCGGAAGCCAATAGCCGATATGCTCGTCTATGAAACCGGCCAGTTCTTCCGGGTCGACCGCGGCAGTGGCCAGAACCCGCCGCAGATACTGCAGTTGCAGCACCAGATGATCATCGAAGCGGCTGCGCCAGTCGCCGACCTGCCAGCCAGCCGCCGCGTAGATTTCACGCAGTTCGAACATCGACCGGTCGCAGGCCAGATGCTCGTCGCTGAGCCAGACCGACTCGTACGGCGAGGCGCCGCAACTGTTGTTCAGGTAGATCGCCGCATAGTCGGCCGCAAGTTCGTCCAGCGTCGGATTCTCGCGCAGCGCGGCGGCCATGTTGGCGTAGGCCGTTTCGCTGGCCTCGTCGGCGGCGGACAACGCGAGCCCGCCCGGAAAGGCCGCCGCCCGCAACGCCGCCAGCGTCTCCGCATCCAGTTCGCGGTCATGCAGGCGAATCAACTGGTCGAGATCCTCAACCAGCGCATTGCGCAATTCAGCCTCCATCCACCCTGCCCTTGCCGTGCGGAATGAAAGCGATCGACGGACGCGTCAGTTCCGGGTTGGCCATGTTCCTGACCTGCCTGACGGGTTTGTCATTGGGCCCGATCGCCTTGCTCTTGAGCACGCCCTGCCAGATTTCCTCGATCGGTCCGATGTCGAGCACGCGCATCATGCACGCCATCACGCAATACGGCTTGCGCCCGGCTTCCAGCTCATCGATGCACATGTTGCACTTCTTGATCACCTGCGCCTGCGGATCCCATTGCGGGGCGCCATAAGGGCACGCAGCCTCGCACTTGCGGCAGCCGATGCACAGGGTCGAATCGATGTCGACCACGCCGTTGTCGGCCCGCTTCCAGATCGCGCCCGTCGGGCAGGTCGGCAGGCAGGCCGGTTCGGCGCAGTGGTTGCAGGACATGTTGACCTTGTAGGCAAACACCTCGGGAAAGCTGCCGCCCTCGATGTACATCACCCGCCGGAAGCGCGGGCCGGGCGGCAGGCCATTCTTGTCCTTGCAGGCAATCTCGCAGGCGCGGCAGCCGATGCAATCGACGTTGTGATGAATGAAGCCGAACTGCTTGGCCGGCTTCACCGGTTCGTAGGTTTGCGCCACCTTGCGGCGGATGGCCTGTTCAAGTTCCTGCTTGTCGACTTTGTTGACCATGATCGCCTCACTTGTCCCTGCGGAAGATCGCCGACCGCGAAGTTACCTGAACATCCCAGCCCGGCCGGTGTTCAAGCGGGGTCTTCTTGAGGTCGACGAGTATGGTGTTGTAGGCAAATGCCCCCGCCGGACTGGGCTGATCGAGTGTCAGGAAATCCGGGTTGCCGGCACGGTCGGTCCCGTCCTTGGCCAGGTCCATCCAGGCGCCCTCGTAGAGGACGACGACATTCGGCATGCACCGTTCGGTCACGTAGGCGGGAACCACCACCTTGCCGCGCTCGTTCCACACTTCGACGATGTCGCCGGTCCTGATGCCCAGCCGGGCGGCGTCCTTCGCATTGATCGTCACTTCCTGCTGGTAGGTTTCGCGCAACCACGGAATATTGTGGAAGATCGAGTGGGTGCGCCAGCGCGGGTGCGGGGTAATCATGTGGAAAGGAAGCTGCTTCGCCTTTTCGTGATTGAGCGACTCGAACGGCTCGACCCACTTCGGGATGTAGGGAATCTCGTAGCCGTACTGGGTTCTCGTCCAGTCCTTCACGCTGGCGAGATAGCCCGAGAGAATCTCGATCTTGCCCGACTGCGTCTCGAAGGGGACGCCCTTTTCGATCTGCTCGCTGAACGCAACGAGCGGCTTGGCGAGAACGAACTTATAGACACCGTGCTTCTTGAAATCTTCCCAGGACATGGTGACACCCTGATGGTGCTGAACCTTGTTCTTCCACCAGTCGATCAGATAGGCTTCGTCGGTCGCGTCGTTGTTCTGGAAGTAGTCGCGCTGGGCTTTCGGGTTGTAGCGCTTGCCGAAATCCTTGACCGAGGGATCAATCTGCTCGATGCGGTAGGCCAGTTCGGTGAACACCTGGAAATCGGTCTTCGCTTCGCCGAGCGGCTCGATGACCTTCGGGCGATGGATGTAGTAATGCCCCTTGTACCAGGGCAGGGCGACATCATGGCGCTCGAAGTGGGTGGCGATCGGAAAGAGCACGTCGGCCCACAGCGCCGAGGGCGTGATCGTGGAGTCCATGCAGACCACCAACTCGAGCTTCTTGACCGCCTCGATTTCCTTGTTCACGTTGGTCAACTGGTTGAACCAGTCGGAACCATGCCAGAAGATCGCCTTGATGTTGGGAATCTTGCCGTCGAGTTCGTCGTCGCGCGGCCAGCAACCGATTTCCTCGCGCTTGAGGTTCGGGTAGTTGAGCACGCAATGCGCCCAGCGGTCCGACTTGATCGAGGCGTACCAGACATTGGCGTACTCGTCGTAGGGATAGGCCACCGCCTCGGCGTGCCAGCCCTTGCCGACGCCTTCGGCGCAGCCGCCGAGGAGGCCGATGTTGCCGGTCATCGCCTGCAGCGCCGCCGCCATGCGGTTGTATTGCTCGCCGTAGCTGGCACGCCCCGGCGCCCAGCTCGCCTTGAGCGCGGCGGGCTTGGTCGTGGCGTACATTTCGGCCAGTTTTTTGATGTCGACCGCGGCAACCCCGCAAATCTTCTCGGCCCATTCCGGGGTTTTCGGTGTGTTGTCGTACTTGCCGAGAATGTAGTCCTTGAAGTTCTCCCTGTCCTTGAACTGCGGCGGCATCGTGCCGGCGTCCATGCCCTGGCAGAACTTGTCGATGAACTTCTGGTCCTGCCAGTTGTTGACGAAGATGTGATGCGCCATTCCGGCCAGCATGGCGGCATCGGTATTGGGCTTGATCGGAATCCACCAGGCGTCGTAGCTGGCGGCCGAATCGGTGTATTGCGGGTCAACGACGACGAACTTGCAGCCGCGCTGCTTGGCCAGCCGCATGTAGTAGAAGGTGTTGCCGCCGTGGAAGGTGTAGGCCGGGTTCCAGCCCCACATGATGATCAGCTTGCTATGGGCGAAGGCGTCGTCCTCGTTGCCGTCGGTAATGGTGCCGAAGGTCATCCGCGAACTGAAGGTGGTGCCTTGGTAACTGGGGACAGACCACGAATTCGTCCGGCAGCCGAACATGCCGAGAAAACGCGCCAGCAAGCCCTCGATCTGGTCCGATTTATGGAGCACACCGTAGGAAGTGCCCGCGTAAGCCTGGTCGAGGATCGCCGTCGGGCCGTATTTCTGTTTCAGTTCGACCATTTTCTTCGCGACATGGTCGAGCGCCTCGTCCCACGAGACGCGCTTGAACTTGCCTTCGCCGCGCTCGCCGACGCGCATCATCGGGTAGAGCAGGCGTTCCGGCGAATAGAGGCGGCTGCGATAGGAACGACCGCGCAGGCACGCGCGCAGTTGTGGAGCCTGCTCGGTATCGAGGCCGAACTTGCCGCCCTCCTGGAAACGCCCGTCGTCGGTTGACAGGCGGACGATGACGTCGCCCTTCTTGTGGGCGACCAGCATGTGGCGCGAGCCACAGTTGTGGTCGCA
>WBZP01000426.1_pt1 | contig 57799 bp, 52 predicted proteins | sample 5204301 | NCBI WGS metagenome assembly WBZP01 (sample SAMN12412401, study PRJNA552823) | activated sludge metagenome | isolation source: activated sludge from nitrification reactor of wastewater treatment plant... | place: USA: Pennsylvania | collected 2017
TAGCGTCATCGACACCTGCCGCCAGCGCGGCCACTCCCCTTGGCGCTATCTCGAACGCGCCATCGCCAACCGCCGCGCCGGCCAGCCCCTCGCCCCCTTACCCCAGTAGGGGGGGCTGAACGGCTACACAGAATTTATCTTGATAAATTCTGTAATAAAAAATTTCCGGTTAAGTTTCCACCACATGGGCAGACAATATTTCATAGGATAATTGTCGCAAGAAACGCGACAAAGGGGTTCCGTGAATATGTAAATGGTACAGGAACCCTAATTATTAAGCCGGATATCATTGGCAATGACCATTTGAAAGAGCCATTTCATGTAGGCCGCATAGCAGTTGATAAAGGATTTATTCATATATTTGACGATATTGCCCTGAATGTTGTGCTAAAGGAACTAGACACCATAACAGATCTTGCTGATTATCTAACAAAGAAGGAAAAATTTATTGAGACTGGAAAACTACTTATTGCGGCTGGCGAGGAAGAGCTATTGGCTTTTTTCTTGGGCAGCGCTGATGGAAAAAATAAGCCTGATTTTAGGATTAATGACAATGACGTTGCGATTATTGATGAAGGCTTCTATTCTAATTTAATTTCATTACCACAGTATATAAATGGGAAAAGTTTAAATCGAATTAGCTATGCTTGGGATAGATTAATTGAGCATTTTGCAAAACATGCTTTTGATTCTAGTTTTGATTATACAAGTGGTGAAAACTTTGACGAAGTTATTATTGGTCTTCGAGAAATGGCAAGTGAAAACAGAGTTGCTAGGCGTGTGTTGGCGAAGGCGTTAATAGAAAAAATATCAAGTTTTGAAGATGGAAAACGTGCTGTAAGAGTTGCGCTTTCTCCTACAAACAATAAGATGGCTTATGTTTTTTTTATATTGCCTTATATTTCACAGATAAATTATAAAGAATACCGTGAATATAGGAAACAATTGCTGGCAGCTTACTGTCATGCAGCTCGGATTTTAATGTCAGATCAAGAAATAATTGTCGGAATAGCTACTGATCCACCGGGTGGAGGTGGTAGTGAAGATTTACTTTACTTGGATACAAGATGCTGGACTGATAATGATTTTAAAGAAGCTGATAAAATCAGGCATGAATTTGGTTTATTGCTTAATGAGAATGTAAAAAAGACAGAGAGTCGAACTTATCAGTATCCAATTCCTGACTGAAAAAGAAAAATAGGAAAAATAATACCTAAAATTGTAACTATCCTAATACTCTAATCCATGCTATTCTTGTAACTACCAACGTACCCCGGCGGGGTGACGTGGATTAACCCTAGAATTTGGAATGTGCCTCCGATGCCGCGGAGGTCTGGTTGCCGAACGCTGCTGAGATATTTATGCTTTCTCCATGAACCTTCGACTGCCGACCCGTGACGAGATCCATCGCGCCTTCCTGGAAGGGGAAGAAGCGATGGTGGAATTGGTTGCACGGGTGGGCCAACAGGTGGAGGAGCTGGCGCGGGAGTTGGAGACGCAGGCGGCGGCGCTGAAAGAGATGCAAGCGCGCTTGGGGAAGACCAGCGCCAACAGCAGTAAACCGCCGTCCAGTGATGGCTATGCCAAACCGAAGCGGACCACCAGTCTGCGCCAGCCCGGTCAAAAGCCGCTGGGGGGTCAGCCGGGACATCGGGGCGACACCCTGGAGCGGGTAGCGGTACCGGATCAGACGGAACCGCACCCGGTGGTGGCCTGTGGCCAGTGTGGGGCGAGCCTGGCGGCGGTGGCGGTCACCGCCCATGAAGAACGCCAAGTGTTCGACATTCCGGCGATCCGGATTGAAGTGACGGCGCATCGGATCGAGGTAAAAACCTGTCCGGGCTGTGGCGCCGAAAACCGGGGCGTGTTTCCGGTGGGGGTGACCGGCCTGGTCCAATACGGTCCGGGGGTGAAAACCTGGGCGACCTATTTCCAGACGCAGCATTTTGTACCGGTCGAGCGCACCGCGCGGATCATCAAGGACCTGGTCGGTCACCGGGTCGCGGAAGCGACGCTGATGAAAGCCCAGCGGGAGTGCGCGGCGGCGATTGCGCCGGCGACGGCGGCGATCAAAGAGCAACTCCGGGACGCGCCGGTGGTGCGCTTCGATGAGTCCGGCCTGCGCGTGCAGAGCAAACTGCAATGGCTACATGTAGCCTCCACCGAGTGCCTGACCGACTATACGGTGCATGCGAAACGTGGCCAGGCGGCCATGGATGCGGCCGGGATTCTGCCGGGATTTACCGGGCGCGGGATGCATGATCACTGGAAATCCTATTTTGCCTACACCGACTGCACCCATGCCCTGTGCAATGCCCACCACCTGCGGGAACTGAAGTTTATCCACGAACAGTATGATCAAGCCTGGGCCGAGACGCTGACGAAACTGCTGGTGGAGATCAAAACCGCAGTGGACACGGCCCAGGACGCCGGGCAGACCGCCCTGCCGGCCGAGACCCTGACCGGGTTTGCCCAGCGCTATGATGCCGTGGTCGAGGCCGGGTATACCGTCAATCCACGCCCGCCGCCGGTGGCTGAGGACAAAAAGCGCGGCCGCCCGGCCCAGACCCCGCCGTTGAATCTGTTGGATCGGCTCCGGGATTTCAAGGCGGAAACCTTGGCCTTCATGCACGATTTCCGGGTGCCGTTTGACAATAACCTGGCCGAGCGGGACGTGCGGATGGTCAAGGTCAAACAGAAGGTTTCAGGGGGTTTCCGCACCGCCGAGGGGGCGCAGGGGTTTGCCCAGATTCGGGGGTATTTGTCGACGGCCCGTAAGAATGCGGTCAACGTGTTCACGGCCATCCGCGAGGCCTTTGCGGGTTGTCCGTTGATCCCCACTACCGCCCCGTCTACTTAACCGCTGCCGGATGCACGGTCCCACCGTGCATCCGCTGGCGCGTGGGCGGTCGCTCACTCACCCCGCCCCCGGATTCCCCCGACCGATACCCTATCTTACCCTTCCAACCCGATGGCAAATCCATGGCACTCGGGTGGGATACGTTGGTAGTTACCATAATACGTAATTTATTTATCGCGGTGAGTGTTAGTCCCTTCACCCCTAATCATTCATTATATCATCATCATATTCCATTTCACCAATCCCTCCCTGCCGGCAACCACCTGTTTTTCGACAGGGCAACGACCGGAGTAAAAAATCCCCGATTTCGAGTTGTTAAGTAGTACGAAAAACCCCGCCGGATTGCTAGACTGTACGGAAATTCTATTGAGTCTTTTTCGGACATGTTGATCGGCTACATGCGGGTGTCGTCGGAGTCAGATCGGCAAACGACTGACCTACAGCGGGATGCGCTGCTGGCGGCAGGGGTCGATGAACGCCATTTGTTTCAGGATAAGGCCAGCGGGGCTCGCGACGACCGGCCGGGCCTAGCCCAGGCGTTAGCGTTCCTCCGGACGGGGGACGTGCTGGTGGTGTGGAAGCTGGATCGGCTGGGCCGGTCCCTGCCCCATCTGATCGAGATCGTCACCGGCTTGAAGGCGGCTGGGGTCGGCTTTCGCTCGCTGACCGAGCAGATGGATACCGCGACCCCGCACGGGGAGCTGTTGTTTCATCTGTTCGGGGCGCTGGCTCAGTACGAGCGGGCGTTGACCCAGGAACGGATTCGGGCGGGTCTGGCATCGGCGCGACGGCGAGGTCGAACCGGTGGGCGGCCCCGGGCACTGGATGCGGAGAAGCTGGATGCGGTTCGGGCGGCTTTGGGTCGGGGAGAAAGTAAGGCGGCGGTGTGTCGGACCTTCGGGATTCCACGCAGTACCTTATATGATGCCTTGGGGCGAGTGAGAGATGGGGAGTAGTCCACATGCGAGTCAAGAAAAATTTTATGATGATATAAAAAAGAACAAACCGGGGCGTAGAGCAGACCGTGGTTATATTTTACCAGCGGGATCACGGGAGTTGCTTAACAGATGAAGGATCACCTCCAACCGGGAACAGGCGCACACACTCGATCACTTCGTCGCAACAAGTCAAGCAACACCTTCTTGGGTGGTGCGGCGGCTACGGCGGACCCCTGCGGCATGACCGCTTCAAGATCGCGCACCAGACGCCCCAAGTACCCTTCATCGTCGCCACGCCGGACGACCTCCCGCAGCGCGCCGCCGATCAGGCGCTGGTGGACGATCAGTAGATCGTCAAAGGTACGGATCGGCGTGGGAAAATCCGTCGGGTCCGGCGCCAACCCGTCAGGCTCCGGCGATCCCGTCCGGGGTACGGCCACCCCCTGTACCAACCGTAGGCGCGGATGCCGATCCAGGATCAGATCGGCAATGGCCTGGGCATCCTTGGCTGCCCGGAAAATCTCCTTTTTGTCCTGGCGCAGCAGTTCCAGGTACATTGCCAGATAGGCGGCGTGCTCGTCCAGATCGTGCTGGCAGCCGAGTTCGGCGTTGAGAAAGGCGCTGGCCAGTTCCGCGCGCAGCTCTTCGCGGGCGTAGTCCGATCCACCCCGGTCGAAGGAGAACGGCCGGTTCAGCCGCCGTTCGTGACCGGTCCAGTGGCCCAGTTCGTGAAAGGCCGTCCCGTAGTAGGCCTCGGCGCTGGGAAACCGCCCGCGCGGCGGCAGCACGATGCGATCCTCGCCGGGCTGGTAGTAGGCGCGAAAGCCCCGGTGTTCGATCATGGCGCCACTGCGCGCCAGCAGCGTCTCCAGGTGGGCCTCCGCGTCCCACACCGCTTCCGGCAAGGGCTCGCCCGTACCGTAAGCCTCCTCCAGCGTCGGCAGGCCGTCGATCTGCGAGGCATGAAACACCGTCGAGCGCCGCAGCAGGGGTACGGTCCGAACCGCCTCGTCCAGATCACCCAAAATTGCCCGCAAGTCGTCCCGATCCTCCAGCGCGATCTCCAGCAGCTTGTAAAAGCAGATCGGCGTTCCCCGCTCGCCCCCGCGCACCTGCCAGCCGCGCGCTTCCGCCTGCCGGTAGCTGCACCAGCGCGGGTCGCCGAACAGCAGGGACAGCGGCAGCAACAGCAGCACGTTGACGCCGTGATACGGCTGGCCGGTCGCGGCGTTGACCGGCAAGGCGGGCACGCCGGGGATCCGGGGCGTGGTCCAGGGCTTCCGCCAAGGCGCGGCGCCGGCTTCGATCATCGTGACGATGCGATCGGTCACTTCCTGATAGAGATCAGGGTGGGAACCGCGCCCGCGATGGGTAGAGGTCGCCATCACGCCTCCTCGATCTCGTCCCAGGGCTCCAAGCCCAGCCCCTCGATCTCGGCGGCGGTCAGGGGTTCGACGCCGCCGGCTAGCAGCAGCAAGGTGATTTCGTGGTAGAGACGCAACCGGCGCGCGTCGCCCCCGGCATAACTGGGTAGTTGCTCCAGATAATGGCGGATGTCGTTACGCAGGGCGACCGTCGCGTCGGACTCGCTCGAAAGCCCTTCGATCAACCGCGTCAGCGTCAGGGTCTGAGGCCAGGCAGCGGGATCGAGCGCCCCGGCCGGGTCAAGGTGGCGCACGACTCGCGCCAGCGCCGCGACCCGCTGCGGCCAGCGGTTGTTCCGGTCGGAATCCGCCACGGCGTGTTGGTCGGTCATGGCCCGCTCCCTCCCCCACCGGGCGCGGCCGCTGCGGTTCGCCGTCGTGCGCCGCTGGCGGTTCCACCTGGCATGGGTTTAGGCGCCTCTCGTACCGCAGGTTCCTCCACAGCGGACAAGGCGGCCCGCACCCATCGGTCAATCGGTTCGACGGCGACCTGGAAATAATGCGCAATCCCCGCATACCCCAGGCGGCGATCCTGGTACGCCCGAGCCAGCCGATCCGCGCCGGCTGCGTCCCCGGCGTTCAGACAGTCCTGATAGGCCTGGATCATCCGCACCGAATCGCGGTGGATCCGCGCCAGCGTGGCGGCATACAGTACGCCGCCAGCGTCCAGCAGACGTTGCCAGGCGATCCGCCGCGTGTCGGGAGCGAGGGCGAGGGCCTGATCGATCTGGTCGGCCTGGCGTTCGGCGGTCTCGGCGATCGAGGTCCAGGCCTCGCCGAGCACCGTCGTCACCTCCCGCTGGAAGTCGCAGTGCAGCGCCGCAACCAGCACGCGGGCAAGTACGCGCGCCTCCGCCAATCGCTGTCCCGAATCCGGATCGACCGACCGGCGGCTGGTCTCCGGCAAGGCCAGGTAAGCAGCCAGGCGCGCCGGCTCGATCCGCGTCGGCCCGTCGGGATGCTCGCGCAGCACCCCAACCAGCATTCGCGCGATTTCATACTGGTGCTCGTCCGGCAGCCGGTCAGCGCGCGCCGGGGAATCCACGTCGGCGCCGCCAACCCCCGAACCGCCCCAGACGCGCGCCAACTCCCGCGTGGTTGCTTCGATCCACTGACTCGCGCGTATCTGATGGGCATCCAGCGCCTCGGCGGCGGGTGGCTCGCTAGCGGGATGGTCGAGGGCGGCGGCCACCAAGTCCGCGTGCAGCGCACCGCCCGCTAAAATCATCGCGAGGCGCTGGCGGATCGCCACCCGTGAGTCTGGCCCACCCTCGGGCGCCGGGGACACTCCAGGATCGACCGGGGAACCGACTGCTGTCCTGGGTGGGGTTAACGGTTGACCCGTCTCCTCCAGGAAGGTCTCCGCAACGGTGGGTTGCTCTGGCGCTGACGCCGGAACCCGAGCCGCCAGGTAGGTTCCCAGATAGGCAGGATTGACGTGGACATTCTGCGGAACGCTCATGCCTTCACCTCAGCGGATGTGGTTGTTAGGAAGGCGAATTCATTGGTAAGTTAATGAGTTGATGCGTCAGTCAGCGAGTGAGTCAGTGAGTGAATGAGTCAATGAATCAATGAATCAGTGAGTCGGTACATTAATGAGTCAATGAGTCAGTGCGTCAGATTGGCGGCATTCACCGTGCGGTCGCCGCCGACGCCAGGGGCGACAATCCGGCGCGCAGGATGACCTGACCATCCGCTGCCCGGTACAACAGCGCCGGAACCTGGTTGGCCCGGAGACGAGCGAACAAGGCTTGATTGCGAACCAGCGCCAGCTTGGTTTGAGCGTCGGTACGGGACTCCCCCACATGCCGCGTCATCCAGCGCGCCAGCCCTGCGGCGTCGGTCGGAGACAGCAGGCCCAACACCTGAGGGAGCTGCCGCTTCGAGGCTTCGAGCACCACGACTGGCACCCAGCGCACCCGGAGCGCGCCATCCGCGACGGGCTGGCGCAGCAGGCGCCACTGTTGGTGGCAATACGGGCAATAGGGATCGATGAACGCATAGACCAGCGGCGCGCCGCTGGCGCCTTCCTCGATGGCGGTCGCCTGACCGAGATCCGCCCAGACTGCTTCGGGACCGGTCGCCCCCCGAGCCAGGGTCTCCACCGCCGCCAAGGGGTCATCGAGGGTCGGCACCGGCGGCGAACCTTCCGTCAGGGCGGCAGGAGGTGGGGTGGGCGCGGCATCCGGCCCGCCGAGCAGCGGCTGAAGCCCCTCGCGCCGCTGGCGGGCCGGATCGAGGATGACCGGCACCGCCGCAGCGGTATCGAGCTTGAGCAAGCCGCCGGGCTCGTACACCTGTCCCCGGATCACCAAGCCGCGCGGGCTGGTGACGTAGGTCTGCTTCCCGGCTGGGGTCTCGAGGATCCAGAAGGGCAGATCGCCGACCACCCCGCGCCCGGCCAGCCGACCCCCACGGTCCAGCAGCGTTTGAATCGGCGCCGGGTACGCTTCGGCGGGCGGCGGGGCGACCGAGGGCGAAACCGGGGCGCCGGGCGGCGGGGCGACCGAGGGCGAAACCGGGGCGCCGGGCGACGTGGCTAGCGGCTCGGTGGGTAACGGGTCCGGCGCGGCGGTCCGGGGATTCCCGACGCCCGCGACCAGGATAGCGAGGGAGAGGGTACGGAGAAATCGGCCGTTCATCGCGCGCTCCAATACAGTCAGTCCGAGCGAGTCCGCTCGAGGATCGGTTCCACTTGGGCGAGGACGTCCCCCGCATCGAGCACCCCAAGACCGCTCGCCACCGCGAGCGACAGCGCGTCCCATCGGTTCGCCGGCTCGGGATTCAGATGGGCGAAATCGGGATCGAGCCGGCGCGCCGCTTCCTGGAAACTGATGGCAACGATTGGGGCCACGCCGGCGGCTTCCGAATCGGAACCGGTCCTCGATATCCCGTCGTTCGGCTGGTCCAGATAGACCTCCAGCGGCGGTTGCCCGGCGCCGAGGCCGACGTGGTACAGCGTCTCTTCCTCCACCGGCGCCGGCATTGCCTCCCCCTCCCCGACCGTGGCCAACGCGGCGATGAACTCCCGCTCCTGAACCCGACAGGCGTCCAGTACCCAGCCGATCAGGCCGGCAATGAAGCTGGTCGGGTCATCGGTCCGACGCAGTGCCGTCAGTTCGGGATGGTTGGGGAGGTCCAGGAGGTCCAGCAGGGCGTTCGGCGTGTCCAGGATCGCGCCGATCGCCGCGCGCAGGCCGCCCGGATCGGGCCACCGCAACGCATCCGGCGCCACCGGCCGGTCCTGCTGGGCCAAAATGGCGTCCGGGGTTTGCGGCAGCAGCTCGATAAAGCGGTTGAGCCGATAAGCGGGAGCGGTGGGCGGACGAGCGTAGAACAGCTCGGCGCGGATCAGAGTGGAGCCTTGAAAGATATGCGCCTGCCCCGCCCGCTGGTCGCGGATGTCGAGCAGGTCGATCCGCGAGCGCTTCTCCACGCCCGCACTGTGGGTGTCGTGGTAATAACTGCTGAGCCAGGCGTTGTCGTGGCGGGCGAAGCCGCTGGTCGGCGTCACCCACGCCTCGCCGGCGGTTTTCTGAAACAGCTCGAAGGTTTCGTGGGCATCCTCAATCTTCATGGCGATCTTGATCAAGGTGTTGCCGAAGATCGCGGCGGCTTCTTCCTTGGATTCCTTGCCGAAGCTCGGCGAATCCTGGCCACCGAAGCACACCGCGAATCCCAGCGCGCGCGCCTGCGCGGCCACCACCGCGAAGCCCTTGACCGCGTAGTAGCCGTATTCGTCGTTGAAGTCGAGAAACGGCGACGGCGCGTTGAGCGGCTTGCTGACGATCACCTCCCGATGGGTGCCCTCCAGCCGCGCCCCCAGACCGACCGCCAGCATGGTCTTCATGGCGGCGACGATCACCTTTCCCAGGCTGGCCAGCTCGTCGGGACTCTTCTCCAGCGCCGGCAACTGCACCAGCAGGATGCGGCGGTTGAGCACCAGGTCGGCGAAGTCCACCTCGCCTTGCCGGACCCGGTAGATGTGGCCGTACACGTCCGCCAGTTGGGTCAGCATCCGGTTGAACTGATTGATCAGGTAGCCGTGCTGCACGTAGGTCTGCGGCTCCGGCTGGGTCGGGTAGCTCCGCGCGCGGATGACGTCGGCGGTGAACGGAACATCCGGGTTCTGCTGTTCCCAGAGCTGATGGGGCTCCCGGAAGCCTGGAACGCTATTGAGATAGTGCTGGAGACCGGCCTGGACGGCGGCCGGCAGGGTGAACCCGTCCACCTGGTGCTCGGCGCGCAGGGACCATTCGATGAGCGCGTCGAGCGGCAGGGCGCGGCGCAGCGCCAGCACGTCGAAGGTGAACGGCTCGCCCCGTTCGTCCACGCCCCGGTCGCGCAGCGCCACCAGCACCCGGATCACCACGGTCAGCAGGCCGATGGCCTTATCCTTCCAGGTCGCCGAATCGCCGCCCGCCTCCGCCATCTGCGCCACCAGCAACTGGGTCAGGGTGTCGGCGGAGCCGGTGGCGAACGGGTTGAAGGTATTGCTGAGCCGTCGTTCCACCGGTGCGTCCGGATCCACGGTCGCGGCGCCGGTCAGGTAGTTGATCGCGTACAGGTCATCCTCGCGCCCGCAGGCCCGGGCCAAGGCGAACGTCTTCGCCCACAGCGCGGTATCGCCCTTGGCGTCCTTGAAGGCGAAGCCGGACCCCCACAGCAGCGCCTGGGCCGCTAGCCCGAGCATCGCTTCGGTCTTGCCGGCACCGGTACCGCCGAGGATCAGCAGATGGGTGCGGACTTCGTCCTCGGTGACGTACAACTCGGCGCCGGACCGCCGGTCGTTGCCGAGATGGAACACCCCGCGTGCGCGGTGGCATTCCGTCTCTGATCCGGGCTTGAGATCGTGGGGATCGGTACCCCGATAACGGTCGGGCAATTTCAGCGGCAATCGAGGCTTGAGGCGCCAACCCACTACGACCAGGACCATTCCTGCCAGCAGGCCGAGGTCCAGCACGGCCGGATACCGATACACCACTCCGGCCCACATCAAGCTCGCCACGCCCAGGAGGCGCGGCTGGCGGCACGCGCGCTTGAATCGCTGGAACGGCGTCTGAATGTCGCGCAGATAAAACCGGGGATGGACCACCTGATCGGGATCGACCCCGCGCGGGAGCGTGGAATGGGACATCGTGGATCGGCCCCGTGCTTACCGGTCGAGCCGGCCCGCCGCTTCACCGCCGGCAGGGCTAACCGAGTTTACGGCGGGATCGTCGACCCGCGCCGGTGGGGGCCATTCATCGCGATCAGGGCGCGGCAGCGGCGCCCGAGTTACCGGCGCTACCGGTTCGCCCCGGCCCGCGCCGTTGCGGGTGGGCAGGGCGAGCTGGTCGCCCTCCACCGGCAGGAAGAACAGAAACCAGATCACGAACAGGATGGCCAGCCCGGCGGCGCCTCGCGCCAGCCACGCCGACCACCTCCCCGGAGATCGGGTTAACCGGTCGAGCTGCCGCAGCGCCTCGGTCTCGGTCGCATAAGTCGCGAGTACCCGGCGGTGGCCGGGGATCTCCGACCCCGCCGTAAACTCGGCGACCAGAGCGTGGCCGCTCCGCTCCGGCAACGACTCCACCCGGAGATCGAGGGCACGGACGCCGGCCAGGGAAATCAGCGTCAGGCGGTTGACCTGACGCGCCAGCAGGACAGTGGCCGTCAGCCGAAGCGTCGGCGCGGTTGGGTTCATGTGAAACATCGGCTCGCTCCTGGTCGGGCGGTCATGGACGGTCCGCGGGCGCTGCCGCCTCGCGGGGCGGCGGGCGCACGGCGCGGGTGAGGGCGGCGGCCAGCGCCTCCACCGCGCCCGCCACCGCCGGGCTGTTCAGCGCGCCCCCCATCTGTCGCTCGGCCACGTAATGCGCGCAAGCTCCCAACCCCTCGACGAATGGCGCCCGCCGGCCCAGCGAGGTCAGGGCATACCACAGCGGACGGTCCACCCCCTTGAGCCAGGTGAACAGGGCCGGCGGGAGCACGCCACCCCGGCGCGCCTCGTCCAACAAGCGCATCAGCACAGTATGGGGATAGCCGTGTTGGCCAATCACGCCCTGGACGGCGGCGTGGTCGAGGTGGAGCCGGGTCGCCTGGATCACCCGTCGATAATCGGCCGCCGCTGGCCGATAGTCGTTGTCCTTCCGCCGCGCCGCCTGCCAGGCCAGCTCGCGCAGCCCGGCGTCGATCTGCCGGTCGAGGCCGGCGGCGGTTCGCTCGTCGGCCGTGACGGACGCGACGACGCGCAATGCGAACAGGCCGGCCAGGGCTCGGGCGTGAGGCGGCAAGGCGTCCGCGCCGCGCCACGGTTCGCCCAATTGACAAGCCAGTACCGCCCGGGTCCGCTCACGGTGTAGTTCCGGCGGATTGGCCTCCGGATCGACCAGCAGATCGAACCGGTTGACGAACGCCCATTCCGCCAGCGCCATCCCCCAGCGGGGATGGTCGATGGAGAGACGAATATTCCCGCGACGCAAGGCGTGCAGGGCATACGGCCATTGCGCCCCCATTGCCTCGGCCAACCCGCACAGATCGAAGCGGCGGCGAAACCGCTCCGCCGGATGCAACGCCACCAGCCAGACGCCCACCGCGAGCAGCCCCATCACCACCGGCCACCGCCAGGCGCGGCCCACCTGGTCCAGCAGGTTGCCCCATAACGCGACCGACACCGGCCCCGGAGCCGCCAGAGCATCGCGCACGGCCTCCATCAGTGCCTGACTCTCGCTATCACCGGCTCCGATCCGGTGCAGGAAGCCGAGTTCGGCCCATTTGAGGCGCAGGGTCAGGGTAACCAGATCATCGCCCAGGACCTGCCACGCCACCCAACCGACACCCAGCGCCAGCCCGGTCATCCACAGCCACTCGAAGGGATCGTGGGATCGGTCGTTGCCGCTCATCGTCCGGCTCCGCTAGGCGCCCACGGTCGCAGTGGCGTCCCGCAGTCCAGCGGCCATGCCGCTGGCCCGGTCGTGGCGGGCTTCAGCCTCGGGATCGCCGCTGGGCCGGTCGTCGTCCTCGTCGGCGGGGTGGACCCGTAGCTCCGGCAGCGGCAGCGCCAGGACTTGCGTGCGCGTTTTCATCCGTTCGAGAGTTGAGTGCATCACGGTTACTCTCCATATCGAAAAAAAGGTGGATAGGATGGCGGCGGCGCCTACGGCGTTGGCGAATCGGACGACGGTGGCGTGGCCGCAGCGGGTGCGGAGTTACCGGTCGCGCCAGTCGAGCCGGGGTTAACCAGTCGGTTGGCGGCCGCCAGTTCCGCCAGCAGCGGGCCGCGCCGGTGGGCGTCCGCGCCGGAGGCTACCTGCTCGGCCAGCAGCAGTTCCAGCCGTTCGCCCTGGCGGAAACGCAGATACGTCAGGTTGAGCTGGAGCGCCGCCATGTAGGCCAACTCCCGCAACACGGCGGCTTCGGGACTGCCGGCGATGCCGGCGTACCAGGACGGCGATGCGTAGCGCCGGTCTACCTCGGTCTTGAGCAGCTCGGCGTAGGAAATCTGCTCCGGGAGCTGGGCCCGCAACGCGGCGAGATGCTCGTCGGCTTTTGATTCCTGCCAGACCCGCTCCAGCCAGCCCCGTAGGCCAGCCGAGGGCACGCGCAACGCCAGCGCGTGGTTCAGCGCGTAGCGAGCCACCGATAACCGCCCTTCGTATACTTTCTTGCGCATCCAGAACGCCATCCCCTGCGGCGTGCCTTGCAGGTCCTTGGGCAAATCGTCCAGCGGATATGGATCGACCAGGTTGTCGATGAACCGTCGGGCGTCCAGCACCCGATCCGGATTGAAACTCAACACTTCGGGCAGGTAGCTGTTAGGTCGAGTCGAGTCGGGCGCCGATCCGACCCCGGAACCCGACAGTAGGGTTTCCGCTAGAAACGGTGCGTTCGGCCGGGCGCTGGCCTGGGTACAACCGCGCACCCCAATGTCTTCCGGGGCGCAATAGTCCGCCAAGTGAACCTCTACCATCGCCTTGCCCGCCGCCGTCCCGGTTTTTTCGGGGCGGCGCAGGTGATTAAACGCCCGCAGATAGGCTTCCGTCCGGTCGCGGGCCGGACCCGCCGCCGCGCCAGCGGTAGCGGTTTCGCACCCGCCGGTCGGCAACATGAACCCGATGTCCTGCTGCGCCCGCAACGAGTCCTTCTCGACCTGGGCGCCCGACTGTCGGAGGGTTTTGATCTCGGCGGACAGATGGTTTTTCAACTCGGCGAACTGCCGGACCATTTCCGCTTTCAGTTCGTGGATGGCGGCGACCACGCAGCCATCACAGGCCGCACGCGCCATTGGCGTCACCATCAACCCCACGACGGCCACCAGCAGGGCGAGGCGTCCGCGGACGCTATCGCGCCACGGGATCAGGCGATGTTCGCGCTTCACCGACGCCTCCGACTGGTTTATATTGCTTTTAATAGAATAATAAACAAATATTAAAAAGGCTATCCCCCTCGGAGCATCCCGCTTGCGTGATTTTCTCAGCCGACGCCTGCGCCGCTATCGCGAGGATCTCTTCGGCGGTCTCACCGGAACAATCCACCGCTCGCGATCCCAGATCGACCAGTTGATCGTCGCAGTCACCGAAATGCCGCCGAATCCCACGCCCACCACGCCATCGGTCGAAGGCGATGCGCGCGACGACGACCGCGCCAGCGACTCGATGAAACGTTACTGGCGGCAGGCGTGGATGGCGCGGGCGCTGCTGGGCGCGGGCGGCGTCAGCGCGGCCGTACTGCTACACCGGTTACTGCACGGTGATTTAGGCGGCGCCCTAGCCAGTCTCGGCTCGGCGGCGACCCTGCTGGGACTGGCGCTGCATCCAGCGTACCGCTGTTGGACGATGCGCCACCGACCAGCGGACCCGCCGCGCATTTTCCTGACCCATCCTCTGCACTGGTGGCCGCCCGACTGGCGGGCCGTCGCCCCTTCGGAACGGAGCGCTCCCCATGAGTCAGCCGACCGCTGAATCTGTTGTTCGCCTGGCGATCCTGCCGGCGGTTTTGGTGCTGATGACGCTGTTCGCGCCGGTCTACCCCGCGCACGCCCAGGCGGTCCCCCCGCCGCCCGAACTGGCCTATGCCTTCGATCCGAACCAGAACCTCGAGCCCACCGGCGGCGACATCAGCATTCATTTGCTGGAAGGCATTCTGGGGTCGGTGGTCAGCCGGGTTCGCTTGACCGACAGCCTAAGTGCCAGCGATGCCGGCCCGTTCGGCGAGATGTTCTCGCTGTTCAACGGTTTTCTGCTGTTCCTGCTGGGGATCGTCGTGTTCGTCAAGCTGGTCGCGGCGCTGCTCGACACCGCGCACGAGGGCGAGGCCCTCGGCCAGGACCGCTCCACCACCTGGACCCCGATTCGGATCGCCCTGTCGGCGTCGATGCTGATCCCGCTGGTCAATGGTTACAGCTTCATTCAGGTGATCGTGTTGTGGGTCACGCTGAGCGGGGTCGGCTTGGCCGATGCCGTCTGGTCGACGGCGATTGATCAGTTCACCAAGACCACCCTTTTCGCGCCGCCGCCCCCGCCCCAGGCGCGGCAACTGGCCGTGGCGATGCTGGCTTCCCACGTCTGCGAGCAGGTGGTGACGGCCCTGCCGGCGCGGGGAACCGCGCGTTACGAGGTCCGTTATGTCAGTCGCGCCGGCGAACTGGGGCACTACCAGGAACGGGGCGGACGCTGGTCGGTGACCGGCATGGGTGAGGCGGCTTGCGGCGGATTCGTCATCCGCGAACCGCATCAAGGTATCGAACCCGCGCAGGGCGCCACCGGTCTCGACGCGCTCGACGGCTTCCTGCACTGGGTGACGCGGTTGTTCGGGTTCGCCGACGACGTGCGCGAGGCGCTGGCCGTCACGCTGATGGCCGCGCACGAGCGGACGGCGCTCCGCCTGCGCGAGGAACTGAAGCCGCTGGCCGAACGCATCGTCCGAGGTCAGGGCACCCTGACCGAGTGCGTGACCGATCCCACCGGCCGGCTGACCCACCGTCAGTGCCTCAGCCTGATCGATGCCGCCGCCGAACACTACGTGCAACACCTGCAAGCGGAGATTCTGACGGCCGTGAATCTGGCCGGTCAGCGCGCCTTCACCGAGTTCACGGCGACCGCCAAGGACGAGGGCTGGCTCTCGGCGGGTAGTTGGTTTTACCGGCTGGCGGCGCTCGGCGAATACCAGAACAAGCTGGCCCTGAACGTGCCGGAGCCCTACCCCATCCGCGCCTGGGACAAACTGCCGCTGGAGGATGTGGAAACCTACCGCCATACCCTCGACCGCCTGACCGCGCTGCTCGCCGAGGCGGAAACCGATCGGGACGCCGGCCTGCTCAAGGGCGATCCGAACAACAGCCGGCTGGACGATGCCTCGCGCGGCTTCCTGCGCTGGACCCTGGACTGGATCCAGAATCACCTGTTCGGCACGGTGCATCCGCTGTTCGCCTTGGCCAGCCTGGGCCATGCCCTGCTGGCGGCCGTGCTGACGCTGGTCGGTGCCACCGCGCTCGTGCAGATCATGCCCGCCGGCAAGCTGGCGACGGTCGTCGGCGGGATCACGGATCTCCTGGGCCAGTTCGACGGCAAAACGGGCGGGACTCTGTCGCTGGCCGGCCTGATCGTCGGCATGATCGCTCTCGCCCTCCTCGCTTTTGCCCTGATGGCGGCGATTTATCTTCCACTGGTACCGTTCATCATCTGGACCGTGGGGGCGCTGCACTGGGTGTTGCTGGTGTTCGAGGCCCTGCTGGCGGCGCCTCTGTGGGCGATCTGGCACCTGCGCAACGGCAAGGGATTCACCGCCGAAACGCTGAATGGCTACCTGCTGCTGCTGGCGCTGCTGCTGCGGCCGGCGCTGATGGTGTTCGGCCTGCTGGCCGCGACGATCGTCAGCTATTACCTGCTGCAACTGGTCAACGGGTTGTTTATCGTGGCGGCGATCAATGCCGCCAGCGGCAACGTCACCGGCCCGGTGGTGGTCACCGGCCTGCTGGTGGTGTTCGTGCTGGTGGCGGTGGACCTCACCCTGAAATGCTTTGGCCTGATTCACCGCCTGCCGGATGCCGCCTTGCGCTGGCTCGGCGGCGCGTTGGAGCAAGCGCTGGACACCGCAGAACTGGGCCACCGGTCGGAAGGCGCCCTGCGCGTGGGGGTGAAGACGGTGGAAGGGGGAATCCAGCGCTGGCGGGTAAGCCGGGTACCTGATTTGAAGCGGCTGGGCACAGCGGCGTCCGTGCAGCCGGTAAGTTCAAGGACAGACCAAAACGATCCTGGCCGTTAAGATTTCATTGACTGGTAAATTGGCGCATACGCCATCCGATAAATCTGCCGGCGGCGCTCGTAATTACCCAGGATATCGTCAACCGTAGCGCGATCTCCTCGCTCGTAAGCATCCACCAAAGCCTTGAGAATCGCCAGATGACCCTCGTTGGCCGCCGTCTTGGTCGCCAACCGCTCGCGCAGTTCGCTCAGTTCCCCGTCGTGCAACTGCTTCAGAAACCGCTCGTGCTGGCGCTGGGCCATGCCCAGCAACACATGATCCACCACGTCAAGCGCCATACTTCCTCCTTACCGCACACCAGTCAGTCCGGCCAGAAGTCCTCATCCAGCATTTCTTCCAGCCCGAAGGGGCAACCCGTCGGAAAGGTCCCCAAGTCCAACTGTGTTTCGTTGGCGGCCCACAAACGGGCTTTCCGATAGGTGCCGGGCAACACGGCGGGCAGCGTGGGGCGCAGGCTGGGGTTTTCCTCCAGCAGTTCCTCCAGTTCGATACGCTGGAGGGTGATCGTGTTGCGCCAACTGGCGCTGCGTCCGCCGGGTTGGTGGCACCATTTCAGCAAATGCGCCAGCAGTACCGTCAGCCGACTACCCAGCGCGCGCTGTTGGCCCTTCCCCATACTCTCAAGCTCCTCGGCGACGTGTTCCGCATCGATCTCGGCCAAACGCCCCTGACGGACCAGTTCGGCATTGCGCATCGCCCAAGCATGAAAGTCCTGATGATAGATCTCGCTGGCTTCACTCACACTCTTTCCTTCCCGACTTCCTTCCCGACCCATTGACTTACTGACTCACTGACTTATAAACTCACTGACTCACTGACTCACTGACTTACCGACTCATCGGCGAGTTTGCTCATATATTGCTTTAAGGCAACGCGAACCACATCTGAAACGCTCATGTCGGCATCCAGGGCGAATCGCCGCAGGCGTCGATATTCCGATTTTGGCATCCGCACGTTCAGCCGCGCCTCGCCATCTTCCACGGCCAGTTGCTGCCGCACCCGGTCGATATGCTCGGAGGTTCTTCCTGTCGGTCGGCCCGCTTTCAACGCCATGTCCGAATCTCCTGGACGAGAGTCCGGATTTCCTCCGCCGCCGCCCCCTGCGGTTCGACGTCCAGCACCGTGGAACCCTGAGCGGCGCTGTTGGCGTAAATCACCCGCTGGCTGGTATAAGCACTAAAGATGGGCAGGCCGTAGCCCTCCAGGGCCGCGCGGATCTCGCCGGCGAGTTTGGTGCCCACGATCTGCCGCGACACCAGGAATGCCGCCTTGAGTTTCCCGTCGGTGATGTCCTGACGGGTTTTGACCAGCTCCACCAGGGATTCGGCGGCCCAGATGTCATAAGGCGAAGGTTGTACCGGGATCAGCACCCGGTCGGCCACCTTGAGGGCGGCCACGGCCAGTTCCTCGATGCCCGGCGACCCATCGATGATCGCCCAGGCGAAGCCCTGCGTGACGCTCTTGAGGTTTTTGAACAGCGGCGGCCGGTCCATGCCGACCACCGGCGGGAGCGGATTGTCTTCACCGGCGGCGGCGTACCAGTCGCGGGCGCTGCCCTGGGGGTCGCTGTCGATCAGGATCACCGCTTCACCCGCCAGTTGAAAGCCCCGGGTAAGGTTGGTGGCGATGGTGGTCTTGCCCACCCCGCCTTTTTCGTTCAATACCGCGATCACCGTCATGCCCGTTCCCGTGAGTATCAGTAAGAATACTCATATACTCACATACTCATGGACGCAAGAGCAAGTGAACTCTCTCGGCCTCACTACCTGTAGCAGCCCACAAACATCCGGGGCCCGACCCACAAACATCGCAATTTTCGGCCCAGATTAGTTGCAAATGACGGGGGTCCCGGACCCAGATTATTTGCAAATGAGCGCACATTAGCTGCAAACAGCCCACCAACATCCGCACCGGCCCAGATTATCTGCAAGTGGCGCTGGCGCCTTTCTTCACCAAGATATTCGCGCTGATCGGCCCCGCTGCCCGGGGCACCAGCCGCCGTCGCACGGCCATCCATGACCCAGGTTAGACCGCCCCCTCGCCAGCGCGGCGAGCAGGCGCGACCCCTGCCGCCCCCTGGATCGGGGCGCATCAGCCCGGCCCCGCCGGCCCGCCAAAACGAGGGTTTTTCCGGACCATTTCCAGACCCCCGTTCCACCCCCCACACCGCCTGAAACCTCGCTCTTCTGGTCCGCATAACCGGTTGTGGAAATCTGCGACCGCTTTTCCTAAGCTATAACGAGTATGTCGAACCACCCAGCGCCCGTACGGAGTAGCAGATGGACATCGGCTATGCCCGTGTCAGCACCAAAGACCAAACCCTGGACCTGCAGGTCGATGCCCTGCGCCGCGCCGGCTGTGCGAAGGTCTACCAAGAGGTCGTCAGCGGTGCCAAGGTTCAGCGTCCGGTCCTCGATACTCTGATGGGCGAACTGCGCCCGGGTGACGTGCTGGTGATCTGGAAACTCGACCGCCTCGGGCGCTCGCTGCGCCATCTGGTCGAACTGGCCAGCGTCCTGCTGGCGCAGGAGGTCGGGCTCAAGAGCCTCAACGACCCGCTGGACACCACCACCTCCCAGGGTCGGCTGGTGTTCAATCTGTTCGCCTCGCTGGCGGAGTTCGAACGGGATCTCATCCGCGAGCGTACCCAGGCCGGGTTGATCGCCGCGCGCGCCCGCGGTCGCCTGGGCGGACGCCCCAAGGGCCTGCCGCCGGAGGCCGAAAAGACCGCCTGCGCCGCCGAGACCCTCTACCGCGAACGGCGCCTGTCGGTGCGCGAGATCGCCGCCCAGCTCGGCATCGCCAAGAGCACCCTCTACGACTACCTGCGCCACCGCGGGGTACCGATCGGCACCCCGGGCCCGGCCGCGCCGGGTCGTTAGAGCGCCGCCCGGGAGTTGTGCGTCCATGCCGCGTCACCAACTCCCGCCCGAGGCCCTGCTGGACCTGCGCCGCCGCCGCGCCGGTTTGGCACCGCGCAGCCCGGAGCGCCGGGCGCTGATGCAGCAGACGGCCGCCCTGTATGGGGTCTCGGAGGATGTGCTGTACCGGGCGCTGCGCGAACGCGCCCGGCCCAAGGCCCTGAACCGCTCTGACCGGGGGGTGCCGCGGGTCCTGCCCCAGGCAGAGCTCGAACACTACTGCGAGGTGATCGCGGCGCTGAAGATCCGCACCAGCAACAAGAAAGGGCGCCACCTCTCCACCGTCCAGGCCATCCGCCTGCTCGAAGAGCATGGCGTGGAGACCCCCGCCGGGCTGCTGCGCGCCCCGGCCGCGGTGCTGACCCGGACCACGGTCAACCGCTACCTCAGGCGGTGGGGCTTCGACTACCGCACCCTGACCCGGGTCCCGCCGGCGGTGCGCTTCGAGGCCCGCCACAGCAACGAGTGCTGGCAGTTCGATCTGAGCCCCTCGGATCTGAAGCAGGTCGCGCGCCCGGCCTGGTTCGAGGAGGGCCGCGGGCATCCGCTCTTGATGCTCTACAGCGTGGTCGACGACCGCAGCGGGGTCGCCTACCAGGAGTACCACGGGGTCTACGGTGAGGATGTGGAGGCAGCACTGCGCTTCCTGTTCAACGCCATGGCCCCGAAGTCCGACCCCGACCTGCCGTTCCAAGGGCGCCCGGCCATGCTCTACATGGACTCCGGGCCGATCGGCAAGAGCCTGATCTTCCATCGGGTCATGGACTATCTCGGGATCGAGGTGCGCACCCACATGCCCAAGGACAGCGACGGCCTGCGCCCGACGGCCCGGGCCAAGGGCAAGGTTGAGCGACCCTTTCGCAGCGTCAAGGAGATGCACGAGACCCTCTACCACCTGCACGCGCCCGAGACCGAGGCCGAGGCGAACGCCTGGCTGCTGCGCTTCCTGATCCACTACAACCGCATGCCCCACCGCCGCGAGCCCCATGCGCGGATCGACGACTGGCTGGCCAACCTGCCCCCGGAGGGGGTGCGCGCCATGTGCAGTTGGGAGCGCTTCGGTACCTTCGCCCGCGAGCCCGAGCGGCGCAAGGTCGGAGTCGACGCCCGGGTCTCCTTGGACGGGACCCTCTACCAGGTCGACCCAGACCTGGCCGGCGAGGACGTGATCCTGTGGTGGGGGCTGTTCGACAACGCCCTCTATGTCGAGCACGGTGAGCGGCGCTTCGGTCCCTACGAGCCGGTCGGCGGGCCCATTCCCCTGCATCGCTACCGCTCGTTCAAGAAGACCAAGACCCAGCAACGCGCCGAGCGCATCGCGACCTTGGCCGAACAACTGGCCCTGCCCGGGTCCGTGTGGGGCGGACCAGCCGCCTCGGCAGGACCGGCACCAGGGGTCGCCGTCGCGCAGATGCCCTTCGTCGATCCGGACCCGTTCCAGGACATCGCCTTCCCCACCGCGGTCGCGGCCAAACGCGCCATCGCCGATGACCTGGGCATCCCCTTGGCCAAGTTGCCAGCGGAGGCGCTGGCCGCGCTCGATACCGCCCTGGCCGCCTCCCTGCGCAAGGCCGACGTCATGGCCTACGCGCGCACCCACCTGAAACCCCTGCGCGAAGGCTGACCGGTATGCAGAGCGAGGTGATGAAGCACTTTGGGCTGATCCGCGGCTTGCCGCGCGCCGGCTATTTCGAGACCGCGCAGCAACGCCGGGTCTTTGACGACATCAAGATCGCCATCCGCGGCGGCCAGCTCTTGGCCTTGGTCGGATTGGTCGGCTGTGGCAAGACCACCACGCTGCACCGCCTGACCGAGGCCCTCAAGGACGAGCGTGAGATCCTGGTGTCCCAGTCGCTCGCGGTGGACAAGCACCGGATCAACCTGGGCACCCTGATGCTGGCCCTGTTCTACGACCTGGTGACCGAGAAGGACTTTAAGATCCCCACCCAGCCGGAGAAGCGCGAGCGCAAGCTCATCGAGGTCATCGCCAAGCGCAAGAAGCCGGTTGCCTTGTTCGTCGACGAGGCCCACGACCTGCACCCCAAGACCCTGGTGGGGCTCAAGCGCCTGGTCGAGCTGGTCCAGAACAACGGCGGCACCCTGTCCGTGGTCCTGGTCGGTCACCCCAAGCTCAGGAACGACCTGCGCCGGCCGGCCCTGGAGGAGATCGGCGCGCGCACCACCCTGTTCTGGCTGGACGGCATCAAGGGGCAGGAGCGGGCCTATCTGGACTGGCTCCTGGAGCAATGCGCCCCGGCCGACGCGGCCGACCTGCTGACCCCGGAGGCCCGCGAGCGCCTGGCCGCGGCGCTGTCCACCCCGTTGCAGATCGAGCAGTACCTGACGCTCGCGCTGGAGGCGGCCTATCAGGTCGGCCAGAAGCCGGTGACGCTGGAGGTCATCGAGGCCGTCCTGGCGGCCGATATCGATGCCCTGGAGGCGACCCTGACCCGCTACGGCTACAACACCCGGGCACTCGCGGATCTACTCAACGTTCGTCCGGTGGAGATCCGCTCCTTCCTGCACGGCCAGTTGGCACCGGGGCGGACCCAGGAACTGCATGGCCAGTTGCTGGCGGCGGGGTTGCCGGTGTGAGGGGGCGGCCCGTGCAGCCGTTTGCAGATAATCTGGGCCGACGCGGATGGTGGTGGGCTGCTTGCAGTGAATGTGCGCTCATTTGCAAATAATCTGGGTCCAGGACCCCCGTCATTTGCAACTAATCTGGGCCAGAAATCGCGATGTTTGTGGGTCGAGCCTCGGATGTTTGTGGGCCGCTACAACTACCTGCTACCAGTCTGTCCAGCTTTACTAAATCATGGACATTTATTTACAACCACTTACGGTTTTCCTTTCTTATGAAATTTCTGCTTGCAGAAACCAATGAAAGCTGCGTCAGGATTCTTTGGTTGTTCCTTGTCGGCAATCCACACGCGCCAATCATGCTCGAGCGCGTAAACATCCCAGCCAGGAGCAGCCTTTTTCGCCTTCTCGTAGGTTTCCGTTGAAAGCCGGATGGCCGAACTTTCAAGCGGCGGAGTCACAACAGGTTCAGGTAAGCTCACCTTCACGGGAGGAAGAGGTGGTGGGGAGGAGGAACCCCTCAGTTCAGTAACCGAGGTTTCTACGAAAGGAGAGGGAAATGGAGTTGATTGATGCTTGGTCGCCAAATTTCCTCGAAGAGGATTGGAAGTTTGCGCGATATGTGGCTTGCTGGGTTTTAGCAATAGTCCTTTTTCTCCTTCATCAACATGCGCTTCAGGATAGACTACGAGGACAGCTTGAAGTTGCTTGAGGAAGTTGACCTTAAAATCAATAGTTCGCCCGTAATCCGCTCCAAATTGCATTTCCAAGGCAGACCAGGGAATCTCTACTTTCTTACGTAAATAAGACATGCGGTAGGTCAGCCAGCAGTAAATATCCAAAGCCATTGGGGACCTCTTCAGAAGTTTAAGCGCCCGCATGTCAATTGGAATGGGGTTGTTAATAATTTCGCTATAAAAATCGGCTCCAAGCTTGAGAGAAGATTTCCAGAGTGGTATCTGATTGGGTGACTTTGGATCCCACCACAAACGCGCTTCTGTAACGATTTTTACCCCGTATATACCAGTCCTGTGATTATCTTGGTAGATACAAGTGACCGAAGAAGCAAAGAGCCGAGTCATCTGTTCGCGGAGCCTGGTGATACCACCCCACCTTCCACCACTGGGAATGAGCCCCAATTCTCGCATGAAGTGCGATAGAGAAGGCCCCAGTTCGAGTTCAGGAGACCGAACGCGCACCGCTTCGGAGGTCACCCAAGAGACGAGCAGTCGAGGGATGTTCCCGTAGGGTAGGCCGATAACGCTAGGTGAAATGATCGAAAGAGTAAAATTTCCGTTACTTCTAGTAAATTCGTTTCCCTTGATCGGACGATGCGGCAGCGTAGCTTGGGTAAGCGCTCTCGAAATAAAGCCAATGGCGCCAGCATCCTTGGCCTCTTCGGCCTCGATCGCCAGAGACTCAGTGATCATTTCATCTAAGTTTTTGTTTTTCATTTTAATTTTTTGGAGCTTACCCTTTGATTCATGGCTATAAGCATAGATCAGTTCAACAAAAGTGACCAGAAGCAGGGTTATCCACAAATCCCTCCACACCCACGAATATTTACTCACCGATTCACGAATATTTACTCACCGATTCACGAATATTTACTCACCGATTCACGAATATTTACTCACCGATTCACGAATATTTACTCACCGAAACATGATATAAGCTCATGAATTTAAAATATAATTCGACCACCTCCTGTATTACCCTATATTTACCTATAAACACCTGTAGGGGAGCCGGATCGGCGAAAACTCCCCCAGAAGGGGGTTCCCAAAGCGCCGCGAAGGTGTTTTTTGAAAAATCAGGGGAAAAGAAGGAAGGCAAATCCGACAGATCGATGGTATCTCAATGTTTCCTAAAGAAAATGATTCAATCTTACGAATATATACTCACGACAATCCATCTTAACATATTGAAAATATTTAATATATTGTAAATTTGATGGCGAGATCCTGGAATCGGTCGATCATCCGAATCGGATCGAGCCACACGCAGTGGATGCCTATCGGCGATGTCAAACGGAGTACGCTATCCTGGGAAACCTGATAGTTCGGCAAAGTCCACGATAACGATCCCGGCAGCCCCTCGTTCATCGAGGAGTAATCGTCGCCATTGTCCACCACCGTGCATTTCACTCCAGATCAGCAAGACCGGATGGATGCGATGGCCTGAAATAGGTTCGAACCGGGGCTCCGCAATAACCGCGAAATCATCCAGGCTTCCCTCGCCTTCAGGCCCGACAGTCAACACGTATTCCACATCGAGTCGCTCACCCAGGGCATCCAGGTCTTCGTCGCGCCCCCACTGACCGATCAGCAGCGTCGGACTAGCGAGCGCCAAAAGCGCATCGAGCGGAGGGGAAGCACAGAATTCCTCCGTCCACAGCGCGACCGTCGCGCCCACCCGCCAGCAAGCCTGGCGCGCCCGGATCGCTTCAGGCGCCGCGGGGTCCAGCCCCATCACGACGACATCGCCAGACTTCAGACCCAGGAACCGCAACGCAGCGGTGTAACGCTCGACCGTCAACACGCGATCATGAAAAACGCCAGCCAGGGGAATATCCAGGCGGGTGGGAGCCATCCGATAGACCTCGAGGAAGCAGATGGTCTTATACTAATTCTAATATGATCGTTATCAAGCTAAAATTAATGTAAATCATAAAAAATATGGTTATAAAATAAACTTAAAACAACTCAACCGGACCGTTCTCCTATGCCGATGCCTGCCATTCCTTCTGATCGCCCGGTGTTGGGTCAGGATCTCAACCTGCTGGCGGCCCGATTGAACCGGACGCCTGCCGAATGTTGCGCGCTGCTCGGGATTTCCCAGTCGACCTGGTCAGCGTGGAAAAAGCGGGGGGATCAACCGATCCCGAGCCCCACGGTCGCGCTCGCCATCCGCCTCTATGATCGCTTCCCGGAGTTGGCGCCCCGCGAACCGACACCCGAGGAGTTGCTGGGTTTACTGAATCAGGTGACGGGTCAAACGGTTCCGTACACCCGCCTGGCCGCGCTACTCGGCCGGGAGCGGACATCCGGTTACCGCTGGACGCAACGCGGGCGCCCTTCCCTGCCGGTCTCCCGGCTCATCGGAGCCGTACAGCGGTTGTTGTTGACCCGCTTCACGACTGGACTCCACGAATACGAGCAGATGGTTGCATGGGAAGCGGCGGCGCGAGGAATCGTCGACCTCTTCCAGGAAGGTTCGTGGGTCCCAGATCAGGATTAAAACCGGGATAAAAGAACGAGAGAGAGGAAGGAGAACGGGCTACTGCCCGGGTTCGTGGGCCAATCCGCCCGCGGCGCTGATCAGGCGCGGATTCCTATCACCAACCCAGAGGGTTGTCGTCATGAAAACCGACCTCATTACTTCCATGGCTGTTCTTTGGGGCGCTACGGGCATGTTCGTCGCGGATATTCAAGCCGCACGGGCGGCGGACGGCGACTCGGCTGGCGATCTCCCGCAGGTGCTAACTCCATCGCGGCTGCCCCAGCGCCTCGATGAGGCGCCGAGCACCGTCACCATCATCGACCGGGCGATGATCGAAGCCTCCGGGGCCCGGCGGTTAGTCGATGTCCTTCGATTGGTGCCGGGTCTCCAGGTCGGTTACAAGAACAATAGCTTGCCGACCGCCACCTACCACGGTTTATCCGACGAGTACGCGCGGCGGATGCTGCTGCTGTTGAACGGACAGCGGATTTTTCAGTACTCGCGCGGGGTGATCGAGTGGAACAACCTGCCCATTCCGCTGGAGAACATCGAGCGCATCGAGGTCGTTCGCGGCCCCGCCGCTGCGGCCTACGGGTCCAACGCCCTGCAGGCGGTGATCAACATCCAGACCGGCAGCCCGGCTGAGTACCCGGGTCTTTCGACCCAAATCGCGGGTGGCAGCGATGGCATTGCGGATGGGTTCCTGCGCTACGGCGGACGGGTAGGAGCCATGGACTACACTCTGTCCGGGTCGAGCGTGGGGGATAGCGGCTATCCCGGCGTCTACGACGACCGGCGCAACACCAGCGTGTCGTTCCTGGGCGAACTGCCGTTTGATGCCGGCGGCGAATTGAAACTGCAAGCCGGGTTCGCGCGGGGCGAGTACGGGATTCAGGATCCCGAGCCGACTTTTCCGGCGCCCGCGCGGGATTTCCCGGTCACCGATAACTTCCAGAGTCTCCAATGGCGGCAACCCGGAACCCGGAACGACGAATGGACGCTGACCCTGTCGCACAACGTCTTCCATTACGGCGATCGGGGATTTCGCAACGACCAGCTCCTTCCCGGCGTGAACTTGCAATTCGATTACGACATCCAGGAGGAGCGCTACGAAGCCGACGTCCAGTACGTCCGGCGTTTCTCCGATGCGTGGCGCGCCAGGGCTGGATTCGGCTATTACCAGGAAAGGGTCCGGTCGCCGTTTTACTTCGATACCGACGCCACGCTGAGCAACGAGGTGTCCTGGCTGGCGGGCCACGGCGAATACCGGATCAATCCCGCCTGGATTCTGAACGCGGGCGCCATGCTGGAATATTCCTCGCTGTCGGCCGCATGGCTGTTCCTGCCCCGGATCTCGATTCACTATCATTGGGACGACCAACAGACCCTGCGGGTCGCTTACTCCACCGGTTCGCGTCAGCCGACCCTCTACGAGAACAACGGTCGAGCCATCATTCGCGGCCTGAACGTGCCGCTGACGATCTACGGCGCCTACGCCAGCGGCGGACTGAACCCGGAAATCAACCGCTCCATCGAACTGGGCTACCACTGGCAGCCTTCGCGGTCCGCCAGCCTGGATTTTCGTCTCTTTCAGGAGCGCTACTCGGATTACATCGGGACGTTCTACCGGCCCGCCCCCGATCTCCCAACCATGCTGCCGGGCCATCTGGTCCTGGATTTCGCCAACGACAACCCGATCACGGTTCGCGGGTTGGAGGCTCAATGGGATTGGAGCAACCCGTCAGGTACCCGGCTGTTCGCCAGCTACGCCCTGACCACCATCGACGCTGCGGGAACCCGCTTCGACGCCGGCTATGAAGACAGCGCGCCGCGCCACGGACTGGGGCTGCTGATCAGCCAGGAGTTCGGCAAGGGCTGGCAGGCGAGTTTGAACTACGATTACCAGTCCGGGATGCAGTGGTATCGGGATCAGCCGATCGACGGCTATCATCAGTTGGGCGCCCGGCTGGCCAAGCGGTTCAAACTCGGCTCCACCCCGGTCACCGCCGAGTTAATCGGCGCCAATCTGCTGGGGCCGGTCAGCGATTACCTGCCGAGCCGCGAGTGGGATCGAAGCGTGTTCCTCCGGTTTACCCTGGACCATTAGTCCTCTTGAAGACGCGCCTTGCCACGATGGGTTGCGGACTTCTGGCCCTGATTCTGATGATGCTCTGCGCCCAGGCCCGTTCCGCCGCGCTATTATTCGTCGCCAGCGGCGATTCACCCGACCACCGTGAGTTCCTGGCGCGACAGCGACAGTGGTCAGCCGGCGCCGACCTGTTGGCGCTCGAGGCGGTCGAGGCCCAGGGAACCCGTCTGGTGGGATGGATCGTCTGGCTGAAATCGGCTCCATCGCAACGGAAGTTATCACCGCCGCGAGCGGCCATTCAAGCCTTAATGCGAACGGGATCCCCCACCCTGGCCGATCTGTGCCAACAGGTCGACGTCGTGGTGGCCGTGGCCGAGGACGCCGCGCGCGCGGCGGAGAAAATCTGCTCCATTCCCCTGCTGATGGTGCTGGTGCCGGACGCGCAGCTCCAACCGCTGCTCGATCAGAGCCGGGGGCCGGCTCGTACCGCCATCTACCAGGCAGCGGACCCGGTGGCGAACCTGCGGTTGATTCGGGAGCTGTTGCCCAAGGCCATCACCGTGGGCGTGTTGGTGTCTCCGCAGCAGGCCGGGTTATCCGGCCTGCGCGCGGAAGCGCAGCGGTTGCGGTTCAAATTGGAGGAAATCGCCGCCGCCAACGACGAAGAGGCCGTTCGGGCGTTGCGCAACCGCATCGGCGCGCTCGACGCCGTGCTATTGCTCCCCGACCTTCAGCTCATTAACGCCTGGTCCCTGAAACCGATTCTGTTGATGACCATTCGCCAGATGGTACCCACCTTTGGGGGTCCCACCGCCGACTACGTGCGCGCGGGCGTGCTGGCGGCCGCCGTTCCCGACCTCGACCGCCTGCCCGCGCAGATCGTGGCAGTCGCCCAGCGCTTGGCGCGCGGCGCGGTTCCCGCCCCGGCGTATCCAGAGGCCACCCGAGTGGTCGTCAACCCGACCGTGGCCGGCGTCCTTTCCATCGTGATTCCAGCCACATGGAATGCCCATGCTCAGTAAGATTTACCACCATCTCTCGATTCGCGCCCAGATTCTGATCGTGGTGATTGCTCCGACGTTGATCGTCACCTTGATCCTGGTGGTGCTGGCGTATCGGGACAACGTGGCGCAGGGCCAGCAGACCTTGCACCGTCAGGGAACCTTGCTGGCCGCTCAACTGGCCGTCAACCTCGAATATCCGTTGCTCGCGGGCGCCACCGAGCAGATTCCCGCCCTGATTCAAGCCATGGTGAAGCCAGCCGCCACGGTGCTGGGCACCGAGGTTAAGCGGGTCACGGTTCTCGGCAAGGATCGGCGGGTTTTGTACACCAACTCCAGCCCAGCGGTCCCGGAACCGGGACTGCTGGACGGGGATTCCCTGCTGGCTCCGAACGCGTTCCCCACCGACCGACAGCATTTCGCGGCCCCCGTCTATCTGGAACCATTGACGCTGCCGAGCTCGACTTCCCTGGAGAAGCGTTACCTGGGCGCGGTCGAACTGGAACTCGCCACGGCGCCCGTGCAGATCGAACAGGCCCAGCTTTTTTTACGGAACATCGGACTGGTCTCGATCACCTTCGTGGCCGGACTCATCCTGGCCTGCTGGACCGGTTACCGGCTGGCCCGTTCCCTCCGGCAGACCGCGCGCGCCATCGAGCGAATCAAAGGCGGCGAACTGACGGTGCGGTTGCCCCGAACCGAAGTCAACGAAATCGGCATCCTGCAGGATGGGGTGAATCTGCTGGCCGAGACCATCGCGGGCGAGCAGGCCCGACTTGAAAACGAACTCGCCAAGGTGCGCGGGGAGTACGACCAGGTGTTGGCCCGCCTGCGGGTGCAAACCCAAAACGCCGAACAGGCCAGTCAGGCTAAAAGCCTGTTCCTGGCCAAGGTCTCGCACGAAATGCGCACCCCGTTGTACTCGATCCAGGGGCTGGCGGAACAGTTGCTGCACACCGCTCACGGTCCCGACGAGGAACGGACGATTCAGACGCTGCTGGGGGCGGTGCGGACGCTGTACGACACCATCAGTGACATTCTCGACTTCACTCAGTTGGAGCGCGGCAAATACACTCCCCATTTCGAACCACTGGATCTCTGGGCCGAGATCGAGCGGGTGGTCGAGACCGTCGCGCCGCTGGCGACCCGGCAGCGCCTGTATCTGGATGTCATCGTCGAGCCGCGCTGGCCAGCCACCATCTGGAGCGACAGCCGCGCGTTTCGCGCGATCGTGGCCAATCTGATCGCCAACGCGGTGAAATTTACGGAAGCAGGCGGCGTCTGTATTCGGCTGAGCGCGCCGTCCAGCCCATCCGATGGTCCGGCCCCAATCCGCCTGCAGGTTCAAGATACCGGTTGTGGCATTCCCGCCGACCAGAGGTCGGCGATATTCGCGCCGTTCGAACAAGTGGACGGCGCGCTCAATCGGCGCTACGGCGGCACTGGCTTAGGATTGTCCATCGTCAAGGGTTATTGCGATGTCCTCAACGGCCACATCGGTGTCGAAAGCCATCTGGGGCAAGGCACGACCTTCACGGTGACTCTGCCGTTCGACCGAACCGATCCCGAGCCCCGCGCGGTTCGGTTCCCCCTCGGTATGCTGAGGAAGCGGCGCGCCCTGGTGGTCGACAATCGCCCCAGTTTCCGCGAGTCGGTGCGCTGCCGCCTGGAAAGCCTGGGCATGGCGGTGACGGAACAGCCGGGTCCGGTGGCAATATTGAACGCCCGGTCTCCTCCCGCCATCGGTTACGACGTGCTCGTGGCGCAAAATCTATCCACCCTGCCCGCCCAGACCCGGTCTGGACAGATCGAGCGTTGGCATGACTGGGCGCAACACATTATCAGCCTGGAAACAGGTCCTCTGCCGCCGGCGCAAGCCGCGCTGGGCCAAAATGGTATTAGCCTTGTGCTCCATGCGGCCATCACCCGTGCGGCGTGGTACGCCGAACTGAGCCCCCTGCTCGCCAACATACGATTGGAAGAGAAAACTATCCCTCATCATCGACGGCGGCGACACTTTCTCACCGGCAGAACCGTGCTGGTGGTCGAAGACTTCGAAATCAACCGCGACATTATGACCGGCCAACTGCGCCGGCACGGCTTGCGGGTTTTGGAGGCCAGCGACGGCGACGAGGCGACGCGAAAAGCGGTCTGTTCGGACCTGCGACTGATCCTCATGGATATTCAGATGCCAGGAACCGATGGTATCGCCGCCATCCAGGCCATCCGCGCCCTACCCGCCGGCGCTGGCCTGCCCATTCTGGCGTTTACCGCCAGCGCGGACCGACCGACCCACGATCGGGCGATGGCGGCGGGCGCGAACGGTGTGCTTGTCAAGCCTCTCAGCGAAGAGGAACTGATCAACGCGGTTTACGAAACGCTGGTGGGGTTGGATACGCCCATCATGGCGACTCCCGCCGCCTGAGTCCGCGATGATGCTATCGATCCTGTTGTTCGGTGGTGGCTGGCTGTACTGGACGGGCTGGATCGCCGGTCAGCGGATCGCCCTGCTCGCCGGCGCTGGCGCGCTCGGTGGGGTATTGGTCTTGGTGGTCGTCCAAGGTGGGATCGCGCCGGTGGCGTTCCCGATCCTGGCGCTCGCCGCGGGCCTGGCCGTGTCGCTCAAGTGGGTTGACCAGCCGGTCTGGCAGGCCGTGGGCTGGGTGTTGTATGTGCTGGTCGTGCTGGCCCTGGGATTTCGGCTGTTGCCAGGGTTCGCCCCCGTGCCGGTGTTCGAAGCTTCGGGAGCGGGGAACCTGCCGGTCGTTGGGTTTTCTCCCGAAAAGCTGATCCTGCTGGGGCTGGTGCCGCCGCTGATCCTGACGCCGGTGGCGCCCCCGTCTGGGTGGTTCGGCCGCGACCGGCCCCGACTGACATTCGCCCTGATTTTGGTCATCACCGTGATGGTGCTGGTCTTCCTGGCGCTGGCGCTGGGTTTCGCGCGGCCGGGGTGGGCCTTGGGATCGCTGCCGGTTCTGGCCTACCAGCTTGCCGACAATCTGGTGTTCGCGTGCGTGCTGGAAGAAAGCTTCTTTCGCGGGATCGTGCAGACCGCGCTGATTCGAGGGTTCGCCGACAGGGGATGGTCACAGGCCGCGCCGTTGGGGATTATCGTTGCGTCCCTGCTATTCGGTGGGGTTCATATGGGCGGTGGCGGCGCGTTCATGCTATTGGCGACCGTCGCGGGCCTCGGTTATGGGGTCGCGTACTACCTGACCGGGCGAATTCACGATGCCGTTGCCGTCCATTTCGCCGTCAATGCCGTTCACATTCTTTGTCTTGCAGCACCGCCAGTCGCTCGATGATTTCCCATCGCCGAGCGACCGCCTCCTCGTGGTGGAAAGACCATGGATACGTTGGTGTCTCGCGCCAGACCACGTTGATTTGGACCATGAGTCAATGAGTCAATGAGTCAATGAGTCAATGAGTCAATGAGTCTTTGTGTTAGTGAGTCGATGTGTTGGCGCCGTGCGCCAGCCAGGCGAGCAACGCGGCCTCGCCTGGCTCCAGGGCGGCCTGGATCGCCTCGTTGAGTTCCGCCAATGCCGCTGCAATCTCCTCCGGAGGCGCGTGGTTGATGAGGCGGGATTCCAGGGTTCGCGCGGCGGTCCCAACCCGCTCGAAGCCGAGATAGATGCCGCCCGAACATAAGTGGTGAACGCGGGTTCGAAATCGCTCCGTATCCCGCAGGACCTCCGGGGGGTTCAAGTCGGCGCGCGCGGCGGCCAGGATGGCCAGAAACCGCTTGACCAAATCCTCGGCGACGGCTGGATCGTCGCCGGAGGCGGCGAGAGTCTGGGTGGCATTCAACACCTTGTTGAGTCTCATCGCGGTGGTAACCCACGGCTGAACGACCGTTCGTCATCGCACCGAAACGATCAGAGCATCGTTTCCTTCAACAGCCGATAACGGATAGCCAAATGCGTCATTTCGACATCGTTTCTAACCCCGAGTTTGTTGCGAATCCGATCTCGATGGCTGTAGATCGTCTTGGGACTCACATGGAGCAATCGCGCCAAGTCTTCCGGTGCGTGTCCCTTGACCAGCAAAGTAAAAATCTCCAGTTCGCGATTGCTCAAAGCAACCAGGGGATCGCTGCCGGGACCTAATCCCGCCGCCTCCAAGCCGTCCACGAGGGTGGGAGAAAAATACAGCCGGCCCTGATGAACGGCATGAATCGCTTCGCGGATGTCGGTGGACGCCCGTTCCTTGGCGACGTAACCTCGCGCGCCCGCTGCCCGCAGGCGTTGCGGCCAGGGTGGCTGGGTCAAGACGGAGAGCACGATCACGCGTGGGGGATGCGGCAAGGCCAGCAGGCGCGCCGTCACTTCCACCCCACTCAACTCGGGCATATCGACATCGACGACGGCCACGTCCGGTCGCCCGGCGCGCGCCTGGCGGATCGCGTCCAAGCCATTATCCAGGTCGGCGACAACCTCGATTTCCGGATCGTGGGACAGCACCGCTTTTAACCCGATGCGAATCAGTTCCTGGTCATCGACCAGCATCACGGCGATCATGCGCCCGGCCACCCAGCGACAAGAGGTAGGAATATTCCTAAAACAGTGTAGGAGGATTCTTCATTTGCCGTCAGCCCCTTGGCAACCCCGTGGCGACGGGATAAAGATGGAACAAAGTCGCATACTGACTTGGAGGTGCGCGTCATGGCCGATCACCGCACGAAGATTTCGGCGTCCGATCCAGACCTTCATTTCCGCGTGGCGATGGACGTTCTGGAAACGGTAGAGTACCTGGAAGCTCGCGGCGAGCCGGTGACCCCGGCTACTTTGTATCAGCGGCTGCAAGCATCGCCCAACGGCGATCCCACCATCACGGTTTCCCGCATCGAGCAAGGACTGATCCAGGTCCAGTTCTGGCGGAAGCAGTTTGTCACCCGCGAGATCGTCCACCACCGGCATCATCTTGCCGCGTTGGCGAACCAGGTCCAAGGCGAAATCTGGCGGCTGCAGCAGTATCAGTACTACTTCGATAATCTGTTGCACCACGCCGACGCGCTGCTGAAAACCACTTTGACGTTTCCCACCGATGGTCCGGCGGAGGCGTCTGGCGCCGTCGGGCCGCAGCTTCGACAGTAGCAGCCAGACATTACCAGTAGGCACGCCGGGATTGTGGGCGTGAGCGCGAGCGGCCTCCCATGACCACGACCGCTGCCCCCAGTACTGATAGACCAGCCGCGCTCAGCGCTGTCGAACACATTCAGCAAACCTTGGCCCTGCTGATCCAGCCCGGCGAGGTATTCGAGGTCCGTGCCCCGCAGGCCCGCGAGCGGCGCAACAGCCCGTTTCAGGCGACCGTATCCGGCTACTTCGCCAATCCCGACAAGGCGGCATTGGCGATTGCCTGCTGGAGTGGCAAAGCGCCCGGTCTTTACCTCACCATCAACCCCACGGACCCGGCGCTGCTGGCGCGCGCCAACAACAAGGCGATTTTCAAGGCGCGGCACACCACCAGCGATGCGGAGATCATCCGCCGCCGGACGTTGCTGATCGACCTGGATCCGAGGCGGCCGGCAGGCATCAGCAGCAACGTCGCCGAGCACGACGCGGCGATTGCGAAAGCGCGGGCCATCCAGGCTTGGCTGACGATCCAGGGCTGGCCGGCGCCCCTGGTCGGCGACAGCGGTAATGGAGCCCATTTGCTGTACCGGATCGACCTGCCCAACAACCCGGCGAGCAAGGTCCTGGTGGAGGCCTGCCTCAAGGCGCTAGCCGCCCGGTTTGACGACGCCCAGGGGCAAACCCAGCCCGTTACAGTCGATACCGGCGTCGGCAACGCCGCTCGCATCAGCAAGATTTACGGCACCTGGGTGATGAAGGGCGACGCTACGCCAGAGCGGCCGCACCGCATCGCCCGTATCCTGAGCGCGCCAGCGGCGCTGGAAACGGTCACCGAAACCCAGCTCGCGGCGCTGGCCGTTCAGGCACCCCGGCAGACCGCGCAACGCCCCTGTAGCGCCGCTCCGGCCGCCGGCCACGCGCGATCGAGGGTGATCGACGCCTTCAACCAGGCGCACGATTGCGCGGCGATCCTGGAGCGGCACGGCTATCGGAAACACGGCCCGCGCTGGATCGCGCCCGGAAGTTCCAGCGGCCTGCCAGGCGTCACCCAACTGCCCGACGGGCGGGTTTATAGCCACCACAGCGCCGACCCGTTGAACGACGGACACGCGCATGACGCCTTCTCGCTGTACGCGACCCTGGAGCACGGGGGCGATCATCGGATAGCGGTCAAAGCCGCCGCCGCCCTCCTGGGAATGACACGGAAACAGACCGACACCACCCCGGTCCGCGATGCAGCCGCCGCGCCGGTCGCGCGGGTGCCCGCCGCTGGCTCGACGGTCAAGGAGCCAGCCCTTTATGGCGTCCTCGATCCGCGCGCTATCGTCTGCGTGACCGACAACCCGCGGGACGCGGACGTCGTCCACCGCATCACCGGGATGACCGTCATCGCCGCTGCTGATCAGCAGCTTTATAGCGCAACCCAAACTCTGCGCCAGCACCATCCCAGGTTGCGCGTTCTGGTCTGCGCCCCAGCGGTAACCGCCGCTACAAAGCCACGTCACGATCAGGCGCGCGGCGCCTACCATGCGCTGATCGGTGGCGCGGCGCTGGTCGCGCCTGATTTCCTGCACCCCAGCCCGGCGGAAATCGAACGGACCGCCCTTGACGCGGGTGCCCAGGTTAACTCAAACGGGATCGCCAGAGAGGCTCTTGAGGAGGCCCAGCAGGCGCTCGAGGCGCGCGATCGGCAACGACTGGCGGCGATGGACCCCGCGCCGGCAACCTTTGCCGATCTGGCGACCTGGCCGAACGGCGAGGAGCGAGTCAAGGACCAAATCGGCGCCGCCGCGCGGCGCATCGGGCGGGTCCGGGTCGTCTCGGGCAAACTGCCCGCGACCACTCGGCAAGCCGAGAACGAGCTGATCTTTTCCGGCCTGCCGGTGTACCAACGAGCTGGGATGCTGATCCGCCCGATCACCCTCGACGCGCCCGAGACCGGCGGCGGCGCCCAACTGCCCGCGGGCGCGCTGGTCTTGCAACCAGCAGACCGCTACTGGCTCTGCTGGGCTCTGGCCAAGGCGGCGACCTGGGAACAATACGACGGCCGCCGGAAGGACTGGGTCGTCGTGGACCCCCCCCTGCGCGTCGCCGACACCTATCTGGCTCTGCCGGGCGACTGGCGCGTTCCGGTGCTGACCGGCATCGTCGAATGCCCTACCTTGCGGGAGGATGGCTCCCTGCTCCTGGCCTCCGGTTATGACCCGGCCTCCGGACTGTATGTCGACTACCGGGGCGAGCCGGTCCTGCCGATCGAGCACCCAACCCGGGAAGACGCGCGAGCCGCGTTGGAGACCCTGAAGTATCCCTACGGCGAGTTCCCTTTCGCCGAGGGCGATGTCGATCTGGCCGTGGTCATCGCGGCCATTTTGACGGCGGTCGTCCGCCGCAGCCTGCGCACCGCTCCTCTGTTTGCCTTCGACGCGCCCGTGATGGGGTCGGGCAAGGGATTGATCGTCAATTCCATCGCCCTCATCGCTACCGGCCGCGTTGCGCCGGCCATCTCGCAGGGCAAGGATGAAACCGAGGATGAAAAGCGGCTGGGCGCGCTGTTGTTGCAGGGCGTCTCGCTGCTCAACGTCGACAACATCGAGCGTGATCTGCATGGCAATCTGCTCTGCAGCGCGTTGACCGAGACCACCATCGCCATCCGCGTGCTCGGCCAGAGCCAGGTCTTCAACCTGCCCGCCCGCGTCGCCATGTTTGCGACCGGGAACAATCTGAGACCCAGAGGCGATATGGTGCGCCGCATGCTGCTGTGTCGCATCGATCCCGGCGTCGAGCGACCCGATACCCGTAAATTCTCGCTGAATGTGAAGGAATACATCGTCCGGCGCCGCGCGCGCCTGCTGGCCGCCGCGCTCACCCTCCTGCGCGCCTACATCGTCGCCGGGAAGCCGAAGCAGGATATCGAACCCTACGGGAGCTTTGAGGACTGGTCGGACTTGGTGCGCTCGGCCTTGGTCTGGCTGGGCATGCCCGACCCAAACGCGACCCGCGCCCGGCTGGAAGCCGCCGATACGGTCACGATCCACTTGCGCACCATCCTGAATCTTTGGCACGCCACTTTGGGCGACCGGTGCGTGACCGCCGCCGAAGTGACCCAGCAAGCCGGCGGGGCGGAGCACCTCCACCTTCGCGCCGCGTTGCTCGAAGTCGCTGCCAGCCCGCGCGACCCCGAAAGGGTGGACGCGCAAAGACTGGGGCGCTGGCTGGGCAAGTATCAGGGCCGGGTCGTCGACGGGCTACGGCTCGACAAGGCCGGCATGAATACCGACGCCAAAATCTTTTACTGGCGGGTGAAGAAGATCCCGTCCACGGGGGATACGGGGATTCCGGGGATTGTTTCTCCCCCATGCGTGGAAAATGCATAAGGATTGAAGATTAAGGATATTTCATGGGGGAGGATGGCAGTAATATCCGGAATCCCCGTATCCCCCGGACCCCCCAGCGAACGGGGCTTGGGACGATGTTCGGGAGTCGCTCGATGGCTTGAAGGCAACGGATCGGACCGCATCAGGGATGAGGTCCCGGTTTGTGCATCTGGGCCTGGCTCCAGGCGGATCGGTATCCGGCCCGCCAGCCGTGATCGTAGGCCAGCCATGCCCCTCCCCAGAGGGCCAGCGCCAGGCAGATCGCCGCGACGCCAATGCCGAGGAATCGTTGTCCCCCACGCCGCAAGTCCGGCTTGGCCGCCGCCGGCGTCGTCACGCCGCGAGAGATCTCTCGGAGAACGTGCGGAAAATCGCGCTGAAACTCGCGCCTGGCGTTTTCCATCGCCGCCTGGGCTGTGGCATCGGCGACCTGCTTGAGGTTGCCGAGGGTTGCCGCGACCGATGTTTCCATATCCTGGCGGAAGTACTGCAAGGCCATGATGATCAGCCACAGGGCGTCGTTATCCCGCAGGTCGAGCGCCTCCCGAACCCGGTCGAGTTCCCGAAGTTCGCGGTCGCTGGGCGGCCGGCCCAGCAGTCGGGTGAAACTCACCATCCAGCGGGTGCGGAAATCCTGTACCTCAGGCGGAGATGGGAGCATCGGCTGACTCGGCGATGCGGGCGAACATCCGGGCGCAGGCATTGCGCCAGCGCGTCAGTTCGGCCCGGTTGCCGAGCGGCAGATCGCGGGCGGCCTTGGCAATCGACAACCGCTGGCCGAACAGATCGTCGCTGACTCGGTCGGCCAGATCGGGGAAGTCGAGCGTCTGTCCGCCGGCGCGTTCGAGGGTTTCCCGCAAGCGGGAATGGTTGTACATCTCGAACTTCGCGGGTTCCCCGAAGTAGAGATTGCGCAAGACGTGAACAACCGCATTCGGCAGGGCCTCCTGGAACGGTTTGAGCAGTTCCAGGCTGTCGCGCTGGCGGTTGATCACCCACAACGTCACCAGCGGGCGTTGCAGGTCGACCAGCGTACTGTCGAGGGTGACGCCGTGAACGCTCACGCCGTGATTGTTGCGGGCGGCCGTGTTGACGATCACGGCATGATCGGGCTGGCTTTCGCAGCGGTTGATCAAGGCGATCCAGCCATCCACTTCGTCCAGGTCCAGGGTGGCCGTTTCCACCTCGTCCCGGTAGCACATCCAGACGTCGGGATTGGTGGTGTCCGTCTCCACCAGGAGCACGGTTTGGTCCCGCTGTTGGAGATAATCCATCAACGCCATCGTCACCATGCTTTTGCCCACGCCGCCCTTGCCGCCACCCACCAGATAAATCGGTTTCGCCATGCCGTTGTCCTCAACCAGGGGTTCGTGGCGTCACCGCGACGGGTTAACGCGACGTCGGCACCAACGCCTAAATTTCGTCGGAATCCTCGCGGGGCACGAACGTCCCCCGACTCGCGGGTAACGGAGTTTTCGCCGGAGAACGGGCATCGCGGGGCGATGGTCTCGACGGCTGGATCGGTGGAGGGTCAGGTTTGGCCTTGGTCGATTTCGCCGTCGCTCGATGCAGGTAGGTTTTCAGCGTCGAGGCCGTGAGGTTTAGCCCTTCCTCGCGCAAGCTGTCGGCGATGTCGTCCATCGAATAACCGCGCTTCAGCACATTCAGAATCGACTTGGACAGCCGTTCGATCGCATCCCGTTTCCCGAAGCGGGCTTTCTCGATTTTTGGCAACGCGTCCAGTTTCGTCGCGATGCGTTCGATCTGTTCGAGCGTGTATTCCGGGCCGCGTTTTCCCATGGATCACCTGGTGGTCGCGAGCGATTCGACGATCCAGCAACCCGGCAAGCCTCTGGTCACGATTAGGGATCGTCAGGGTAGACCTCCAGCTATCCGGTGAATCGAATCTACCCAACCGTCATCGTTGCCATTAAAATAGATTTATAATAAATAAAAAACAATAGTTGTGATCGTGGCGATCAAGCGGTCGGCGGATTCGAACGGTCGATCATCGGGGGTGGGGTGCTGGCCGTCGTTCGAACATAGCGGAGGATTCACCCGGCGGGTGTCCTCGCAAGGCGCGCAGGATGGCCCTTGTCGAACAAGGGACGCCCTGCCGCCCGGCGCGCGCCGTTCGCCTGGGGCTTATCCACCTGGGGATTCTCCGGAATCCAGACGGTCCTCCAGCGGGTGGTCGCTCTTTCCTGCCCGGACCACAGCCGCCCGTGAATCTACAGGAGAACCCCGTGCCCCAAGTTGCGAAGGGAACCGAACCGCTGACCGCGCGCATCGGCGTGCGGGTGACGCCCGGTGAAAAAGCCCGGCTGCAAGAAGATGCCGCCTGGGCGAGCCTGTCCGTGTCGGAATTGGTTCGCCGCCGGTATTTCGGACGACCGATCATCGCCCGGGCCGACCAGGCGATGGCGCGCGAACTGCGGCGGCTCGGCGGGTTGCTCAAGCACATGCACGACGAAAGTGGGGGGGCGCAACGCCAGCAGGCGGCGAACGTCTTGCGCGCCGTTATGGCTGCCATCGAACGCCTGGGCCATGATCGTCAAAAAGATTAAAGCCCAGCCGCGCGCGACGCGGGGCAAGACCGCGCGGGTGACCGCATTGATCGACTACATCGACGCCCCGCAAAACCGGCGACGCGAGGAGAAATGCGTCTATGCCGGGGCGCGCAATCACCTGTGCGAGACCCGCGCCGGTCAACAGACCGAAATGATCGCGCTGGCCCAGGAGGCGGTCGCCAGCAAGGATCCGATCCAGCACTGGGTGTTGAGCTGGCGGGAAGACGAGCAGCCGACCACGGCGCAGGTGGAGGCGGCGGTCGATCTGTTTCTCGATGGACTCGGGATGCGCGCGCATCAGGCGCTGTATGCGCTCCATGCCGATACCGACGATCTCCATCTGCATCTGGTGGTGAATCGCGTCCATCCCGATACCCTGAAGGTGATCAAACCTAACGGGGGTTTCGATCTGGAGGCGGCGCATCGCGCCATCGCCCGGATCGAACACGTCCAGGGGTGGGAGCGCGAACCGAACGGACGTTATCGGGTGTCGGCCGTCGGCGAACTGGTCCGCGAGCCGCGCCGACGGGAACCTGGACCGGGATCCAAGGCAGGTGATTTGGAAGCGCGCACCGGAACGACGTCGGCCGAGCGGATCGCCCGCGAAGAGGGCGCGCCGATCCTGCGGAGGGCGACCGAGTGGGCCGACCTGCACCTACGGCTGGCGGCGCGGGGCCTGCGGCTGGAGCCGCAGGGGAGGGGAGCGGTGTTGTGGGTGGGCGGGGTCGCGGTCAAGGCGTCCCGCGCCGGACGCGAGTGCGGGTGGGGCGCGTTATACCAACGGCTGGGCGCGTATCTTCCGGCCGAATCGGTCTTCCCACCGGACGAGCGCCGGCGCGAATCGCTCCGCTCGGACCGGCCGGAGACGGCGGCGTACCGCGCCGACCGCCAGGAGTATCACCGGGCCAAGGCGCAGGACCGGGCGGCGCTCCAGCGGCGCCAGCAGGCGGAGCGTCAGGCGTTGCGCGACCGGCACCGCCAGGCACGCCACCACTGGCTGTGTGGCCAGTGGCAAGGTCGCGGCCTGCAACTCAACGCGCTGCGCGGCGCGATTGCGGTCGTGCAAGCGGGGGAGCGGGCGACCTTGCGGGACCGGCACCGCCAGGAACGGGCCGCGCTGCGCCAGCGGTATCCGCGTTTTCCCGACTACGAGGAGTGGCATCGCGACTGGCGCGATTCCGGATCGGACGCATCCGCGGGCGGTCGGCCCAGCGAACCAGCCAGTCTTTCGGCTGACGGCCAGATCGCGCCGGCCTCGGGCGAGGTCGGGATACCACGGGCCAGCCCAACCTCCGGCGACCGGCCCGCCACCCCTGCCGATGGATTGGCTACCGAGATTTACCGCCGACACTTCCAGGATGTCCGAAGTCGGGAGGGCAACGCGCTCGACCGGTCCCGCGTGGATGCGATGATCGCCGTGCGGCTGCGGGTGACCGGTCATTCCCGCGACGAGATTGTCGCCACCCTGGCGAACGGCGCGCCGACGCTCCGCGATCCGGAGGAGGAGCGGGATTGGCCGAGGTACGCCGCGCGCGCGGCTCGTTATGCCTTCGGGCCGGCGGGCGACCGGGAAGTCGAGCGGCTGGCGCGGTACCGGGAGCCGTGGCGGGCGCTGGAAAGCCGGCCGGCCCAGCGGTTGCCGCGCGAACCGTCGCCGTCCTGGAGCTAGCGCCTGGTTTGCAAAACCGGCATTCGCATTCTATAGTAATCCCCGATAAATAATGTTTTTTATATCTTATAGAGCAATATTTAAATGCCAACCGGCACCTCGATTCTGGAGGCGTTCAGCCAGAGCTATCCGGGCCTGATCCGGTTGCTCACCGTGGTGGCGTACCTGCTGGGAATGTGGGCTGGCGGGTCGGCGTTGCTCAAGCTGTGGCGCCGCCAGCGCCACGAGCCGGACGCGACCACCGGCAGCATCGCACTGCGGGCGCTGACGTGCGCGGTGTTTCTGTATCTACCCGCCGCCATCGCCAGCGGCCAGGCCACCGTGTTCGGGGAACCCACGATTCTGAGCTACACCCCCGGTTCGGGGCTGTCGGCGAGTGGCCAGATCGTGGTCAAGACGGTGTTGGGGTTCATCCAGATCGTCGGGCTGTGGGCCTTCCTGTGGGGGTTCGTGCTCCTGAACCGCGCCCACGCGCGCGGGGCTTACGAGCCTGGGCTGGGCGCGAAGGGAGCGACCCACATCGTGGGCGGCATCCTGGCCATGAACGGTGTCGCTACCCTCAAGATGGCGGCGGAGACCTTCGGATTGCAGACGCTGCTGCAATACCTCATCGAGTGAGTGGATCGATTGCGTGGAGGATCTGAACATGAGCGAGATCACGAAGTGGAAATGGTGGCGGCCGGTCGGTCGGGTCATCGCCGGCGTCGCCCTCGGCGCGGCGGCGGTGGGGGCATTGCTGGCCGGTGGGCCGGCCTTGGCCGACACCGCCGGCGATATCGGCGCCCACCTGGCCACTCAGGGCGAAAACATCGGCAAGGCGATCTCCGTGTTGTTTTACCTGGGCGGGATGGCCGCTGGCGGCGGGGCGTTCATGAAGCTCAAGGCGAACCGCGATAACCCGCAACAGCATCCGCTGTCGCACGCGGTGGTCCTGGGGCTGGTGGCGGCCGGATTGCTGTTTCTGCCCGAGACGTTCCAGACCACGGGCGATACGGTCTATCAGACCGGTGCCGCCAAGAATCAAATCCAGGGTACGACCTCTATCGGCGGCGGTTGATGCCGGGATGGCGGGTCACGTCGAGCCTTCGTTCATCCGCCGCTGGCTCGATCCGGCCGGCGGGCTGGGGGCGTTCGCGCCGACGCCGGCGATCATCTGCGGCGGTTGCGGTCTGGGCGTCGGTCGGACGGCGAGCCTGGTTCGAGAACCCGATTCCGGCACGGCACTGTGCCCGATCTGCCGGCTGGGCCGCGACCAGGCGACGCCGCCGGGGGCGCTGGTGCTGGCGTGGTTGCCCGAATTCGCCCAGGGCGAACTGAATCGGTTGTACACCACCCTGACCCTGGATCTGCTGCGCGCGCGCCAGGCTGGCCGGGAAACGGGCGCCGGCATCCACTGGCGCGGCGAATTGCTGGACGGTCTGTACGCCCGCGCCTGGAGTACCCAGCGCCATCTGCCCTGGACCCAGCATCTCTCCCTGCTCCGGGATACGCTGCTGGCCCTGCCGGATTCCGAACGGGCGTCCGCCCTCCCGGTCCTGGCCGGTCTGCGTTACTTGCCCAACCCCCGGCATCCCCCGTTGGGGGCATTTTTTCGCCGGTTGCTGACCGGACTCGACGCGGCCGCCGATTGAAGCGGAGTCGCTTGTGGACCAGGACCGCAGGGCGGCGGCGGTGGCGCAGTACGTTTGTTCAGCCCGTTTCGGGTAGTCTATCCGGACTGCGTCCCCCTGTCCGATAGACTCCTGGCGTGAACCGGAGATCTCTAACGATGTCGACCGTGAAGGAAACAGCCAAACAGGTGATCGACCGCTTGCCCGAGCAAGCAACGTGGGACGATATCCTGTACGAGCTGTACGTCAAGCAGAAGATCGAGGCGGGCTTGGCCGCCGCCGCCGAGGGCAAAACGGTCGCCCACGAGGACGCCAAACGGCGCTTGCTGGATGGCTGAGGTACGCTGGGCGGAATCCGCCCAGGCCGATCTTGAGAGCGCCGGAACGCTGGCGCAATGGCCACGGTGAGGTCGAACGACGCCCGAAGCGGGGCGCGACGACGTTCGGGCGTTCTACCGGGCCACGACCTCGATCAATTCGATGTCTTTTTTGAGCATGTCGTTGACCATTTCACCCAGCGGTAACCCTTTCGCCGTCGCGCGCGCCTCGAGATAGGCCAGCACATCAGCGCGCAGGGTGACGGCAACCGCCCCCCGTCCCGCAAAGCGATTGAGTTGCGCCTGCGAATAGTCGAAGTCGTACTCCGGCAACAGATCATCTGGCGTTTCGTTCATAGTCTCGTTGTTCCTTTGGCGTCGCCGCGCTGGCGCTGATTAAGGTGGACCCCATTGTCAAGACAAAAACGGTCAGAGTTTAAGTTAAGGCCTCAGGTACAGCAGAAGACCTGCTGCGCGGCACCTTGGCGGGCCGATGCGTCTGTCGGTCACGGCGCCGACGCCGGCTCCGCAGGACGACCAAATTTGTCAATGATTTTCGCACCCCCTCCTTGAGCGGTCGCGTACACCACATCGGGGGTTTGATATCCCAGGGACTGATGTCCTCGCGCGCCATTGTAAAATGGAAAATACACTTTGAGGCCGATCTGAACCGCAGACAAAGTCTCATAATCCTGGAGATAAATGTCCTCATACTTGACCGTGCGCCACAACCGCTCGACGAAAATGTTATCCGCCGCGCGCCCGCGTCCATCCATGCTGATCCGCAGCGGGTTAGCCTTCAAGGCGTTGATAAAGTCATGGCTGGTGAATTGAGCGCCTTGATCGGTGTTGAAAATCTCCGGTATCCCAAACCGACGCACCGCCTCCTGGAAACAGTCCACGCAGAATCCCGCGTCCAGCGTATTGCTGAGCCGCCAGGCGAGCACCTTGCGACTATACCAGTCCATAATGGCGACCAGGTACCCAAACCCATGAGCGAGCCGGATGTACGTGATATCCGTACTCCAGGCCTGATTGGGTCGTTGGATCGCCAACCCCCGCAGCAGGTAGGGATACACCAAGTGGGCCGGATGGGGCTGGCTGGTGTGAGGGCCAGGAACCATCCCCGCCAACCCCAGTTGCTGCATCAGGCGCTGCACGCGTTTCCGGTTGACCGCAAAGCCCCGCTCCCGCAGAAACCAGACCATCCGCCGACTGCCAAAGAAGGGATGGCGCGTGTATTCTTCATCAATGAGCCGGCGCATCATCGCGTCGTCCTCATCCACCAGAGTGGCTCGTTGATGAGCGTAATACGTGGCGCGACTGACCCCCGCCACGGCGCATTGCCGGACCAGGGGCAAGGGGTCCTCGGGTGAAATCCACGGCCGCCTTACCGTGACAGGCTCAGACCGGACTTTTTTTTCAACCAGTCCAACTCCATCTTGAGCCGCCCGATTTCACTGTAGAGCCGCTCTGGGTCCCCATGCTCCGTCACCGCCTGGGGTCCCCGCTTCCCCTCAAACACCTCGCTGGCCTTGTCCAGCAAGGTTTTTTTCCAGTGGCTCACTTGGACCGGATGAACCCCATACTCTTGGCCGACCTCGTTCAACGTCTTCGTCTCGCGGACCGCTTCCAAGGCCACTTGAGCCTTGAAGCTCGCACTGTGGACCTTCCGCATCTTGGTTTCGCTCATCGTCTGAACCCTCATGTTCATCGCTTTTCCTTAGCTTAAACCCCTGTCCGATTTTCGGGGTCCACTATAGATGATGCGGAGGTGGCCTTCGCCGATTTCGGTAAAAACGACCAGGCACAACCAGCGATCCCGCAGGTGTCCGATGATGATTTCGCGCGGCTCGTGGTGCGAGTGCCATGCATCCGGGAAAATCCTGGCCAGCGGATCGTCGAAAACGGCGATGGCCTCCTGAAACTCGATACCGTGTTTGCGAGCATTCGTCGCTGCTTTGCGTGTATCCCACTCAAAGATCAGACTCAAGGGTCAATTCCTCTTGGCCGATTCCTCCGGTTGAAGCCGGAGTAGCGTACCCGTCAGCGTTCATGCCCCGCAAAAGGTACGCGATGCGTACCCTATTTGGCTAGGCGCGGCACTCTAATGGTCGCTGGTGTTGACGGCCATGCCGCCGCAAAGCTTGCCCCCTTGGGCCGACGCTGCAGCAGTCGGGCAACAGAACCACTCTCTCCACAACGCCGGGCACGGCGGCGCAAATGTAGTTACATCGATTCAGACTATTCCCGTTCCGGCGGGTTAGGCTGTGCTAAACACACCATATCATACTGATATATCTATATTTTTAAATTTTTCGCTTTATGGCTGGATTTTGATTGCGTATTGCTTATGGTAGAAATATATATGTAACTTATATAAAGCAAAAGCTAGCGAGCACCATGTCCTCCGCCAAGACCGCCACCTTCATGCTCCGCCTCGATCCCGCCGTCAAGCGGGGCCTGCAAGCCATCGCGGCGCAGGAACGCCGCAGCCTGACCAACATGGTCGAGGTAATGATCATCGAATACAGCCGGCAACGCGGTATAGCCATTTCGGAGGTGCAGCCAGGCATGGAAGTGATTCGTTCTACAACCTGATATAGGATGCTATATCACGTAGACGCATGGCGGCCATCAAGAAATATGCGCCGATGAGCGCTGATTAGCTGATTATGGAGTGCGATCCATGGCTGAGTTTGTCAATCCCCCGGAAATCGATGAATTTGATCAAACCGAGCGCATCACGACGCGCTTGCGTGATCTGGTTCGCAACTATCCCAAAGGTCTGGCGCTAATCAAGGAATTCCTACAGAACGCTGACGACGCCGGGGCGAAAGACCTGCGGGTGATCTACGACCGCCGCCATCATGACCATGATGGCGCATTCCCGAATCATCCCGGTAGGAAAGTCGCCTTGGGTCCCGCCCTGTTGTTCTTCAATGACAAGCCTTTCACCGATGAGGATTTCGATAAAATCCAACGAATCGGAGAAGGGAGTAAAGGCTTTGATGCCGCCCGTACAGGCTGTTTCGGCCAAGGGTTCAACAGTTGCTACAGTGTCAGCGATCATCCCAGCCTGCTCACTGGTAAACGAATCGCTTGGTTTGACCCACACCACTACGCCCTGGGAGCCGGCAAGAACGCCCGGGCCTGGAAACTACCCGATGTCGTAGCCACATGGCCAGAATGGGTCCAGACCTTCATGCCGGCAGTACCCGCCTATCGGGCAGGTTCATCCAAAGAACACCCCTTTTGTCCGGCGAAGGACGGGGAAAAGCCGGTGCATTACTGGGACCCGAAGACCGGCGTCTTTCCAGGGACCGTGTTCCGACTCCCCGTGCGTTCCGCCGAACAAGCCCCACACAGCGAAATTCTCCCCGAAGCGTTCACCGATAAAGATTTTGACGCCATTCTGGATGAAATCCGCCGTGTCGGGCCGGCGCTGCTCATTTTCCTGCGCTCAGTGATCAGCCTCGAAATCCGCGAAATTGACATCCGCCGCGAGAAAGACATCAATGGCAACGACACCCTGCGCTATTACGACACCCTGCGCTATTGGATCCACACCAATAACGCCAATAAGGTCAACCAGGAACGTAAGAGACTCCGAGACAAAGTCCAGGGCCAACCACAGGAACTTTTGAAACATTGGCTGGAATCCGACGATGAATTGCCCGTGATCCAGTTCGACCATCAGTTTGTTGTGTGTGACGGTGAGGACATCCGGCGGGAAGAAACCTGGGCCGTGACTACAGGTCTGTTCCGGGGGCCAGACAACGTTTTGCTCAAAGCCGCACTGGAAGTCTGCCGGCACGGTGACAAAGCCATCCCCTGGGCTGGGGCAGCGGTACATCGCAACCCAACCGATACGACCGAAGGCCCCATCAATGTCAAGTACGCCTGTTTTCTTCCGCTCCCCTTTGAAGAAGAAACCGCCAGCAACACTCGGCGCTTGAACCTATGGCTGCATGGTTGGTTTGACCTCAACTCCAGTCGTCGGGAAATCACCAGCGAAGGCGGTAACACGGCTGACGGCACCACGACTCACGTCCGCTATCACTGGAACCGCGCCTTGATGGAACACGCCGTCGGGCCAGTCTGGGCGATGTTGGTGCAACAAACGCTCGGCGCCGCCAGCGACAACACCACGCCTTACATCTTGTGGCCCCGCCTCTTCAACAACCCCAGCGCGCTCGATCATGCCCTGAAAAAAGGCTTTTACCAAACCGCGGCCGAGTTGCCAGTCATTTGTGGCCAGGATGCTCAGGGCTATTACTGGCGCTGTTTGCATGAAGGGGTGCAAGATTTAGCGTTTAAATGCCATGAACATCTATTGACGCCTTTGCTGGCCGAGGGCTGGACGATCTGTAATCCGCCGTTGCCAAAGGCGATCCGGGATGGATTTGATATCGCTGGCCATTCGGTCCCGACCGTCACACCTTCTGCCCTCCGTGATTACTTGCAAGGCGACCTCAACAGCCCAGACCTAGCGTGCAGGGTGGAGGACGCGCCCCGGCCAATGCTCCGTCGGCGTGAATGGATTTACGCACTTGCTGAATTTTGCGCCGAAGATGACTGGAACAAGCTGAGGTGCTTACCATTGGCCCTTCTCGCCGATGATCTTCTGCACACCTTCACGGTGTGCGGCAAGTTGTACTGGGTCGAGGAAGATGAGCGCATTTTACTGGCGCCCTTGCCAACACGGATGTTGGATCCTGAATTTCAGAAACGGCTCAAGCTGAAAAAGTTGGAAAGCAACGTCAGCAACGTTGTCAAGCTGAACCTGCGGGGCTTGATCGAGTGCATCACGGAAATTCTTGCCAATGAACAATCGATTGACCGAAAGAAATGGCTGAGTGCTGTTTTTAAGTATTTCAAAAAATGCTCACCATCTGATATCAAAAGTAATTCAGATCAACTAAATAAATTGGAGATTATCCCAGATCAATTTGATAAATGGCATTGCATGAGTTTAATCAAAACCCCCCTAATTCCTATGCCAGGGCAGACCAAAGAACTTCATCAAGCTCTGACACAACTAAATATTTTCTTACTACAGGGACCAAAAGAACTGACTGATGCGATTCACGACTTCAAGCATGGGCATCCTGGTTTTGTCTGGAATCTCACGCCAAGCGATATTGCTGACTATATAAAGCTGCACGTTGAGGACTCAACGACATTAAATGAAGCTGTGCTTGACAATCATCAAAAAATTCTTTATCCACTACTCGACTTTTTGGCATCAACAGACTGGTTAAAAAAGGATGATCAACGGCGGCCACTATTACGAAAAGCTCGAATTTTGCCTACTGTTTGTGGAGACCGAGTTGCTGCGGAAACCAAAGGCATTTATATGTTGGGTGGTTTTGAGCCACCGCCAGAAGTTAAAGGAAAATACCGGGTACTTTATACTAAATCAAACGATGATAATTGGAAAAAGCTGTTTGAAGCACTGGGTGTATCTATACTTGAGGGTTATCTGTTCATTGAGGAAGTACTCTTGCCGTCTTTTGCAGGCGCTACTCCTGCGCAGCAATTGATTTACCTAACTTGGTTGCGTGATCAATTTAAGCAAGTAATCCAGAATGTTTCTGTACCTCAACGTGAAATGTTGCGGCAGAATATCATGGATTCAGCCATTATTCCCATCAAAGGCGGCAAATTAGCGACTCCAAAAAAAGTTTATCATCCTGATGCCAAGGAGCCTGTCGAGCTGCTAGGCAATATCGCTCATACTCCAGACATAGAATTCAAAAAAATCAGAGGTTCAATAGAACCCGCTTGGCTGGATTTTTTTGATGAGTTTCAATTACCAAAACGTCCCCTTGCTGAAGATATCCTCACCGCTATACAAGCACCTGTTGAGGAATCTAAAACAAATGATGTCTCCGCCGTTCGTGAGCGTCTTCGGAAGTTTATGGCTCATCTCAATGAACGTTGGTCAGAGCTTGGAAAAAACCAACGACTGGTCAATACGCTTATGACACTAGCTTGGCTACCGGCCATATCCAAGCAGGACAGTACCAAGTATGCCGCATGTGCGGATTGGCCTAATCGACTTTGGAAAGCTAGCGAATTAGTACCGCCAAGATTAGCCCACTTGGTTGCATCAGCTTATCCAATTCTTGACGGATTAGAGTTTAATTATGATATGTCAACAGCACTTGGCTTACGTACTAGGGTCGAGCTAACCGAAGTTTTTGGACATTTTGCCAAGGTTAGACAATTGCCAGTGCAGGACAACAATAGCAATGCAATTTATCAAGCAGCAACGGCTGCTTACCGGTTCTTTGGTCAACTCCAAGCCACATGGGGAATCAAAGAGTTAAGCACAATACACAGTGTTTATGTTAAAGGATCTTGGCAACGTCCTGATCGTTGCTTTTTTAATTCACCAAGAGAAACTCGCTGGACAATTTCATTGCAAGGAACCGGTTTTGGAACTGAAAATATAGATGAACGGAAAGGTTTGGAAAAAATGGGTGTGCAGCCCAGCCCTGATCATGAACATTGGTTAAAGATGCTTCGGGAGTTATCCAAAATACACGGCGATGACAGCCTACCCGAACGACCTGATAGGGAAGAATCCAGAATTGCGCTTCGGTTCCTTCGTTCATGTCCTGATGACTGGCTCACGCAACAGCGTGATATTCCTGTATTACTGGAAAATGGCAAACTTAAAAATTTCAGATTGGCGTTCATTCGGGATGATCCACGGCTTGAACGACCAGGGTGTTTGGCAGAATTGCCACTGATTGAGGCAGGTGATTCTACCGATATTGGACTACGTGTTAACGCCCGTTCACTGAAAGAATCCCTCAAAGATCGATTGAAAGAAATACCACGATTAACTAATGATCCTAACCTGACAAACTTTTCTGAACAAATACAGCAACGGATTCGATCTGAACCATTTAATCAAGGTCTGCGCCGAATTGCTTATCATATTGATTCAAAAAATAAGTTATGTCCTGAAAAGATTACTCAAGTTCAATCCATGAAGCTGTGCATAACTACATCGATCCAAGTTGAAAGTTTTGTCAATATTGAAGAAAAAGAGACTATTGCTTTTAAACGAGATGATATGCCTAGTTTTCTCGATAAAAGCACCTTATGGTTGCTGAGCAAAGGTAAAGCTTCTGATCGGGAAGATATCCAAGAAGAAATAGTGCGTACTATTTGCAAAACATGTGATATTAATCAAGAGATGCGTTTGAATCGTCTTCTTGAGAAAGAACCACATGAAATGCTGAAATTTTTAAATGAAAGAGATGTAGCGACACTTCCAGACACCGAGCAAACGGATTTAGGAATTCCAGACTTGATTGATATTCCACCCGACAGCCGCCCGACCGAGCCCGGCCCCCGTCAGCCCCCGACCGAGCCCGGCCCCCGTCAGCCCCCGACCGAGCCCGGCCCCCGTCAGCCCCCGACCGAGCCCGATGAACCCAAAACTAAAACTGGAAAGCCAAGGAATCAAAGGATACACACCTATATATATGTAGAGCGGGACTCTAAAAATTCGGAGGAGCAAGAGACAAAATCCGCTCACGACCTTGAAGTGGAAAAGGCAGCACGCAAGCTTGTTTGCGAATATGAGAAACAAGAAGGTCGCGAACCAAAGGAAATGGCGCAAACAAACCCAGGATACGATATCATTAGTCGTAATCCAGAAGATAACAATAAGCGTTACATCGAGGTTAAGAGCATTAGTAGAGAATGGAATATGACAGGAGTGGGTCTCTCAGGTCGACAATTTAAAGAAAACCTTAATTACAAACAAAATTACTGGCTTTACGTCGTTGAAAATGCTTTAGATTCTAACAATTACCACATCTATCGCATCCAAGATCCGATCCATAATGTGGATTATTTTATGTTCGACATGAATTGGAAAATAGTCGCATTATATCAAGATCAGGCAATCTCGGAGCAAGCCATAAAATCAAACTATCCTGATTGGTTAATGCCGGGCGTAAAGTTGGAATATGGTCCTTTTGGCAAAGGAGAGCTTATCAGAATAGAACACATAGGCGATTCGATCACTTTACGGATTAATTTTTCTGATCATGAACGCTCGGTTCCTTTCAACGATGATTGGATAAAAAAGGTGGATCAAGATTATGGCAAGTCTGATCCCTGACCTCACCGAGTCGCAGCTAGACGCGCTGGAATCGCCCGCCGAAGCCAAGGTCTACCGCACCCGATTACCCACAAATGCCAACTCATTGTATGATATAGGCTTTGATAGCCTTGCGGAGTGGTGGCATGAGTTGGGCACAGGCAGAGTTTCACGATTTGGAGTTGGGCGATGCGCGGCGGACCCACCGGTTGATCAAGCTGGTGGACGATCTGTCGGCCCAGCCGACGGGGAGCATCCCGCTGGCCTGCGGGGGCTGGCCGGAGACCAAGGCCGCCTACCGGTTGCTGGACAACCCGGCGGTGGAGTGGCGGGAAATTCTGGACGTTCATACCCAGCGGACCGTGGAGCGGATGGCGGGGCAACCGGTGGTGTTGTGCATTCAGGACACGACGGAACTGGATTTCACCACGCAACCGGGGATTGCCGGGCTGGGCCGGTTGAGCTATGAGGCCCAGCATGGGCTGTACGTGCATCCGACCTTGGCGGTGACGCCGGCGGGGGTGGCGTTGGGGGTGCTCGACGCGTGGATGTGGGCGCGGAAGCCGAAAGACCAGCCCGACGTCAAGGAAAGTACCCGCTGGGTGGAAGGCTACCAGATCGTGGCCGATCTGGCGGAGACCCTCCCGGATACCCGCCTGGTCTACGTGGCGGATCGGGAAGGCGATATCCGGGCGCTGATCGACGCCGCCGCCCGGCGTGGCACGCCGGCCGATTGGCTGATCCGGTCGAAGCACAACCGGAAAACCACCACGGGGGAAAAGCTGTGGGCGCGGCTGGCCCAGAGCGAAGCGCTGGGGGAGGTCGAATTCACCTTGCCGGCGGCGCCGGATCGCCCGGCCCGCCTGGTGCGGCAGACCCTGTATCGGACCGTGGTGACGCTGCCGGCCCATCACGGCCAACCCGCCGTGACCGTGACCGCGATCCTGGCCCGGGAAGAGCGGCCGCCGGCGGGTGAAAAGGCGATTGAATGGCGGCTGCTGACCAACCGGACGGCGGACACGCTGGAGGATGTAGTACAACTTATTGATTGGTATCGGAAACGCTGGCTAATCGAAATTTTCTTCAGAATTTGGAAATCGGGCTGCCGGGTCGAGGCGCTGCAACTGGCCACCCTGGAGCGGTTGGAGCGGGCCTTGGTGCTTTACCTGATTATCGCCTGGCGCATCCTGCATCTGGTCACCTGGGGCCGGGACTGCCCGAATCTGCCCTGTGACGTGGTGTTCGATCCCGAAGAATGGCAGGCGGCCTGGATCGTGGCCCATCGCACCCAACCACCGCAAACCCCACCCCCACTGGGGCAGATGGTGCGGCTGATCGCCGGCTTCGGCGGCTTTCTCGGCCGCAAACACGACGGTCATCCCGGTCCCAAGGCGATCTGGGAAGGGATGCAAAAAGTCAGAGCGTTTGCCCTCGCGTTGGAGGCCGGCCGTGTCGTGTATGCCGGTGACGGATAAGTTGTGGGTAATCGGGTGCCCCCAGGAGATAGGCAAACCGGAGGTCAAGCAGTTCCTGTCCCACTTGGCCGTGGAGCGCAACGGTTCCCCCCTTAGATTAAGGCGCAAGGGGGATTTGAACCTCGTGGGCTGACGCAACTGGTCAAAACCCCCGCCCCCTTTTTCAAACGGGAAACCTAGTCCGATTGGGTATGGCCTTTGCGGGAAATCGCCTCACTTCTTCTTACGGGGGATATACAAATCGGTGATCGTTCCCTCGAACACTTCCGCCGCCATTCCGACCGATTCGCCCAAGGTTGGATGCGGATGGATGGTTAGGGCAATGTCCGCCGCGTCGCAGCCCATCTCAATCGCCAAGGCCAGTTCGCTGATCAAGTCGCCAGCATGAGTGCCGACAATGCCGCCGCCGACAATCCGATGCGTGTCCTCATCGAAAATCAGCTTGGTGAAACCTTCATCACGGCCATTGGCAATCGCGCGACCGGACGCCGCCCAGGGAAACTTACCGACGCCAATCCTGACACCTTCCTTCTTGGCTTCCTCTTCAGTCAGACCCACCCAGGCGACTTCCGGATCGGTATAGGCCACGCCGGGAATAACCTTGGCGTCGAAGAAACTCTTATGCCCGGCGGCGACTTCAGCGGCGACATGCGCTTCATGCACTGCCTTATGCGCCAGCATCGGTTGGCCAACGATGTCGCCGATGGCGAAGATGTGCGGGATATTAGTCCTCATCTGCTTATCCACGGCGATAAAGCCGCGCTCGTTGACCGCGATTCCCGCTTTCTCAGCGCCAATCTTTTTGCCGTTGGGCGAACGACCCGCTGATTGCAGAATCATGTCGTAAAGTTGCGGTTCCGCCGGCGCATTCTCGCCCTCAAACGTCACCCGCAAGCCTTCGGGCAGCGCCTCGACCGCGACCGTTTTCGTCTTGAGCATGATTTTGTCGAAGCGCCCGGCGTTCTGCTTTTGCCAGACTTTGACCAAATCTCGATCCGGCCCTTGCATCAGAGCATCCAGCATCTCCACCACATCAATGCGTGCGCCCAAGGTCGAATAGACCGTTGCCATTTCCAGGCCGATGATGCCGCCGCCAATGACCAGCAGGCGTTTGGGAATGAAGCGCAGTTCCAGCGCGCCGGTGGAATCCACAATGCGCGGATCATTGGGGATAAACGGCAAATGCACGGCGGCGCTGCCGGCGGCGATGATGCACTGATTGAAACGGATGACCTTCTTTTCTCCGGTCTGGTCCTGTCCATCGCCCTTAGTGAGTTCGACTTGCAGATGGTGCGGGTCCAGGAAGCTGCCGTAGCCGCGCACCGTTTCCACCTTGCGCGCTTTCGCCATCCCGGCCAGTCCGCCGGTGAGTTTGTTGACCACCTTGCCCTTGTGGGCGCGCAGCGTATCCAGATCGACGGTCGGCTTGCCGAAGACGATGCCGAGTTGGGCAAGGTGTTCGGCTTCATCCATGACCGCCGCGACGTGCAGCAGGGCCTTGGAGGGAATGCAGCCGACGTTGAGGCAGACCCCGCCCAAACTGGGGTAGCGCTCCACCAATACGGTCTTCAGGCCCAGATCGGCGGCGCGGAAGGCGGCTGAATAGCCGCCCGGACCCGCGCCGAGAACCAGCATTTCGGTTTCGATGTCGGGTGCGCCCCTCACCCCTAACCCCTCTCCCGGTGGGAGAGGGGAATGTTTGCTCCCCTCTCCCACCGGGAGAGGGGCCGGGGGTGAGGGCGCTTTTTCAGTACTGGCTTCCAGCATCAGAATCACATCGCCTTCCGACACCTTGTCACCCACCTTGATTTTAACTTCCTGAACGACGCCAGCGGTCGGAGAAGGTACTTCCATACTGGCCTTGTCGCTTTCCAGCACGATCAGGGAATCTTCCGGGGCAATGGCGTCGCCCGGCTTGACCAGTACTTCGATGACTTCCACACCCTTGAAGTCGCCGATATCGGGAACCTTCACCTCAACGATCGGACTCATGGCGGTCTCCTTACAGCATCACGCGACGAAAGTCGGCGAGGAGTTGGGCGAGATAGACATTGAAGCGGGTCGCCAAGGCGCCATCGATCACCCGATGGTCAGCGCTCAGCGACAGCGGCAGCATCAGACGCGGCGCGAAAGCCTGGCCATCCCACACCGGTTTCAACACCGATTTGCTGGCGCCCAGGATCGCGACCTCTGGCGCATTGATGATCGGCGAGAAGTAGGTGCCGCCGATGCCACCGACCGAGGAGATGGTGAAGCAGGCGCCCTGCATCTCGGCCGGGCCGAGTTTGCCATCGCGCGCCTTTTTAGCGAGTTCGCCAGTTTCCGCAGCGATGTCGAAAATTCCCTTCCGGTCGGCATCCTTCACCACCGGCACCACCAGCCCATTGGGCGTATCGGCGGCAAAGGCGATGTGATAGTACTGCTTGTAAATCAGGTCGTCGCCGTCGAGCGAGGTGTTGAACTCCGGGAACTTCTGTAGCGCCTTGACGCATGCTTTGATCATGAACGCCAGCATGGTCAGCTTGGCGCCGCCGCCCTTCTCGCTCTCTTTATTGATCTGGATGCGGAAGGCTTCCAAATCGGTGATATCGGCGTCCTCGTGATAGGTGACGGCGGGAATCATCACCCAGTTGCGCGACAGGTTGGCGCCGGAGATTTTCTTGATCCGGGCCAGAGGCTTGGATTCCACCGGACCGAACTTGGCGAAGTCGACCTTGGGCCAAGGCAGCAAATCCAGCACACCGCCGCCGGCGGGACCCGCAGCGGCTGGCGCGGGCGCAGCAGAGCCAGTCATGACCCCCTTGACGTAAGTAGTGACATCTTCTTTGAGAATCCGGCCCTTGGGACCGGAACCCTTGGCCAGCCGGGTTAAATCCACGCCCAGTTCGCGGGCAAACCGCCGGATCGAAGGGCTGGCGTGAACCCTGGCGAAACTGGCGACGGGAACTTCGCTGACCGGCGGCGCTTTCATCGGCGGCGCAGGGGGGGCACCTTCCGGTTTAGGCGTGCGCGGGCCAAGCGCGATGGCGCTGAGCGTATCGGGTAGTTGCGGCTTGGCCGCCGAATCTGCCGCTGCGGTGGCAAGCAGCAGGATCAGGTCGCCTTGCGACACCTTGTCGCCGATCTTGAGTTCGACGCCTTGCACCGTTCCAGCGAAGGGCGAGGGTATATCCATGCTGGCCTTATCGCTTTCCAGCGTCACCAGCGGCGTATCAATCTCCACCCGGTCGCCGGGCGCAACCAGCACTTCGATCACCGGGATATTCTTGAAATCGCCGATGTCGGGTACGCGCACCTCGCGGGTTTCGCTGGCGATGGATACTGAAACGGCAGGGGTTTCACCAGCGGTAACCGACGCCGGTTCGGCCAGCGTCACACTCTCCTGAATTTCCAGATACAGGATCGGATCGCCCTGGGAAACCTTGTCGCCGGGTTTGACCTTGACCTCCCGGACCAGTCCCGCCAGTGGCGATGGCACTTCCATACTGGCCTTGTCGGTTTCCAGAATAATCAGCGGGGTTTCCACCTCGATCACATCGCCTGCGGCAACCATGACTTCGATAATGTCCACACCCTTGAAGTCGCCGATATCCGGCACATGAATTTCTTTAATCATGCTCATGCGTTGTCCTCCTTGCGCCGGGCTTAAACGGTGACTGGATTGGGTTTGTCGGCGACGATGCCATATTTTTCAATGGCCTCGCTCACCTTGGCGACGGGTAGTGCGCCTTCCTCGGCCAGCAGTTTCAGCGCCGCGACCGTGACATAGCGCCAGTCCACCTCGAAATGATGGCGCAGCTTGACGCGGGTATCGCTGCGGCCAAAACCGTCGGTGCCCAGCACCCAATAGCGGCGGGGAATGAACGGCCGCAATTGCTCGGCGTAGAGTTTCATGTAGTCGGTAGCGGCGACCACCGGGCCGGGATGACCGTCGAGACAGGCGGTGACGTAAGGAATGCGCGGCGGCTGATCGGGATGCAGCAGGTTCCAGCGATCCGCATCCTGCCCGTCGCGGGTCAGGCCATTGATGCCCGGCGCGGCCCAAATATCGGCGGTCACCCCCCAATCGTCGCGCAACACATCAGCAGCAGTCATGACCTCGCGCAGAATCGAACCGCAGCCCAGCAGTTGCACCCGTGGCCCATCGCCTTGGCCCGCTTTGAACAGGTACATCCCTTTCAGAATCCCGTCCTGAGCGCCTTCCGGCATGGCGGGATGGTGGTAGTTCTCGTTCAGCGTGGTGACGTAATAAAAAACATTCTCCTGCTCCTGGACCATCCGCCGCAGCCCGTCCTGAATGATCACCGCCAGTTCGTAGGCGAAGGTGGGATCGTAGGACACGCAATTAGGGATGAACTGGGCGAAGATCTGGCTGTGGCCGTCCTGATGCTGCAAGCCTTCTCCAGCCAGGGTGGTGCGCCCGGAGGTGCCGCCGATCAGAAAGCCCCGCGCCTGAATATCGCCCGCCGCCCACGCCAGATCGCCGATGCGCTGGAAGCCGAACATCGAATAGTAGATGTAGAACGGCACCATGTTGACGCCGTGATTGGCATACGCCGTGCCCGCCGCGATCCAGGAAGACATGGCGCCCGCTTCGTTGATGCCTTCCTGCAAAATTTGCCCTTTTTTATCTTCCTTGTAGTACATCAACTGGTCGGCGTCCTGCGGCTCGTACAGTTGGCCGCGCGGCGAGTAGATGCCGATCTGGCGGAACATACCTTCCATGCCAAAAGTGCGGGCCTCGTCGGCGACGATGGGAACCACGTAACGGCCCATGCTCTTGTCGCGCGCCAGTTGGGTCAGGATGCGGACGAACGCCATCGTCGTGGACATGTCGCGCTCGCCGGTGTCCTGCAACAGGGCGTCGAAGCTGGCGAGCGCGGGCGCTTGCAACGGCGGCGCGGTGCGGCGGCGCTGTGGCAGATAGCCGCCCAACGCGGCGCGGCGAGCTTTGAGATACTGAATTTCCGGGCTGTCATCGGCGGGTTTGAAGAACGGCGCGGCGTACAATTGATCGTCGGAAATCGGGATGTGGAAGCGGTCGCGGAAATCCTTGAGCGCCTGTTCGCCCATCTTCTTCTGCGAGTGGGTGATGTTCTTGCCTTCGCCCGCTACGCCCATCCCGTAGCCCTTGACGGTTTTGGCCAGAATGACGGTCGGCTGACCCTGATGTTTACTGGCTTGAGCGTAGGCCGCGTAAATTTTGTGCGGATCGTGGCCGCCCCGGTTCAAGCGCCAGATGTCTTCGTCCGATAAATGGCTGACCATCTGCTTGAGTTCTTCGTACTTGCCGAAGAAA